>Ga0073928_10006568_pt1 | contig 15577 bp, 9 predicted proteins | sample PaiPotPPA55metaG_FD_76969 | JGI IMG/M metagenome (GOLD analysis project Ga0073928, IMG submission 76969) | Iron sulfur acid spring bacterial and archeal communities from Banff, Canada, to study Microbial Dark Matter (Phase II) - Paint Pots PPA... ... | reverse complement strand
GTCATCAACCCGGATCCAACACAATCAACCTTCCCGGATCTGCTCAAGGCGATTGCCTTCACGGCGGGATTCCATTTTGCGTTTATCGAGCAGGGCGGCACGAGCTTGTATCCCGCGCTCGCTCAGCATATGACCAATCTGGAGGTTCTGCGAATCCTGTTGAGTATCGGTCCGAGCGAGACCATGCACTTCCAGACCTGGCAGGACAAAGCCGGCAACGCCACTCCATTGACTGTCTTCGATAAGGAGAAGTCACGGCTTGATCGCTGCTAGTACTGGCGAGATCCTTTTTAACGGCATTCCTATCCAGGAAGATCCCATTCAATACAAGATGCGCCTGGCGTAGTAATCTACATAGGGAGCAGGTGACTCATGCTTGAGCTTCGTCATATTCATAAAAGATATTCCAGCATTCCCGCCGTGCACGATGTGAGCTTTACAGCTCGGCCTGAAGAAAAATTCCTCGGTTACGTTCACCGCCCTCCAGGACGCCCAGGGGGAAACTGATCCGGAATCGCCGAATGGGGACACGCTGCAAGCGAACCTGATCATGCCTGAGCCAACCCACTTCCTGAATCCAAAGTTCGGGCCGGTGGCGATCATTCGGCCGACTTCAACCAAACTCGGCGGAGCCCAGGCGGCGGTGAACGCTTTCGTCAAGGACGGGCTCTTCCGCGGCCAAACACCACTAATAACCCTGCACTGGTGCGGGTGTTGCTCCAACTGGCAGAAGAAGCGGATGAGGCCCGCCGCGGACTGTAGGTGTAACTGAAAACAACGAATCCTATTCGCAATGGGCAGATGGTGTGCCGAACGCGAGTATCAACCTGAGCTCCCAGGTCTCCAGGGCGCAGTGGACTACGGTCCTCGGCGCCCTGTTTTTTGAATCGGCACTTTTTACGGTGCCACTCCGCAGCCATCTCAACGGCCTGCACATCTACGATCCCGACACCTTCCGTATCATGCGCCTGACCTCGACACGACTTCACAGCGCCAATCCGGAACGGAGACCACACAGTTCCTCGTTCTGGTGGTCGGCTACACGGAAGTTGGATTGCCATGTTGGCTGTAATTTCCGTGTTGCCCGTGATCCAGGAGGAAAGGCTTCGAACCCCACATAAGATTCGACTCCGAAGTGCTCCGTCAGCCAGCTCAGTCTGGCGGAGCACTTCGCAGAGGTCAATGACGCGCTGCTGCGCGGTGGTGCGCTCTGCTGGATCAATCCACCCGCATCCGCACAACGGCGATGAGTGCTTTCCTGTCGTCCGATCATTTTGATTCATCAACTACTTCGTCGACGACACCATATCGTCAACGTGATACAGGTTCGCAGACACAATCGTCCGAAGTTTCTCAGCAGTATCGAATGTTGTGCCAAGTTCCATATCAGGGTGAACCCTCTTGAAGGTATCCGCAAACGGGAGGCTTTTATAAACGGCATCCCAACTCGGGAAGATGTCCACAGTTACAGCCTGATACTTCAGGTCACTACCTGTCGGCAAAACCCGCACGTTCAGCGACCACCCGGTTCTCACGCCATCCTTTGCCATCGCCTCTGCAAGAGGTTGCCAAACCTTCTTCTCGAAGGCCAGGTAATCGTTCATGTTGGAGACCTTCATTTCATTCACCATGAAGTAGTCCCCCTTTTTCGCAGCGCCCACTAAGATTTTGTTCTGGAATATGTTGTTTGAAACCAACTGGGTCAGTGAACTGCGATGGTCCACAAATTCTTTTGCGCTAACCGTCATCCCCGCCTTTTTCAGCACAGCACCCATTTCGTCGATATCCAAAGGCTTTGGGGGCGCCCCTGGATAAATTGAAATGATGAGATAGTCACACTCCGCCGAAGTACCCTGGGGTATTACAGACCGCAACCGAAACCATGTGGTGACTGCACCGGAATCTACCATGGCTTGTGCAAATTTGTGGGAGTCTTCCGCAGCCCACGTGCGGTATTCGCTGGCGTTTTCCGGCTTTACTTTGATACAGGCAACGCTGTGATAGCCCGTCGGGGCTTGTTGGGCCAACAGAGTGACAGAAAATGCCGCTGCAAGCACGACACTCAACAACGAACGGAGGATGTTCATCGGAACCTCTTTTCTGGGGTCTCCGGCTGTCCAGTGGCATTGGGTAGTTTCTAGTCTGGAGTCCCCACGCAACCATACAGTAAAAAGATTATTCGTGAGGTTTATTCGCAGTTACTCACTTTTCGGGACTTAGTCTCGAAACCGAATCTCGTGTTGGTTGAAGCCGGAACCGCTGACACCGCTTGAGTTCCCCGCTTTCTTCCGAACGAATTGGTTTGCCACCCGGACAACGGCTGCCACCTGACAGCGACAGCCCCGCGATCCGCCGTTTCACAAGGCACTCCCTTATCAGCACTCGTCAGTTCGAAGTGTGCCGTCTGCATATGCGCACCAATTGGGACTAGGCTATGCAGTCCATCTACCAAAGTCTCGGGGCAGATGAGGTAAACGAGGCAATTTATCAAGGAGGGAGCATTAGGGCATCTGACAGGCGCGGGCCATCCCTGTTCCTGAGTTGTCGGCAACGCGTCAATAACCCGTCGGCTAACGCCTCCGGACCGATTGAATCCGAAGACGACCCGGTAAGGTGCGGTTTGCCCGTCATCCGACTCCCCCAGAACTCAGGAATTTGGAAAGTGTCGTGTCCCCACTGTCGGTGAGTGAGTTGGCAATTTAGCGTAAGGCCACTCATCCGAATACAATTTTTCCCGTGACCAGAGAACGTTGGGCTCAGATAGGAATCACGACTCAATTCCTTATCGTTGTCAGGACACTAGGTGAGATCTTCCGGCTTAGGAACATCCATGGCGCGGAGTTCTCGGCCGCAGTGGCTATGCCATATGTCGGCGGCGCCCTGGTGGCTGTTTCCTTTTGCTGGCTAGGCGTGACCTTGTTCTTCTTTCAACGCTACACCCTGTCCGCCTGGATCGCGCCAGCGACCGTAGTTATTCTCCTGGTGTACAAAATTGCCCTGATCGGCTGGTAATGGTCGCTGATTTTGACAATTGAGCCGGGCAGATCGCCCTAGTCAGGGAAAATTTTGGCGATTCTTCACCAACTGACCCGTCCAAGAGTCAAGGCGACCATTCCTGCGACGAGAAACGCGTATTGAGCTTCGTCCGCTCTGTTGCGGCGAGATAATAAGACATGCTCTTCGTGTTTAACTTCGGCAGCCGATGTGTGATCGTTATCGGCCTCGGGCAGGAGGGCTAATGCAGCCTGGCTCCGGTGTGCAGTCGGTTGAGGCAGTTTTCCTCCTATTGCTGGTGTTTGTCGCTATTTTTGCGGGGTTGGCTCGGCGACTCAAGATCGCTTATCCGATCGTATTGGTGATTGCAGGGCTGGTGTTGAGCTTTCTGCCGGGAATGCCGCGGATTGGCCTGGATCCGAATCTGGTATTTCTAGTGTTTTTGCCCCCGCTACTCTATTCGGCGGCGTGGACGCTATCGTGGAGGGAGTTTCAGCGGAACTTCGGCAGCATAGCGATGCTTGCGGTGGGACTAGTGTTTTTCACGATTCTGGGACTGGCGCTGGCGGCGGGGTCGTTGCTGCCAGGCTTCGATTGGAGATCCGCCGTGCTGCTGGGGGCGGTAGTGGCGGCGACCGATGCGATCGCGGCAACGTCGATTGCGCGGCGAGTTGGGCTGCCACAAAAAATAGTGGACCTTCTCGAAGCGGAGAGCCTCGTGAATGATGGCACTGGGCTGCTGGCGCTGCAATTTGGCTTGCTGATGCTGATGACAGGGCGGACACCGTCGGTAATCGAGGGAGTCGGGCGGCTGGTGTTTTTGACTTGCGGGGGCGTGCTGATTGGCCTGGCAATCGGAGCCGTGGTGGCGTGGTTTGAGAGATGGGTGGACGACGGGCCGGTTGAGATTGTAATCAGTATCCTCGTACCCTACGCGACTTATCTCATAGGCGATCGAGCGCATGTGTCGGGTGTGATTGCCGTGATTGCGTGCAGTATGTATATGAGCCGGAAGAGTACGGGCTACATGTCACCGCAGGTACGGCTGCAGGCGACAGCGGTATGGGACGCGCTGACGTTTGTGTTGAACGGCATTGTGTTTGTGCTGATCGGGCTGCAACTTCCGTATGTGATGGGCCAAATTAGCGGCACGAGCCGCATCGTGCTGTTGGAGTACGGGGTTGGATTCAGCGCCGTGATGATCGCAGTGCGAATGGCATGGATATATGGAGAGACCTATGTTGCCTACGCCGTACAGCGGTGGGTGCAGAAGGTCGAGGTTGAGGAGCCAGAACCGCGAAAGCTGTTTGTGATCGGGTGGGGTGGGATGCGCGGGGTGCTGTCGCTCGCGGCGGCGGTGTCGCTGCCGTACGTGCTTCCGGATGGAAGGATTTTTCCGCAGAGGAGCATGATCATCTATCTGGCCTTTTGCTTGATTGTGGCGACTTTAGTGCTCCAGGGGCTGACTCTGCCAGCACTGATTCGAAGGCTGGGGTTGTCGGAGCCGGTTGGCATGAAAGCTGAGGAAAAGGAGGCGCGGCGTGTGTTGCTGCGAGAGGCCCTGGTGCATCTCGACCGGAAGTGGTCGACAAATCGGGATCAACCGGCGATGTTTGGAGAGTTGATCGCGGACTATCAGCAACGGTTGGACGCAATGCCAGCTGAGCGGGAGCGCGTGGAGGGGTTCGCGGATCAGGCGCGGCGGAGCGCTGCAATCCTGGAGGTGCTTCACGTGGAGCGAGTTGCGCTGATCCGGTTGTGGGAAGCGGGACAGATTGATGATGATGTGCTTAGGACGCTACAGCGTGAGCTCGACTTGGAGGAGAGCCGCGTGCACACGGGCTCGGTTGTAGTCCACTAGAATCGGCTCTCGCAGTAAGCAGGGCTTCGCCTTCGCGGGCGCGGCGTCCCGTTTGGGCGTTTGCCGCGGATGCGGTGAGTCTATGGAGATTGAATCAGAGCCTGCCTTAATCAATGAGTAGTCGATCCACCGATAGCCGTAAAGCGAGCTTTGCGGCCCAACAGCCTCAGTAAATGGCACAATCCAGCGTCTGCGGCGCCTGCGGCTTCGTTCTTGTCGGCAACCCTTCCGTTACACGCCCGAACGGCCAACGACGGGTAAGGTGCGGTTTACCCGTAATCCGCCCAGAACCCGGATATCTGGAGAGTCTTGTGTCCGCACTGTACGCTGAGTGAGTTGTCGATCTACCACTCACGAAGACCGGTTCGCTTTTGCGGTTCCGCAATGCAAGACAGAAGTAGCAGTTAACATCTACCTGATCAGGTTTTAACTCTGTCAGCATCAGCGTACCTGCGCCGCGAAAAGTGCGTGATGCGCAAGGATAAAGAGTGTTTTTCGATCCGCGCCGCCGAAGATGAGTTGCAGGGGACGCTCAGGCACGTCGATCTGCGCGATCTGCCTGCCGGCAGGCGAATAGACGAAGATCTGGCCGTTGGCGACATAAACATTGCCGTTGCTATCGACGGCTGCACTTTCGCCTCCACGCTGCGCAAACGGCTTGAGGTCGCTAAGTGTGCCGTCAGTGTTTACTTTGGCGCTGTAGGTGATGTCTTCCGACTCGCTGCTGACATAGATGCGCTGCCCTGGCTTGCCGGTGAGAAAACCGTAGGTGTCGAGATTGTCGCTGAAGCGCCAGCCCGATGTATCGGTGGCAGGGCCTTGCTGAAAGACGCGGCCTGCTGGCAAAAAGACACTGCAATCTGCTGCGACATACTCACGCGCTTTCGGCGTGGTCGCATCCGCTGCGAAGATCTCGGCCAGTGTGGTAAACCGCATTGTGTCGAGGTTGAGTTGATCTTTGAACTCGCCGTTGTTCCACCAGTTCACGGGGAGTATGGGGGACGCATCGGCGTGAGGCTGTGTAGGCTGGGGCTTCAGCACGGTGAGTTCTTCGGCGGAGCTGCCTGGGCGAAACGTGTAAACCGTGCTTTCGGGGCCGGCGGAGGAGAGCACGAGCAAGTTCCCCGATTTATCGAAGGCGAGGTTAACGGGATCGAGAGCATTATCGCGTTCGATCGCGAGGCCCTCTTTCTCCGACCACGAGTGGATGCGCTGGTTGTGATGGTCAACGAAGTAGAGCTTGCCAGCCGCGTCGACGGCTGCACCGGAGATGGAGAAGAAACCGTCTTCAAGCTTCTTTACCGTTGCTCCAGGAGCGAGAACGGCAGAGGCGTCAGGTTGTGCGGGCTGAGGGGGATCGCCCGGGATGTCAAGGACAGCGAACTCCCGCTCGCGCACCTCAAGATGATGCGTGACATCTTCAATAGCGTTTTCGTACGGGAACTTGCTCAGGCGCAGGAAGGTGCCGCAACCATTGTTGTCGCAAATGCCGTAGCCGCTCTCGGCATTCACGTGGACGTTACGGAAGTGAATATCTGATGAGTTAAAGATGCGGACAGCGGTGGGAAACGGCGCGCGCGAACGAGTGACCCGGTAGGCGTGGTAGTTGGCGAAGGTGATGTTGTGAGAGAAATTGATCTCGAGTGAGAGAGATTCGGGACTTTCGCCAGCTTCCTCCTCGGTCTGCGGAGCGTTGATGTCCCAGTTCTCGACGTGGTCAAACTTAATCTCGTTGCGGAGGTGGTGCTCGTTAGAGAGTTCGTAGACGTGGCCGGGCGTTGTGGTGTTCGAGACGACAAAGCCGGCCTGCGCGAAGGTGTTGGGAGTCCAAATATCAGCGAAGGTACCACCGCCGCCGTCGGCGATCCAGAGGCTGGGATATTGGCTGTCCCAGCGTTTGCGTAGATCGGAGTCGGCGGTGTGGTTGTTGTTGTAAGGGTTAGTACCGCTGCCGTGGCCGCCGAGGAAACGCACATCATCAATGAGTGACTGCTCGCCAGCTTTCCATAGCACTGCGACTGCGCGCGGATTGATGCCCCCAGTAAAGATGCCGATGCCACTGAGAATATTCGCGCCTCCCGACTGAGCGAGGATCACGGGCTTCGGTGCGCCGATGCCTTCATAGCCGGGAGTTTCGTCGAGCAAATCGATCTGCGTAAGGGTGGGATGGAGGCCGACGAGCACCGTCTCGGATCTGAGCGTAAGCGTGTCCCGTACGACGTAATGACCGCTTGGGAAGTAGAGCACGCGATGCGTTGCGATGGCCTGTTGGATGGCGGCAGTGTCATCGTTGACGCCGTCGCCTTTCACACTGACCGTGTGTACGTTGACCCATTCGCTGCTGGGCGGCAAGGGGCGGATGGCAGGTGGAAGTGCCGCGGGCATGGAAGTTAACGGAGCAGCTTCATACCGCATGCCGATTATCCCCATCCGGCCTTCGCCGGGAACGATGAAGCCATAATTGAAGTTTTTGACCTGGTAGAGAGTGCCCTTTCCGGGAATGGTCTTGCCGCTTTCGCGCAATTTTGCGAAAGTCGGCGCATTGTTGAGGATCGCATTCTCGAATCCGATTTCGGTGAGGGGACTCTGTTCCAGACTGATAATGACCACAGAACCGGTGATGTTCTCGAAGCGCGAGTCCTTGACCCATAGCTGGTCGGGATAACCAGCGTCGAGATCGATGGCCGTCGACACGTTGCGGAAGGTGTCACGGATGAGCGTAAGGCCGGCCTCGTGTTCACGGATGGCGGATTCGCGCTGGCCCTCAAAGCTGGAATCGATCAGGGTGAACTGCCAGGCCGGCGAGGTGTTTTCGGTGAGGATGGCATAGCGGCCGCCGTAGAAATGCAGGTCCTCGGCCTCATTGCCGACCTGATAGAGCGCGGCCATGCCGGACCCAATATGGAAGTCCATATGGGTGAGAAAGGCGTGCTGCGCTACGTGGAAGCGGACAGCCACAGCAGCGGGATTGCCGTCGCCAATCTCGAAGTCGATGTTGCTCATTGCCGAATAAAAATGTGCTGGGGTTGGCGTCGGCGACGTTGGGATTGGGCGGCACCGTGCCCGGCGGCGGAAAGGCGATTGGACCGCCGGCACGAGTGGGCTCGCCGGGCCCGCGGCCGGTGAACATAACCATGACTCCCATACCCTTCTGGAAGCCTGGCGTATGGGGAGGCAGCACAAAGACGGGACGCGTTGCGCCGTATCCGATGAGGCGCACGCCAGGCCAGATGTAGACTGTCCGCGTGAGCGTGTAGCGGCCTGTGGGAACAAAGACGATGCCCTCTCGCCCTGTGCCTGCCGCCTTGTCAATCGCGTCCTGAAGTCCCGCAGAACTGTCAGCATCCACAGCGAGCGTGTCAAAATAGATGGCCTTGTGATCGTTGGGACGCGTCGTGATGACGGATGCCGCGAAGGCCGCGGAGCAGAAACCGAAGGTAAGAGCTAACAGCGGAGTTTTATTCACTTGTTTCTCCGCAAAACGGCCTGTCGTCGGACTGAGGAACCAGCATACCCGACGGCGAAGAAGCGGGTGATTCGTCCCTGTAGGTCTTAGGGCCATGTCGGTTTGTGTTGACTGAGTATCCCTACTTAGAATTCGGTTGACGATAACAAGGCCAAGGCAATCATTCAGACGGACTGAGGTCAAATCGCGGGTCCGGTCGGATTCTCGGCAACTCGTCAATAACCCGCCGCCGCCCCCGACCGATTCGGACCGGAAGACAACCGGTAAGGTGCGGTTTGCCCGTCAACCGCCCAGAACCCAGAAATCTGGAAAGTCTTGTGTCCGCACTGTTCGGTGAGCGACTCGGCGATTTAGCACAACTGAGAATGAGTCGGCATTGTCCTGATTTCACGAGACAGGCACTCGCCGAGATGCCGGTTTATCGGCCACTTGCTGAAGACACAGATCGACCTGAACGGCTAAATGAGTAACTCGGGACAGCCGCTCTTGGTCGAGTCTCAGACCCGCGCAAGATTGTTCCAAAATGCCCCCAAACAGCTCACAACAGAAGATCAAAACATGGCGTGCGGCACTGTTCCAAAAGATATGGATCATGAAACAATCCCCCTTCCGGGTTATGCCTCTGGCAGAGTAGTTGAGGTTCTGCTTCTACTCAGCAGACTTGCCAAATATGTTGCTCCCAGCAAGGGCGAGGCCGGCGTTCAAGTAATTTGCTGCTGAAGCGAGACGCCCGAGCACACGATGTGCACCAGACACTCCTTGAAATGCAGCGGGCTTAGACAAACTTCCGAATCTCGATGCCGAGCTGGTACTGCTCGGTATCGGCTTCGATATCCTGCCAGCTGACCGTGCGTCCGGTCTCCGCAGATTTACGAGCCATCATGCAAGTGCGCGCACTCTCCACGCCCGCGGCAATTTGGTTTTGAAACTTGTTGCCGGTAATGCTCTCGATGAAACTGCGATCCTTCATCTTGTCGGCATCTGCCAGATTGTCGCTAAAGGCACCGTCGGCGGCGAACTTTGCTCCGCTCTCTTGTTCGCTGCCAGTCCATGTCCATGGCTTTTGGCCCTGAATTCGCAGTGCACCCTTGTACGGCATTTCCGCGATGCCCTCGGTGCCGAAGAACGTCTCCTTAACATCGAAGTAGCCCGGTGCATTGAACTGCGTAGAACTGAAGACAAGCTCCACCTCTCCGGGATATTCAAATATGACTTCATAGTTATCGTTGATGTTGCCGAAGTTCTGAATCACCTTGCGGCTAGCGCGTGCTGTGGCTTTCAAAGGATGCGATCCCATCACCCAGTTGCACACGTCGATGACATGAATGTTCTGCTCCAACAAAATGTCGCCGGATAGGGTTCTATCCCAAAGCCAGTTGCGCAGGCGCTGTTCGTCATGCGGCATGGCACCACGATCCGGATATGTGGCTGGTGGCGCGTTGTAGTAGCCAGCAATCGATGCGATTTTACCGATCTGTCCAGCATGGATTCGCTGGACGATCTCCGCGAACGGCCGCGCCGAACGAATCTGGAAGCCGACCGAGGCGCTCACCTTACCGTCAATGCGCTTTGCGATCTGGAGAGCGCGCCGGGTCTGCGGGATGTCGACGCCCACCGGCTTCTCGCAGTACACATGCTTGCCGCCTGCGCTCAGAATATCCATGTGCTCAACGTGGAAGAACGGTGGTGTGGAGATCTGTACGGCATCGATGTGCGGATTGGCGGCCATTGCCTTGTACGCCTCCCAGCCATGAAATGTAAGTTTGGGATCAACGGCTGGGACACCCAGCTTTGAGTTCAGCTGGTCGAAGTGCTGCTTACCTATGGCAAGCTGGTCCAGAAAGATATCGCCCAAGGCCACAACGCGTGCCTGCGTGTTCGTCGCAAATGACGTGGCCACGGAGGTGCCGCGCTTACCGCAACCGAGCAGACCATATTGCACGGCCGAGTTCGCCGCATAACTAAAGGCGACGCTCGGCTTCACGATCATCAGGCTGCATGCAGTGCTGGCACCCTGTAGGAACTTTCTGCGATTCATGGTCTTGTCTCCTTCGCTGGTTTATGCCTGCTTGATCTTGTTCAAAATGTTTTCGAGATACAGCTTTTCTGCCTTTACGTCCTCAATCTGCTGAGGGCCGGATGTTTCGCGCTCAATGCTGACCGCGCCCTTATAGCCGAGGCTGTGCAGCATAGAGAGCACCTTGACAAAGTCCACCTCACCCTTCCCAATCAGTACCTCTTGCCCGAGTTCGTCCGGATCGGTTGGCCACTTGCCGTCCTTCGCATGCATCGCCTGCACATGCGACCCGAGCATCTTCAGTGCGTCCACAGGGTTCGCCTTGCCATACAAAATCAGATTTGCTGTATCGAGACCAACGCCCAGTGCTGTGTTGTTCACGTCCTTCAACATGCGCAGCATGGTAGTGGGTGTCTCCTGGCCTGTCTCCATTAGAAAGTTTTGTCCATTAGCCGCGCAGTGCTCTGTGATCTCGCGGATTGCAGCCACGGTTTCTTCGTACAGAGCATCCTTCGGGTACTCCGGAATGAAGCCACAATGGGTCTGTACACGTCCGATGCCGAGCGCCTTCGCGAAGTCCGAGCACTGCTTCAGTGCGTCCAGTCGCGCCTTGCGGTAGGCTCGCGGCACCACGCCAATCGTGGCCGGCCCCTCAACGAAATTCCACTTTAGCGGCTGTGGATAGACCACTTCAGCCGTAGTGGCAATTACCTGGTACTTGTCCAGCAGATCCGCGAACTGCCTGGTCAGCGCTGGCGTGAAGTGATTCAGGTAGCCGTCCAGGGAGAGGAAGCATGTCTTGAAGCCAAGCTCGTGCACTAACCGGATCTTCGCTTCGGGATCGGGTGACGGCTTGATGAGCAGGCCAAGCTCCATCGGTGCATGCTCAGACTGTTTGTGAATCGCCTCTTCGGCCATCAGTGAAGACGGGACGATACCGTTCACAGCTCCGGCGGTTGCCCAGGCAGCCGCATGCTTCACAAAGGTACGACGTTCCATTTCGGTGTCTCCTTTTCCAATTGTTCAACCCGTATCTATTCCGCGCGAACAACAATGTACTTCATATCGCCATGAGGTAATTGAACGCTGCATTGGAGGCCGCGCTTCGCGGGAGCGAAACTGCGTCTGCCAAGGTAAAGACAATTTCTGTTGAACCCAGATAGCGTGGTAGAATCCCGTTCTCAATCGCCTGCCGGGTGGCAGTACGAAACACGCCATTCTCAAAGCCTTCCAGATCGGTGAAGATGACAGCCTGCGGATTGTTCAGGTGGACCAACGAAGCAACTGCTGTGCCCAGTGCTTTGCCTGCGTTACGCAGCAGATTCGCGGCTGTACGGTCACCATGAACGGCAAGCTCTTCCAGCTTCCGCATCCCATCCACCTCGAGGCCGTTCTCTCGCGCCGCTCGGCGCAATGCGAAGCCCCCCGCGATCGTGTCCAGGCAACCGTTACGACCGCAACGGCACATACGCCCGTCGGGATCCACGATGATGTGTCCGATTTCGCCGGCGCTGCCATCGTGCCCGCGATTCAGAATGCCGTGCATGTAGTGCGCCGATCCGATGGTGCGACCCAGGACGATGGACGAGAAGTGATCATAGTCGCGTGCATTGCCAAAGATATGTTCGCCAATGGCCACCGCATTCGCATCGTTATCGGCCCAAGCTTCCAGTTGCAGCGCATCGCCGATCATCTTCGCAATCGGGACGTCCCGCCAGTCCAGCGCCGCCGAGTAGCGGCAAATACCTTCTTGCGCATCCACGATGCCCGCAACCGCAATGCCCAAGCCACGCACGCGGCTGCGGGGAATGGCTGAGCTCCGCAGAGCAGCGACGAATGTGTTGCGGACGGCCTCTGGTATCTCTGCGGGCGATCTCGTCGGGGGCACGGATCGCTGCTCGAGCACCTCACCTTTCAGATCAGTGATGGCCAGCAATGTCTCGCCTTCCCCCAGATTGATCCCTACAAAGCAGGAGTGGCCGGGCTGCATGGAGAGACGCACCGCACGTCTGCCCCGACGTTTTTCAAGCGCCGCGGACGGCGTTTCGATAAGGAGGCCATGCTGAAGTAGCTTCTGTGTGACCTCGGTAATGCCTGCCGGACTGACACCGGTAAGCTCACTCAGTTCGAGTCGCGAGAGGTGATCGTGCTGCAACAGCGCTGCAATCGCCGAGGTCTTCGCAGATTGAAACGGCACCTTCAAACACGTCTCCAAGCAATACCCAAAATCCGGGAAAACTGTCACGTAACTAATTCCTCGTTCAAGAGGAACGCGGTGAAAATCTCGTGACAATTCTGATTGACCGCTAGAACAAGGTGTGGATATGATCCAGTCACCGAAACATTGCAGCTTTGCAATACCTGTAGATCCTACAACGCCCGCATCGATACTAGCGCTGGTTTTTTTCAGTGACTGAATGAATGACGGAAGTATGCGGGGTTCGCTCGTTACTGCAGGTTCCTCGCCGTTGTGCGTGGAAGCATCCGCGCAGCTCATCACCAGTTCGTACATGCATGGGAGGCCGCTCATGAATGATCGTTCGAGGAATTCGACCTTGGGCAATCTGGGAACGTTGTTCCTGGGAAGTCCGCTCTGTTTCACGCGTTGCATTCTTCGCGGCTGCCTGCTCGGCGGTCTTGCGGTGATATTCGCCAGCGCGCCGATGCTGGCGCAGAACACCACGGCGGATGTCGTCGGCACCGTGAGCGACGTCAGCGGAGCTGTCATTCCCAATGCCAAGATCGAGCTGACCAACATCGATACCCATGAGACGCGTATCGTCACTTCCGGCTCGGATGGCGAATATACATTTACGCTGCTGAAGCCGAGCCGCTACTCCCTGACCGTGTTGGCGCAGGGATTCAAGACGTTCAGGATCGAGTCGTTCAGCCTCTCGGCAGGCGACCGCGCTCGTGAAGACCCGAACCTGTCGGTCGGCGCAACAGGCGAAACCATCACGGTCGAAGGCACGACGCCGGCACTGCGCACCGACTCTGCCGCGCTGATCACCACAGTAACCGAAAAAGCCACGCAGGAACTGCCGCTGAACGGCCGTAACTTCATCAACCTTGTGCAGGTGACCCCGGGTGCGACCGAGGGCCTGAACAATGGTCTGGCCAGCGGTAACCGCCCCGACGATCGCCGTCAAACATCCTCGGTGTCCGTAAATGGGCAGGCTGACATGATGAACAACCAGACGATCGATGGCATCGACAACAACGAGCGCGTCATCGGGTCCATCGGCGTGCGCCCGTCCGTCGATGCCATCCAGGAAGTCAGCATACAGACGAACGTCTTTACCGCAGAGGTGGGCCGCGCGGCCGGCGCCATCATCAACGTCATCACCAAGTCCGGCACGAACAGCTTCCATGGATCGGCCTATGAGTTCTTCCGTAACGACAAGCTGAACGCCAACCCGTTCAAGTTCGGCGCTGCCATCCCTAAGCCGAAGTATCGCCAGAACCAGTACGGCGGCAGCCTCGGCGGCCCCATTGTGAGGGACAAGACCTTTTTCTTTGCGGACTACGAAGGACTCAACATCGTCCGCAATCAGAACCCGACGTCCACTACGGTGCCGACGCTGTTTGAGCGCAGCAATCCCGGCAACTTCACGGATAATCCGGCGATCGGCACGGTTGTGCCCGCGAGCTCGTTCGACAAGATCGGCCAGCAGTATTTCAACCTGTTTCCGCTGCCGACGAACACCGCGCTCGTCAATAATTACGTCGGCGCGCGCGCCGATTCGCAGTTCGCCAAAACGGGTGACGGCCGTGTCGATCATCACTTCAAGAACGGCGATCTCGCCTATCTGCGCTACACCTACAACAGCGTCGACACGACCATCGGCAGCCTCTTCCCGCTGGTCAGCTCCGCCGCGGGCAATATCTACCCGGGCGGAAACCTGGCCAGCTACCCTGGCCCCGCACAGACGCGCGCCCACCAGGCGCACTTGAACTACGTGCACACCTTCACGCCCAACGTTCTGCTGGAGTTGAAGGCCGGTTACACGCTGCTGAATAACGCGCAGTATCCGCTGAACTTTGGCAACGCGATCAATACGAAGTTCGGCCAGCCAAATATCAATGTCGACACCCGTACAGCGGAGATGTCCGCGATCACGATCAGCAACACCGGCACCACGCTGGGCAACCGGCCGCCAATTATCTACCACGAGAACACCTACCAATATGAGGGCGTTCTCAACTACATCAAGGGTCGCCAGACGATCAAGATTGGCGCGGGTGTCATCCGCCGTCAGGATTCCACCACACAGACCGACACGGCGAACGGCAACTGGGCCTTCCCAACCTTCGCTACACTGCTCTCAGGTGACTACCTGAACGGTGGTGGCCGCAACTGGATCCTCTACACACCGCACAATCGCACTTGGGAGCCGCACTTCTTCTTCCAGGATGATGTGCACCTGACCAACAATCTGACCGTCAACCTTGGCCTGCGGTATGACCTGTTCACGCCGTACACCGAGACCAAAAACGTCCTGTCGAATTTCGACATTACCCTCGGCCAGATTCTGGTTGCAGGCGTAAACACAGGCGTACACGGCGGCGTCCAGACCGACTACCGCAACTTCGCGCCGCGGTTCGGCTTTGCTTACACGCCAATGGCGAAGACGGTTGTCCGCGGCGGCTTCGGCATGACGTACGCGCCGGAGAACACCACCTCCGGTTCGGCGCTTGTCAACCAACCCTTTACCGCGACATGGGGACCTTATACTCCGGCGCAGGCGCAGGCGCAGGCTCAGGCGCTTGGCCTGCCGAACCCGGCGCAGTACACGAAGTTTGCAGGTGGCCTGCCAACCCCCAGCCCCAACAGCTACACCAAACCGAGCGGCAGCATCACTGCGGCGCTGGATCCGCACTTCCGATCCACCTACATTGAACAGTTCAATCTGACGCTCGAGCGCGAGGTTGCCGGTTTCGTTGGATCACTGTCCTATGTCGGCGAACTGGGCCGCCATAACGCCTACTACCTGTCGGACTACAATACTGTGCCGCTGGCCTCTACGTCCAAGGTCTTCCTCAACCCGGGCGATACGACCACAAACTCGCCCGCGACGAACTCGACCTTCAACTCGCTGCGCCGCTTCGCCGGCAGTGTGCCGCTCGTGACCTCCATCCCGCTCTATCGCAGCGCGGGTTCCAGCAGCTATCACGCGATGCAGGCGGTTCTAAAGCGTCGCTACAGCAAGGGGCTCGATCTTCAGGTGGGTTATACGCT
>Ga0073928_10006567_pt1 | contig 15577 bp, 14 predicted proteins | sample PaiPotPPA55metaG_FD_76969 | JGI IMG/M metagenome (GOLD analysis project Ga0073928, IMG submission 76969) | Iron sulfur acid spring bacterial and archeal communities from Banff, Canada, to study Microbial Dark Matter (Phase II) - Paint Pots PPA... ... | reverse complement strand
CTACGCGGAAATGTTCGGCGACCGAACGGATCTCAGCCTCGCTCCGGAAGATGTGGCGGCTGTTGAGAATGTGAGATCGGCGGGCATCCCGGTGGTGATGTTGCTGGTCTCCGGGCGGCCCATAATTCTAAGCGCCGTGCTGGATAAGGTCGATGCGATAGTGGCTGCATGGCTCCCTGGCACCGAAGGCGATGGTGTAGCCGATGTCTTGTTCGGCGCCTATAAGCCCACGGGCAAGCTCACCTTCTCGTGGCCCCGGTCAATGAGCCAAGTAGCGGTCCACAGCGGCGACAAAGGCTATGATCCCCTGTTCGCCTATGGATACGGATTGAGCTACTGACGGCTCCGGGCCGGTATAGCGGCAACTAATACTTCCAGCTTGTTTGTCAGGTCCGCACCCGTTGCCGCCGTTTGCTCTATGTGCCTGACCATCTCCGGCAGATAGTCCTGCTGTACACCCACCGCCGGGTCGAAGCTCCCGGCCCAGCAATGCGGTTTGCGCTGCCCAAACTCGAAGGTCCCGCGATAGTAGGGATCGGTGGTGGTATCCATGAAGTCCTGCAACAGGTGGACGGCGCAGTCGAGATAAGAGCTGTCGCTACATGATGTGACTCAGGTCGTAGTGCTCCTTCCAGTACGCCGCCACTTCATGGTCGATGACACGGTCGTCGCCCACGATGGAGTTGATGAACCGCTACGAATGGTGCTGGGAAGCAAGGGCCGCGAATGCTGGATGGTCATGATGATGACCCGCGGCACACGCCCGGCAGTCCAACCCTGGTACGATTTGCGGTGAAGGCGCGCTGGGGGTTGTGGCCGTCATCCATGGCCGCCGAGTTTCGATTGCGCGATGGATGCAACCTGGGCTATATTCCTGTTGAGGGCGGCTGACCCATGCTGAACAGTGTTGCTCCTTTTTTTATTGTCGACGACTTGGACGATACGATTGCGTTTTATCAGTCCAAGCTGGGGTTCGAGGTTCGTTTTACGGGAGGCGGCGACGGAAAGGAACCTGACTTCTTCGGCATCCTTGGACGTGACCACATTGAGATCATGTTCAAGGCGATCGTGCCCGAAGTCCATCCACAGCCGAATCATTCGCGTCACGCGTGGGCTCGCTGGGATGCCTTCGTGCTGACGGATGATCCCGATGCGCTATACGCGGAGTTTGTCGAGAAGAAGGTTCCCATGCATCGGGAACTGGCTAATACGGACGACGGACTCAGGGCCTTCGAGATCACCGACAACAGCGGTTATGTACTGTGTTTCGGTCATCCTGTCGCGCGCCGATGACAGACGCACAGCAAATCGCCTCCGAGCCCTGGGACATCGGCACGGGTGTGCGCGGCTATCACTGGCGGGCGCCGGAAGCGCGGGCCGCATTGCTCCTCCAGCACGGCTACGCAGAATATGCGGAGCGCTATATCGAGCGCTACAACCGCCTCATTCCGCACCTGCTGGGGATCGGGCTGGATGTCTATGCCTTCGACATGCGGGGGCATGGCCGCTCGGCGGGACCGAGGTGCGTGACCGATCTGGGCGAGGCGGTCGAGCATCACCTCACGGCGCGGCGGAAGCTCGCATCGGCGGGACCGGTCTTTCTGTTTGGGCATTCGCTCGGTGGGCTCATCACTGCGGCGAGCGTGGCGCGCGACCAGGAGGGCGTTGCCGCGGTTGTGCTGAGCAGCCCGGCTCTCCACGTGAAGTCGAACGCGGTGGATAGGGGCCTCGCGCGGACGCTTGTGGCAGTGGCTCCGGGCATCGGCGTGAAGCCGCCGACGGACCCGAAGGGCCTCTCGCACCTGTCCGAACAGGTCCGGCTATTCGCGACGGATCCGATGATTTATCAGGGCTGGGTGCCGGCGCGGCTGGGCGCCACGCTGCTGGCTGTTGCGGGCTATGGTTGGAAGCGGTACACCGAGTGGCGCGCCCCCACATACATCATTCATGGGACCGCGGACACCATCACGGACCCGGAGGGGAGCAGGCGATTCGCCGCGATGATCCGGTCGGCGGATAAGCGGCTGGATCTGATTGAGGGGGGGTACCATGAACTGCTCAATGATACGGAGCGGGACACGGTGCTCGAAGGCATACTGGCGTGGTTGCGCGACCGCTTGCTTACGCGCGCGGCTCAGTAACGCGTTTGCCATAAACACAGCATTAACCAGTCGCGCGTGCAGTTCCACTGTTCGAGGCGTCGATACTTGCAGGAGCGCCTGAATTCGTTCCGGGTTTCCGAGCTTCTCATGTATGTGCTGCGGTGCAGGCGGGACGGAAGACGGCATCAAAGCTATCGGGCGGCAAGTCAAGACGGGTGGCATCCCCGAGGCGGAGCACGCCCGACGCGCTCGGCAACGAGCCGGGCTACCAAGCCGGTACCGGTGGCGGCGTCCAGCACTTTCATGCCCGGGGAACGGCGAACGCTTTCGACCAGTTCTCCGGCAACATCATTCAGGGACAACTGCACTACGCGCCCAGCAGCGCTTGCCCGCACACGCGAATCGTCTGTCCGGTGACGCCGCTGGATTCCGGCAGCGCGAGGAACGTCACCAACTCGGCCACGTCGCGCGGCTGGCCGCCTTGCGAGAGCGCGTTCATGCGGCGGCCGGCTTCGCGGATCAGGAACGGAATCCTTCGGGTCATTTCCGTTTCGATAAATCCTGGCGCGGCGCAGTTGACCGTGATGCCGCGCCGGGCGAGCTGTTCCGCGCGGGCGCTCGCATAGCCGATCAGCGCGGATTTCGTGGCGGCGTAGTTCGCCTGGCCGAGGTTGCCGGCGATGCCGCTGACGGAGGACATGCAGATCTCGCGGGCGTCGTCGCGCAGCAGGCCGGCCGCGTCGATGGCGGCATCCAGGGCGACGATGGCTGCGAGGTTTACCGCAATGACGGCGTCCCACTCGGCTTCGCTCATTTTGCGCAGGGTGCGGTCGCGCGTGATGCCGGCGCTGTGCACCAGGATGTCGATGCCGTGCGCGTTCGCGCGGACGCAATCCACCAACGCGCGCGGTGCATCGGCGGCCGTGATGTCCAGCGCAAGCGCGCCCGGCGGTTCGGCCGCATGCGACACGTCGACGCACAGGACGCGCGCGTCTTCCTCGGCAAGACGCAGGGAGATTGCGGCGCCGATGCCGCGGGCGGCGCCGGTGACCACGGCGAATTTGCCGCGCAAGCGAGGCGTGCCTGGCGCGAGATTCGCCGGCGGACGCGCTTGCGTGGTGACGAAGACCGGCTGGCCGGAGACGTAGGCGCTGTGATGGGTGCAGAAGAAGCGCAACGGTCCTTCGAGGCGGTCGACGGCCGATCGGCTGACGTACAGCAGGTTGGCGGTGCTGCCGTTGCGGCCCACTTCCTTCGCCAGCGTGCGGACGAACCCTTCGACTGCGCGTGCGGCGGCGCGCTCGACCGGCGCCGTGCGTTCGCTCGGGTCGGCGGCCAGCACGACCAACCGCGCGCAGGCCGCCAGTTGGCGCAGCAACGGGCCGAAGAATCCATGCAGCCGCGCGAGCGAGGGCACGTCCCGGCAACCCGTCGCGTCGAAGACGGCCGCGTCGACGCTGCTTCCTTGTCGAATCATTGCGCCGAGCCGCGCCAGCACTTCCTTTGCGGCATCGAACGCATAGCCGGCGGCGGCTGAGCCGACCGCCACCCCGCGGCCTTCGAGTTCGGCGGCGCGATATGGGCCTTGCTCGCGCTTCAGGTGCGGCTTGCGGATGAGCATGGATGTTTGTGAACATCAGTTTACGATGTTGCACGGATCAGTACGCAAGGTCGCCATTGCCGCGGCCAATCGGATTCCCTTCGCCCGCTCGAACACCGCCTACAGCGAGTTGAGCAACCTCACGATGCTGAGCGATGTTCTGCGCGGCCTCGTGCACACGTCCGGCTTGCAGGGCGTGCGTCTGGGAGAAGTGGCGGGCGGCGCGGTGATGAAGCACGCGCGCGATTGGAACCTGGTGCGGGGGGCGGTACTATCGAGCGATCTGGACCCGGCCACGCCGGCGTACGATGTCCAGCAGGCCTGCGGCACGGGGTTGGAGGCCGCCATCCTGGTCGCCAACAAGATCGCGCTGGGACAGATCGAGGCAGGCATCGCGTGCGGAACCGATACGACGTCGGACGCGCCCATCGCGGTGAACCGAGGCTTGCAGCGGCAGTTGATGCGGGTCAACGCAGCGCGGACCACAGGCGCGCGGCTGCGACGGACGCTGGGCCTGCTGCGGCCGTCGTACCTGATTCCGGAAATCCCGGTGAACGCGGAGCCGCGGACGGGCCAGTCGATGGGGCAGCACGCGCAGATTACGGCGGATCGGTTCGGCATAGGGCGGCGCGAGCAGGACGAACTCGCTCTGGCGAGTCACAAGAACCTGGCGCGGGCCTATGACGCAGGGTTCTTCAAAGATCTGGTGCTGCCGTATCACGGGCTGGAGCGCGACAACAATTTGCGGCCGGACTCGACGCTGGAGAAGATGGCGAAGCTGCCGGGCGCGTTCGCAACGGGCGGGAGCATCACGGCGGCCAACTCGTCGCCGCTCACGGATGGCGCGTCCGCGGTGCTGCTGTGCACGGAAGAATTCGCGCACCACTGCGGCCTGCCGATCCTGGCCTGGATGACGGCGGGCGAGGTGGCGGCGGTGGATTTCCGGGAAGAACGCGAAGGACTGCTGATGGCGCCGGCCTACGCCGTGGCGCGCATGTTGGCCAAGCGCGGGCTGAAGCTGCAGGATTTCGACTTCTACGAAATCCACGAGGCGTTTGCGGCTGTGGTGCTGTGTACGCTGGCGGCGTGGGGGTCGCCGGCGTTTTGCCGCGAGAGGCTTGGCCTTGAGGCGCCGCTTGGGGCGATTGACCGGGGCAAGCTCAACGTGAAAGGGAGCTCGATTGCGGTAGGCCATCCCTTTGCGGCCACGGGCGGCAGGGTGGTGGCGACGCTGGCGAAAATTTTGAGTGAGGCGGGCGGCGGGCGGGGGCTTATTTCGATCTGCGCGGCCGGCGGGCAGGGAGTGACTGCAATCCTCGAACGATGAGATCAGAGAGTGGAGAAAATCTCTTCGACCCGAATCTGTGCTTGGAATAACGAGCAAGAGATGGAATCAGACTGGCCGTAGTGTCGGGTCACATCGCCTTCAGTAACTGACACCAGCTTGCACTTGTCATCCACGGTCCAAAAGCTGCGGCATCCGTTGGTCATGTAAGTGGACATTTTGTCGTTGATTTCATCGACCCTGTCGCTGGGTGACAGGACCTCGATGATCAGCTCCGGGGCGCCCATTATATATTCGTCGTCGCCGGTGGCTGCGTCGCGCTCGCGAGTGACGCAGCCGACATCGGACACCCACACCTCGTGCTCGGGCGTAGGTTGGAAAACCATCTGGACGCGGACTACGTAGCCCTCGCCGGCAACGCCCTCGAGCAGCATCGAAAGGCGGCCCTGAAGCCGTTGATGGCCCCATTTCGGCGGCGGCACTACAACCACCTCTCCGTGATGCAACTCAATGTGACCCTCCTTGGGATCCGGCAGGTTCAGGAATTCTTCGACAGTAAGTAGTCCCGTGGTCGCAGCCATACAGACGTCAGGAAGTGCTAAAAATCTCACGAACCGGGATTTCCGCATCGAATAATGCGCAAACGATGGAATCCGACAGGCCGTAGTGTTTAGTTACGTCGCCTTCGGTAACCGATACGCGCTGGCGCTTGCCGTCGACGGTCCAAAAGCTGCAGCATCCGTTGGCCATGCAAATGGCCATCTTGTCGTTGATCTCATCGACCGTGTTGCTCGGTGAAAGCACCTCGATGACCAGGTCCGGGGCGCCCATTATATATTCATCAACGCCGGTGGCGGCGTAGCGCTCGCGAGTGACACAGCCGACATCGGCGACCCATACCTCGTGCTCAGGCGTAGGTTGGAAAGCCATTTCGACGCGCACCACGAAGCGTTCCCCGGCCAACTTCTTGAGCAGGACTGCGAGCCCGTCCTGGAGCCTCTGATGACCTTCTTTCGGCGGCGGCACTACAACCACCGCTCCGTGATGCAACTCATTGTGACCCTCCTTGGGATCGGGAAGCTTCAGAAACTCCTCGACGCTCAGCAGTCCCGTAGTCGCAGCCATACAAATATCATCACACGTCCAGATTCTTCACATCCAGCGCGTTATCCTCAATAAACTTCCGCCGGTTCTCCACGTTCTCCCCCATCAACGTCGAGAAAATCTCTTCGCTCTCTACCGCATCCTCCAGCCGCACCTGCAGCAGCATGCGCTTTTCCGGATTCATGGTGGTCTCGCCAAGTTGCTCCGCGTTCATTTCCCCCAGTCCTTTGTAGCGCTGCACTGAAGCGTCCCGCTTGCCTTCCGCCTTGACGTAGTTCAGCAGGCCGCTCCAATCCGGCTGCGTCTCCCGGTGCTCGCCCCGCACGATCACAAACGGCGGCTGGTTGTACCGCGCGATCTGCCGCGCCAGCGACCGGAATTTCTTGTACTCCGGCTGCGCCGCCAGCGCGATGCCGATGTGCCGCTCGGCGTTGGTGGAGTCGTGGAACACCACCGTCCACGCCGAGTGCTCTTCGTCGGCACGCATCTCCGCCTTCACCTGCGCGGCCACCAGCGCCGCGGCCACCTGCTCCATGTTGGCCTTGTCCTGGAAATCGGCCTTGTTGTCCACGTGCAGCTCCGCATTGGCCAGCACCACGACCGCGCGTGAATCCCGCAGCCGCCGCTCGACTTTGGCGAACATCTGCTCGTATTCATCCAGGCTCATCAGGAACGCGCGCAACTCACCGCCTTCCAGCGTCGACTTCGAACCGTTGCCGTTCGAGCGCACCTCCACCGTCAGGTTCTCCGTTGCCCGCCGCATGATCTCGCGCGTGAATTCTTTTTCGTCCTTGATGTACTTCTCGCTCTTGCCCTTCTTGATCCGGTAGAGCGGCGGCTGCGCGATGAAAATCCGCCCGCGATTGATCAACTCGTTCATGTGCCGGAAGAAAAACGTGAGCAGCAGCGTGCGTATGTGCGAGCCGTCCACGTCGGCATCGGTCATGATGATGATCTTGCCATAGCGAATCTTGGCGGCGTCGAAATCGTCCTTGCCGATGCCGGTGCCGAGCGCCGTGATCATGGCGCGGATTTCCTCGTGGCCGAGCATCTTGTCGTAGCGCGCCTTTTCAACGTTGAGGATCTTGCCCTTGAGCGGCAGAATCGCCTGAAAACGCCGGTCGCGCCCCTGCTTGGCGGTGCCGCCGGCCGATTCGCCCTCGACTAAAAACAGCTCGCAGCGCTCCGGATCCTTCTCCTGGCAATCGGCCAGCTTGCCCGGCAATCCGCCCGAATCGAGCGCGCCTTTGCGCCGCGTCAGGTCGCGCGCTTTCCGCGCCGCTTCGCGCGCCCGCGCCGCGTCGATGGCCTTGCCGACAATCTTCTTCATCACCGCGGAATTCTTCTCGAAGTACTCGCCCAGCTTGTCGTTGACAAACTGCGTCATGAATCCCGCGATATCGCTGTTCAGCTTGCCTTTGGTCTGTCCTTCGAATTGCGGCTGCGGAATCTTGACGCTCACTACAGCGGTTAGTCCCTCGCGCACATCATCACCGGTCAGGTTTTCCTTCACATCCTTGAACAACCCTGCCTGCTGCCCAAACGCGTTGATCGTCCGCGTCAGCGCGCTGCGAAAACCGCTCAAGTGCGTTCCGCCATCCACGGTGTTGATGTTATTCGCGAAGCTGAAAATACTCTCCGAATACCCGTCGTTGTATTGCAGCGCTACTTCCATCACCAGTGTGCCCACTTCGTTAGGCAGCTCACGCTCCGCCTCGAAGTGAATCGGCTTCTCGTGCAGCACCGTCTTGCCACGATTCAGATGCTTGATGAACTCCGCAATCCCACCGGTGTACAGAAACTCGTGAGTCTTCACCGGATCGACACGCTCGTCCGCAAGCGTTATCTTGAGTCCCTTATTCAGAAACGCCAGTTCGCGCAGCCGCTGCGACAGAGTGTCGTAGTTGAAAGTAGTCTCTACCATGATGGTCGGATCTGGCTTGAAAGTGACACGCGTGCCGGTCTTCCTACCGGCCTTTCCCGCGCGTGTCAGAGGACCCTTCGGCTTCCCGCAACCGTACTCCTGCTGCCAGACATAGCCCTCGCGCCAGATCTCGAGCTCCAGCCGTTCCGAGAGCGCGTTCACGCAGCTCACACCCACACCATGCAAGCCACCCGACACCTTGTAACTCTTGGAATCGAACTTACCGCCAGCATGCAGCATGGTCATGACGACTTCCGCCGCCGACACGCCCTCCTCATGCATATCCACCGGAATGCCGCGGCCGTTGTCAATCACAGTCACTGAGTTATCGATATGAATCGTAACATCGACCTGCGTACAGTACCCGGCCAGAGCTTCGTCCACCGAGTTATCCACCACTTCATACACTAAGTGATGCAACCCCATCTCACCGGTCGAGCCAATATACATAGCAGGCCGGAGCCGTACGGCTTCCAATCCTTCCAACACCTTGATACTCGAGGAATCGTAGACTTCGCCTGCGCCGCCGTTTACTTCATTGGGCATAGATGACATTCTGTGACTTTCAAATTCGCATCGGCATTACCACATAGCGGTAATGCTCGCTGTCGGCGCCACCCATCGGGTGTAGCTCACCAGCGCTCTTCTGATCTTTCAAATCAAACGCAACCTGCTCCTGCGAAGTGGCTCGCAAGAAGTCCAGCAGATACTGCGCGTTGAACCCGATCTCCAAATCCGGACCCGCATATTCAGCGGATACGCTCTCCTCGCTCTCACCCGTCTCCACGGACGACGAAAAGATCTTCACTTCGCCCGCCGTGAACTGCACGCGAATCGCCCGCGACCGCTCATCGGCGAACTGCGCCACACGCTCGATGGCCGAGCGGATCTCATCCCGGTTCAACCTCGCCTGGTGCACGTTCTCCTTGGGCAGCACGCGATCGTAGTCCGGAAAGTTGCCGGTCAACTTGCGCGTGATCAGCAGCCGGTCGCCAAACTGAAAGAACAGGTGATTCTCGTCGCCGGCAAACACCGCCTTACTATCCGCCCCGCTCTCATCAGCCAACTTCACGATCTCCGCCATGGCCTTCTTCGGCACCAACGCGCGAAACGAACTGCCGCCGGATTGCGCGCCACTCTCCACATACGCCAGCCGATGTCCGTCCGTCGCCACCATCAGGGTCGCATCCGCCCGTAACAGCAGCAGCGCGCCATTCAGCGTGAACCGCGACTCCTCCAGTGAAATCGCAAACGCCGTGCGCGAGATCATCGACGACAGCATCTTCGACGGAATCTCCGCAATCGTTTCCGGCATCTGCGGCAATTCCGGAAAGCTCTCGCGCGACATGCCCGCAATGCGCGTCCGCGAACGCCCGCAAGTCAGACTGGCCCAGTGGTTCTCTAGAAACTTGATGTTCAGATCGGCTTCCGGAAGCAGCCGCACATAATCCAGCAGCTTGCGCGCCGGAATGGTGCCAGATCCTTCCTTCTTGACCTTCGCCGGAAACGAGCAGCGGATCCCCAGTTCCAGATCGGTGGCCGTTAACGTTATCCGGTCATCCTTGGCCTCCAGCAACACGTTGGAAAGGATCGGGATGGTAGTCTTCTTCTCCACCACGCCCTGAGAAAGGCTCAGTTCTCGAACCAGATCGGCTTTGCTGACGGTGAACTCCATGCGCTTGAGCTCCTATTCTCTTGGCCCTGTATAGACACATAGTAAGAGAGCAGAATTCATAGGGCCTGTGCAAATGTTGAAGGCTCTCTAAATTATACTAAATTATACTAGTTTTGGCTACTACCCGGCTGCGGATTTCGGTTGCGGAAAGGTGCAGAACTGGCATACGGAGGAGCTTTTCGACACCTTCCACAGCCGGCGCCGGGGCCCGGCTGTGCAAAACCAAGTTAAACTCATTGTAATGAATCGATTAGGGCTTGGATGATCCTGTTCAATTCCGGGTCGGTGTGGCGCAGCTTCTCGATTTTCTTGATCGAATGCAAGACGGTCGTGTGATGCTTGCCGCCAAACGCCCTTCCGATCTCCGGCAGCGACGCCGGAGTCAACTCCTTGACCAGGTACATGGCCACCTGCCGCGGCACTACGATCTTCTTGGTGTTGCTCTTCTCCTTGAGCTGCGCTTGCCGGATTCCGTACCGGTCCGCTACGCCTTTCTGAATGGAGTCGATGGTAATCCGGCGGTCTGGCGGGTACACCAAATTGCGCAACACCTGTTGCGCCATCTGCAGATTGACGGCGGTGCCGGTCAGTGACGAATAGGCGATCAGCTTAATGAGCGCGCTCTCCAACTCGCGTACGCTGGACTTGGTCTTGATGGCCATGAACGAGCGCACGTCCTCCGGCAGCATGAGCCCCGCTTCCTCCGCCTTCTTGTCCAGGATCGCCATCTTGGTTTCGAGATCGGGTGGCTGGATATCGGCCATCAGTCCCCACTCAAACCGCGACCGCAAGCGTTCGATCAGGCCCGGGATTTCCTTGGGCGGCACATCGCTCGCCACCACGATCTGCTTCTGATGATCGTGCAGTTCGTTGAATGTATGGAAGAACTCCTCCTGGGTGCGATCCTTGTTGCCGATCAGTTGGATATCGTCGACCAGCAGCACGTCCGCCGAGCGATAGCGGTCGTGGAACTGCGGCATTCGGTCGAGGCGTATGCACTTGATCATGTCGTTCATGAAGCGCTCGCTGGAGGTGAAGATGATCCGCATGGACGTGTAGTTGTCGATGAGAGCGCGGCCGATGGCGTGCATCAGGTGGGTCTTGCCCATCCCCACGCCGCCATACAGGAACAGCGGATTGTAGCTGCGCGCCGGATTCGTCGCGACGGAGCGCGCCGCCGCGTGCGCGAATTGGTTGCAGGTGCCGACCACGAAGCTGTCGAATGTAAACTTCGGGTTGAGCGGATTGGCGGAGGCAGCTTCGTAATCCGCCGGCGAGCTGACGTAGGTCACCTCGTATTCCACGCGGTCGATTCCCATGCCAAGCTGCCTGGCGAAGCGCAGCACTTGCGGTGCGTATTCGGTTTCCAGCCACCGTTTGGTTGCGTCATCGGGAACGGTGACGCCCAATGTGCCGTTGCGAAGCCAACCGTAAGCCGTCCGGTTGAGCCAGTTCTGATAGCTTGCGGGGCTCAGTGTTGATTCGAGTTCCTTCTTGATCTGATCCCAAGGGTTCATAAGTGCAGGTGGGGCTTGCGCGACCGATGAGTAGCTTATCACAAACCGCGCGTTTTGAACGCAACTTTAATCGCTAATGTTTAGATACAGTTACAAACCCATTGACAGGCCGCCCTCCAGTTCACGATAATGGAAGTTTCGCTTGAGCGGGAGTAACTCAGTTGGTAGAGTGCGACCTTGCCAAGGTCGATGTCGCGGGTTCGAATCCCGTCTCCCGCTCCAATTCCCGAAGGCGTTGCTGCTGGTTGCCTTCGTCGCCACAACTGCATTTGCCCAGTATAAGATGGAGCCAGCCGGCGCACCGCCCGCCGAGGTTCCGTTCGCTTCTGCCCTCCAAAAAGACGGCTTTAAAATCACCGGACCCGACGCCGCAGTCTACGCCGAAGTCTGGTTCGCCGCCAAAGTGTCCGCCGGTCCCAAGTCCACCGACGATGCCGTGACCCTGCCAACCATCGCTCAAGGTGCGCTGCTGGGCGTAATCCGCTTTCCTGGCAAAGCCGCCGACCGGCGCGGCCAGCCGCTTAAGCCCGGGATCTATACGATGCGCTACAGCCAGTACCCTGTCAACGGCGATCATCAGGGCGTCGCTCCGCAGCGCGACTTTGTGCTGCTGTCGCCCATCAGCATCGACACCGACCCCAACGCGACGCCCGCCTTCGATCCACTGGTTGCCATGAGCACGAAAGCCTCCGGCACTCCGCATCCCGCCGTGCTGAGCATCTCGAACTCCTCCAGCGACAAACTCCCCAACTTCAGCAAGCAGGGGGATCACGACTGGGTCCTCGACACCAAGGTTGGTGATCTCTCCATCTCGATTATCCTCGTTGGCAAAGTCGAAGGCTGAATCGTGGGGCGGGCAATCTTGCCCGCAGCCGGCTTTCCAGCCGGCTCTTCGCGGCCCGCACCACACTGCATATCAGCCAAGGCCGCCTACAAGGCGGCAGCCGCCCGCCGCGACCAGCGATACGACGTGGTCTGCAGTGACCGGCGCTTCGAGCCAATCCTTGAGCTCCTGGAACCTGCTCACGCGCCCCCGAAAATGCTGTGGCGGTTGCAGCGCATGACAGAACAGCGGCCGCCAGACCCGCGCCATCGAAGCCGGCGGATCGCCGTGCTCCTGCGCGAAACCAGTCAGGCGACGATCTCCGCCGTCTTATCAGGCTCGGAAACCAGCCGGCTTTCTTCTCTCACTTCCGAAGATCACTGCGTCCGCCTCAGACGCCATGCGCGTGTATTCGGCAACGCGCAATACGGCATCGCGTACCTTGTCCCGATACTCCCGCAAATCAATCGCGGTGGACGCAATGAAAATCCGCAGAACCGGCCGCGTCGCCGTTCTCCCAGAGTACACTGGAAGCCATGCCTCCCATCGCCATTGCCGGCGCGGGCCGCGTCGGGCAAGCGCTCGGTCGCCTGTTGCGCGCCACCGCGATCGCCAACCGCACCCCCGCCCATGCCGCCGAAGCCGCCGCATTCACTGGAGCGCAGGCCGTTTCCTACGCCGACCTGCCGAACCATGCGACGCACATCATCATCGCCGCACCCGACGACGCCATCCCCGAAGTCGCCCGCCTCCTGGCCGACGCAGGAATGCACGCAGGCGCGGCCCTTCACACCTCCGGCGCGCGCGGCCCCGAAGTCCTCGCCCCGCTCGCCGGCGCCGGTGTATCCTGCGGCACGCTCCACCCTCTGCAAACCATCGCCAATCCGGAAGAAGGAGTGGCCGCGCTGCCGGGTGCGGCCTTCGCCATTGATGGCGCGCCCGAAGCTCTCGCTTGGGCCAATGAAATCGTCGCCGCGCTCGGAGGCATTGCCCTGCGCATCCCGCCCGAATCGCGCGCCGTGTATCACGCAGCCGCAGTGATGGCGAGCAACTGCATCATCGCCACACTCGCCGCGGCCGTCGCTCTCATGCAGGAAGCCGGCCTCGACGAACCCACCGCCCTGCGCGCCCTCGCCCCGCTCGCCCGCACCAGCTTGGAAAATGCTCTCCGCCTGAGCCCCACCGCCGCGCTCACCGGTCCCATCCAGCGCGGTGACTCCGAAACGGTGCGCGCGCACCTGGCTGCGCTCGCGACGGCCCCCCCCGAAATCGCCAATCTGTACCGCGCCGCCGGCCTCGAAACTTTGGCCCTCGCGCGCCGCCGCGGCCTGCCCGAACCCACCGCCCGCCGCATCGCCGATCTCCTGCGGGCAGTAAGATAGGGGCATCACAAGTGCTCCTCTCGGGATCCGGGCATGCCCCGGCGGATTCCCAACTGACCCGGCATCCACTCCGTGGCTTGGCCCGAGGTGCTTAACCGGTTTGGGGATCACGGCCTGGGACCATGCTGTAGGCTTCAGCCGGGCCCAGGCTCTGACGAACAATGACTTCCAGTTGGGCCAAGCGGGGACGAGCACGCGGAGGAAGATTCTTCCGCAATCGCGTGCAGGCGTCTGGCAATTGTTCTAGAGCAGCCAGCGTATCGACGGAGCATAGCCTTCAAGTCCAAGGTTCCGGGCGGTCGATCCAGTGCCCAGAGAGCCTCCACATAGTCGGCATCCAGTTCAAACAACTGTTGAATCAATCGCTGCGGGATCTCGGAGGGCGTCAGATCCATGCGATCCAACGCACGAAACAGCGCCAGCAAATCGAGCCGTGCTGTTTCCAGACGGGCGCGGAGGTCGGCGGGAACCTCCACCGCAGAACGACGGGCCATGATCCGAGCATGACGCATCACGAGAGATAGGTCAACCTGCTCGGGACCGGCAAGCCCTGCATGCGTCATCTGATCGCAATCATGCCATCAGATGCAACTCAATGATTCGTTTTGTCGACCGAAATGCCCGTTGCAAAACTTACCTCACCCGTCGCCACGCCCTCCAGCGCCGCCAACCTCACGCGCATCTGCTTCAACTCCTCCTCGCCCAACCTCCCCGCGCACCCACTCAAAATCTTCCTCCCCAGCTCCATCAGCGCCCGCAGCAGCCGCAAACTTACCGCCATGTCTGCTTGCGCATACAGCCGGATCTGCTCGAACGCCGATTCCGGCAATCGCTTCGAACGCCAGCCACGGAATCACCACCCGCACCGTCCCCGGCGGATCGTACAGCACCGTCGCCGGCGGCTCCCGCGACGCAAACCGGATCAGCAGCCGGCTCAATTGATCCACACAACTGATCGCCGTCGTCGGATCGTTCACCGCCGGTGAAATCGCCTTCAGCGCGATGTCCACAATCTGCAAAATCCCAAACTCCACGTCCTGCTGCAGCGTGCGCGGGCCCCATGTCGAACGCCCCGCGCAGTTCGTCGCCGACCTCTCTGTTCGATGATCCGCACATAGCCGGACGCCGCGCTCGCGACCGGCGCCTCCCAAGTGATCCCAGCGGCCCGGCCGACTCCAGCCGATTGCTCCGCCGCCGCCACGGCATCATGCCGTCGATGATCCCCTCCGTCTCCGACGCGATCCGGTCCACAATATGATTCACGCTGATCGCCTGCGAAACGTGATGGATGAAAAACAGCAGCCACCCCACGCACGCAATCGCTAGCAGGATCGCCAGGAACACCGTGCCCACCGGCGCGAACGGATGCGGCAACGAGCGCGCCCATGCAATATAGAAACGTGCCGAGAAACATGCCCAGCGTCCACTGCGTCACCCGATCCTGCACGAAGCTTACAATGATCCGCGGCGAAAACTGCATGGAGGCCAGTGTCAGCGTCATCAGCAGAATCGCGAACACGATCGAAACCACCGTCATGATCGAACCCGCGATCCCCGCCAGAATAATTTGCGCCACTTGCGGATCGGCCCGCGACGGAAAAATCGTCGTCGGCATCCACGCGCTTACCTCCGGCGACATCTCCTCCATCCACGACAGCACCGCCCCCGCGCACCCCAGCGCCAGCGCGATCGTCAACGGGCGCACCAGAAATCCGCCGCGCAAATTGTACGCAGCCCGCCGAAACAAGAGTGGCATCCGCGTCCTGTTCGCCCCCTCGCCCCTCGCCCCCTCGCCCGCTCGCCCGCTCGCCCGCTCGCCCGCTCGCCCCTCGCCCGCTCGCCCGCTCAGTTCCTTTGGATGCGCTTGCGGGTTTTCGACCGGTGCTCCTGTCTGAGTGTACCCCGAAATGCGCGAAAACCGGGCGCGAGGGCCGAGGCGAAGCCGAGGCAGGCTTGCACGCATTATCCTACACGTGTTACCATCCGCACACTACTGGGTTACGCACACTTGACAGATGAAGAACTGCTGGTCCTGTGCGCCGAGGGTGGCGACGCACGGGCCTGGGAGGAATTCCTGTGCCGGTTTCACACGCACATCGTTTCCGTGATCATCCGCACGGCCCGGCGTTACCCGTTCGCCTATTACCAGGTCGTCGACGATCGCG
>Ga0073928_10006564_pt1 | contig 15579 bp, 15 predicted proteins | sample PaiPotPPA55metaG_FD_76969 | JGI IMG/M metagenome (GOLD analysis project Ga0073928, IMG submission 76969) | Iron sulfur acid spring bacterial and archeal communities from Banff, Canada, to study Microbial Dark Matter (Phase II) - Paint Pots PPA... ... | reverse complement strand
TCGAGTTCGCGCTTGCCGCCGAGGCCTTCAGGCGCGACCCGCATCCATCCCTGCATCGCGCGTCCGCGCATCACAAACGGCTGCGCGTGCGGCTCCTCGAGCAGCGTGTCCGTCTCGTCGGGGTCGACTCGCAGCAGCAGCCCTCCCTGGCTGCTCGCGCTCACCGACATGTTGCCGTTGATCAGAAACGCCAGACCGCCAAACATCCGCTTCTCGGTCAGCCCCTCCTCGCCGCCGAGCGTCTCGCGCAACCGTTCGGCGAGCTGTTCGTCGTAGGCCACGTCTTGAAATTATCGACTGTTGCACTCGGGCCATCCACTGCAATAGGGTCCACCCCGCGCGTCCGACTCGAACTGGGAGGAACAAACGAATGCCCCAAGCAAAACGATCGACTTCGACCCGGTCCAGCTTCAAGCAGCCTGCGGCGCTGAAGCGGCTCACGACCTCTCTCGACACGGCGCAGAAGGCGCTGACTGAGCTCAGCAAGGGCGGCGGGCGCGACGTCAGCAAGGGCGCCGGAGACATCTACAAGGACCTTCGGACGTTCGTCGCCAACGCCCGCCGCGACAGCAACAAGGTCGCGAAGGCCCTCCAGCGGGAATTCGAGCAGGCGCAGAAGCAGCTCGCGAAGGCCGCGAGGGCGTCGCGCCCCACCACCGGTCGCTCGACCGCGTCGCGCTCGACGACTGCCAAGCGCTCCACGTCGGCCAAGTCGACGTCAGCCGCGCGCTCGACCTCCTCACGCGCGACCAGCGGTCGAGCTGCGACGACCAAGCGGGCCAGCACGGGCGGCACACGGCGCGCGTCGAGCAGCGGCGGCACGCGGCGCACCACCGGCAAGCGCGGGACGAGCAAGAGCTGAGTCGCGCCCCTCGGGGCGAGCTCAGGCGCGAACTGCTCTCGCGGCTCAGCCGAGCTGCGACAGCGGGATTGCGTTGCTCGGCGGGGTCAGCGTGACCGGCTGATTGAACCGATCGAACGTGATCCGGCCGCCGCCGGTTCCGGCTCGCGTGATCTCGATCGGGTACGGCGGACCGGTGGTCGCGACGTACAGGGTGCCGTTCTTCGCCTTATCCGTGACCGCGATCACGGGGTGACCGTTGACGGTTGTGGTCGATCCCTTTGTGAGGACGCCCTGGGTCAGCAGGATGCTCCCGACCAGCCGCTGCATGTCGGTCAGCGCCGCGATCGACGCGAACTGCCCGTTGGCGGGCGCCTTCAGCCATTTGCCGTTGAGCAGCCGAGCGACCGCCGCGCCGCCGTAGTGCTGCCAGAACTCGGGTGTCCCTTGGAGGTAGACGGTCTGGCCGACGTTCACGATCTTGAAGGCGAGCCCGCCCTCCGACATCTGGCCGAGGCCGCCCTTACCCGAGGCGACCGTCAGATCCAGCGTGAGCGGCACACCGCCGGTGACGATCGAGCCCGAGACGTGCACGGAGCTCGCGTGCGTCATCGCGCTGCTGGCCGCGGTGACGATCTGATTGGCCGACTTCGATGCGATCCCGGTGCTCGAGCTCCCGCCGCATCCGGCGACGGTCCCGCTGCCGAGGACGGCGCAGATTGCAAGCGTTGCCAGCCGACTGCCCATGTTCGGCAGGGTACCCACCTGCTCGGCATATGCACCGGCGTCCCGGGATCGTGACGTCGGACCGCTGACACGCGAAGCGCGCATCCGCGTCCGTTAGGCTCGCGTTCGTGCGCTTCAGGGCAGACCGACCGCTCGGACTCGCGCCGGCGACCGCGCTCGACTACCGCGAGCTGGCTCGGCGGCGAGTCCCCCGCCAGCTGTTCGACTACGTCGACGGCGGGGCCTACGACGAGGCGACGATGCGGGCGAACGTCGCCGATCTGGGGGAGGTCCTGCTGCGCCAGGTCGTGATGCGCGACGTCTCAAGCCGCGACCACACGGTCGAGGTGCTTGGCCAGCGGCTGGAGATGCCGGTGATCCTGGCGCCGATCGGGCTCGGGGGGATGTTCGCGAAGCGCGCCGAGGTGCAGGCGGCCCGTGCGGCGCAGGCGGCCGGGATCCCGTTCGTCGAGTCGACGCTTTCGCTCTGTGGCCTCGATGAGGTCGCGCGGGCGACGTCGAACCCGCCCTGGTTTCAGCTGTACGTGATGCGCGATCGCGGCTACGCGGAGGAGCTGATGGCGAGGGCTCGCGCTGTGCGCTCGCCGGTCCTGGTCCTGACGATCGACCTCGCGGTTGTCGGAGCTCGCCACCGTGACGTCCGTAACGCGATCGTGGGCCAGCCCCCGCTCCGCTCCAAGCTTCTACGCGGGCTCGATCTCGCGCTCCACCCGCAGTGGGTCCGCGATGTCGGCCTCGGGGGTCGGCCGCTCACCTTCGGGAACCTCGAGGCCATCGTTCCCGGCGCCGGCACGCCCGCGGCGTTTCGAGACTGGGTCGATTCCCAGTTCGACCCGAGCGTGACGTGGGACGACATCGCATGGGTGCGCGAGAACTGGGACGGTCGCCTGCTCGTCAAGGGCGTGCTCGATCCCGAGGACGCGAGGCGGGCCGTCGAGGCCGGCGTCGACGGCGTGATCGTCTCCAACCACGGCGGTCGCCAGCTCGACTCCGTGCCGTCGACCGTAAGGGCGCTTCCGGACGTCACCGAGGCGATCGGGGGGCAGATTGAGGTCCTCGTCGACGGCGGGATCCGTAACGGCCTCGACGTGGTCAAGATGGTCGCGCTCGGTGCGAGCGCGGTGCTGATCGGACGGGTCTGGGTGTGGGCCGTCGCCGCCCGCGGCGAAGCCGGGCTTCGCCACATGCTCGGCGTGATCAAATCCGATCTTGACGTCGCGCTGGCCCTGACCGGTCACACGTCGTTTGACCAGCTCGACCGAAGCGCGCTATACCGGCCCGAGGCGGGCCTGACCCGAGGACACGTCTAGGCGTTTCGGTCGGGTGAAAGACGGGTCAGTTCGCTTAACCTGATCAAAACCTCTCGATGATCGATTTGCACCAACGGCTCGCCAACATCGGACGGATGCCGCGCAGGGACGAGCAACGGCTGCGGCCGGGCCTGGCGCGCGCCGCGGTCGACTCCTCGGGACAGAGCGACGCGGCGGTCCTGCTGCCGCGGATCCGGATTCCCGGCCGCGAGCTGAGCGCGCGCCGCCTCGGCGAAGCGCTGCGGTCCCCGATGTACGGCCCAGTGGCCCTGGGGATCCTGGTCGTGACCACGGTCGTGGTCGTGCTCTACGCCAGCTCGGTTCCGAGCGACCTCGTGGAGGGCAGCTACGCGCTGTTCCCCGGGTGGATGGCCGGCCCGCTGAACGGCCTGCTGAGCCCCCTGCTGGAGCACGCCGGAGGCACGCCGCTCCTGCCGTGGCAGACCGTCGACTATGCGTTCACCGGAGCGATGATCGCGATGTTCGTCGCCTACGCCGTCGTCCTCGCCTCGGTCCGGGTGCTCTCGATGCGGGCGATCGCGATCACGATCGCGGCGCTCTACGCGCTTCTCGTCCTGTGCCCTCCGCTCGGTCTCACGGATGTCTTCAACTACCTGGGGTACGCGCGGTTGGACGCGCTGCACGGACTCAACCCGTACACCCACACGATCGCGAACGAGTATTTCGACCCGGTCTACTACTTCGCCACCTGGCGCCACTACCACAGCCCCTACGGCCAGGTGTTCACGGTGCTGACCTACCCGCTGGGCCTGATGTCGCTGTCGGCGTCCTACTGGGTCCTGAAGGTCGGGATCGTCCTGCTGATGGGAGCGTTCATCGCGCTCGTCTGGAAGTGTGCGCGCCAGCTCGGGTACGACCCGCGTTTCGCGGTCGTATTCGTCGCGCTCAACCCTCTGATCCTGCTCGACGACGTCGGCGGCTTCCACAACGACCCGGTGATGCTCGTGCCGATGATGGGGGCGATCTCATTGCTGCTCGCGCGGCGCTACCGCTGGGCGGGCGCCGCCCTGGCGGTGGCGATCGGGGTCAAGCCGACGATCGTGCTGCTGCTCCCGTTCATGATGCTCGCAGCGCGTCCGGCGAGACAGAGCCTCCAGGTGCTGCTGGGGACCGTGCTCGGAGCGATCCCATTGGTAATCGTCAGCATCGCGCTGTTCGGCCTCTCGATGCCGAACGTCGCCGACCAGAGCATCATCGTCACGCCGCTCAGCGTCGTGAACCTCGCCGGCGTCGCGCTCCACCTCGGCGGGGCGTCGCCCGGCGTCGAGGAGGCGAGCAAGATCGTCCTGGTGCTGTTCGTCGGAGGACTGCTGGTCACGGCGATCACTCGTGGCCGTCCCGATTGGCTGTCAGGAGCCGGATGGGCGACGCTTGCGCTGCTCGTCTGCACGGCGTGGCTGATGCCCTGGTACATCGTCTGGGTGCTCCCGCTCGTGGCGATCAGCGCGAGCCGCCGCCTCCGGCGCGCGATGGCGGTGTTCATGGTGTTCGCGCTGATCTCGTTCCTGCCATTGACCGCGATGCTGCTCGGGCGATGGCACATCAATCTGATGAACAGCCCCGCCGACGAGGCCGCCATCTGGCGGCTGTACAACTTCCAGCATTAGGCGTCGGGTTCGACCCGCGCACCGGGGTGATTCGCGAGCCTGTTCGCGTCCTTCGGGTCGCCCGCGCGGGTTTATCTGACCGGCCCGACGGTTAGAACTCCGTTGGCTAGCCAGGCGACACCTCAGGCCAGGCAGGTAAACCCGCGATGCGGAGGAGCGCGACAGCGCGAACTCTGACTCAGGTGTCGCTCGGTTAGCGATGCGCGAGCAGATGCGCCTCAACGACCTCCCGGAAGCGCTGGACCTCGAGGGGCTTGGTCAGGTAATCGCTCGCGCCGATCTCGAGGAGTCGTTCGATCTGGCGCTTGCTCGCGTCGGCGCTGAGGACCACGACGGGGATCTCGCTGGTCTCGGGCTCGGACCGCAGGCGCCTGAGGACTTCCTCGCCGCCCATATCGGGGAGGTGCAGATCGAGCACGATCAGCTCGGGGCGGTGCTCGCGCGCGAGGTCGAGTCCGAGTCTCGCCTGCATCGCTGGAAGCAGCTCGAGGCCCGGCTCGAGTTCGAGGATCCTTTCGACGAGTGTGACGTTTGAGAGGTTGTCCTCGATGTAGAGGATCAGGCGACGCGCTCCCGGCGGCGCGTACGCAGAACCGTCGGCGAGGGCGTGGGGGCGGATTTCTCCGAGAGCGGGTGGATCGGCGATCCCCAATTCGAGCGAGAAGATCGTGCCCACGCCTGGCTCGGACTCGAAGGAGATCGCCCCGCCCATCGCTTCGATCAGTCGCTTCGAGAGCGCAAGACCCAGGCCGGTGCCCTCGATTTCGCCCGTTTCGGCGCCGAGGCGATCGAACGGCTCGAATACACGCGCCAGGTGATCGGGATCGATCCCGATCCCCGTATCGGCGACGCTGATCCGCAGCCTCGCCGGAGCGACGGTCGCGGCCGACACATCGACGCGACCGCCAGGCCGGTTGTACTTGATCGCGTTCGAAAGGAGGTTCAGCAGTATCTGCTTGAGCCGCTGACGGTCCGCGTGCACGTGGACGTCGGCGCCGACGGTGGCAAGCTCAGCGCTCAGCGAGATGCCCTGGGCGCTCGCCAGCGGCTGCACGAGGGCGATTGTCTCGTTTACCGTGTCGGCCAGCGCCACGGGCTCGGGCGACAGCGCGAGCTGTCCGGACTCGATCCGCGCGAGCTCGAGCACCTCGTTGATCAGCTCCAGCAGGTGGCCGCCGCCCTTGAGGATGTATTTGACGTTCCCGCGCTGCCGATCGCTCAGGTCGTCGAGCTCCAGCAGCTGGCCGAATCCGAGGATCGCGTTGAGCGGCGTGCGGAGCTCGTGGCTCATCCGCGAGAGAAACTCGCTCTTGGCACGGCTGGCCGTCTCGGCGAGCTGCCGCGCTTCCCGATGCTCGAGTTCGAGGACGCGTTGGCGTTCGAGCGCGGTTCGGAGCTCGGTGGTCCGCGCCTCGACCAGACCGATCGCGTATCTGCGGCGTCGACTGAGGAGCTCGACCAGCGCGGTTGCGAGCAGCGCCCCGATCAGCCCGGCGATCAGAACGATCCACGGCATCTCGGACGCGAGCGAGCCTACGAGCGGCCTGCGGCTGGCGGTCAGCAGCAGCCACCGGCCTGCTCCGACCTGCACCAGCCGATGATCGACGGGACCCGGCAGCGTCCGCTGGGTCGTGGTGCTGAGGACGAGCTGGGACGGTTCGGCCCGCGGGCTCGCGAACAGCATCACCGACAGCTCGCTGTACGGCGAGTTGGCGGTCGAAGCAGCCGGGCGACGAGGATCGATCGCGGAGCTCTCGAACACGACCGACCCGCCCGCACCGCGCAGCGCGATGTCGAGTTGCGAGAGCGGTCGGCCGGGGAGCACCGCGGTGATCAGACCGTTGCTCGTCGCAGCGCGGCGCAGCAGTACAAGCTGCCGAGAGCTGAGTCCGTGCCTCGACAGCGGACCGACAGCGGCCACGGTGCTGAAGCTCGTCCCGCGAGGTTGGGCGATCCCGAGCACTCCGACCCCCGGGGTCACGAGCGAGGAGGCGGCGAGCGCGAACTGATGGCTCGAGTAGTGACTCAGCTGCGCGATGCGAGAGAGCATCCCGAGGGCGGGCGTGAGCTCTTCGAGCGTCGTCGAGAGGGCGGAGCCGACCTCTCCGGCGCGCTCGTGAAGAAGCCGTCGCTCCTGGTCACGCACGACGCCGCGGACCACCAGCGACGTGGCGATCGCCAGGCCGGCGAGGCAGACGAGCACGAGGGCCGATAGCCATCCGATGCCCTTCACGCGGCCAAGTCGTCCGGTGGAGCGCGAGCGGCGCTCGCTTCGGGCGGCGTCAGGCGCCGGACGCTCAGCGCCGTTCGTCTCGGGCCCGGAGGGGGCTACCGGTATCGCGATGGTCGAATCCATGGTTGCCTCCCGCACAGATCCGGCTCAGGGTCCGATGGCCGGTTTGCCGGTTGTACTCTGGTGCTCGGCAACAGCGAGGTTGGAGTTCAAAGCTCGAGTTCGTGGTAGGCCAAACGTCCAGCGTGACCCGCTCGCACCAATGTCACGCGCAGGTGGGGCCGAAGGATTAAGCGGCCTGATTGCTGAGTCAATCTCGACCAATTGCTAGCCCATGACTCCTGAGCTCTTCGAAATGCGGCTGCTGATCGTCGACGACAACGCGACCAACGTCGCGCTGCTCGAGCAGCTCCTCGAGCGTGCGGGCTACCTCCACACGAACAGCACCGAGTCGCCGACGGAGGTGCCGGAGCTGTGCGCGAGCTGGCGCCCGGACCTACTCCTCCTCGACCTCCATATGCCTGGGCAATCCGGCTACGAGGTCATGGATTCAATCCGCGAGCAGATGGCCGAACCGGAGAGCCTTCCGGTGCTTGTGCTGACCGCCGACCTGGGTCTCGACGCGCGGCGGCGCGCCTTGGCGATGGGAGCACGGGACTTCATCAGCAAGCCGATCGACCACGCCGAATTCCTGCTGCGCGTCCACAACGTGCTCCAGACCCGACACCTGCAGAAGCAGCTTCAGCATCAGAACGCGATCCTCGACGAGGCGGTCCGTAAGCGGACCGCTGAACTCGAGCAGGCGCGGCTCGAGACGCTCACCGCGCTCGCCTACGTAGCCGAATTCCATGACTACAACACCCACGACCACACCAAGCGAGTGGGGCGACTCGCGGCGATGATCGCGACGGCGCTCGGCTGCCCGGAATCCTTCGTCTCTCATATCCGAGATGCCGCACCGTTGCACGACATCGGCAAGATCGCGATCTCTCGCCACATTCTCCTGAAGCCGGGCAAGCTCAGCAGCGGCGAACGGCTGAACATGATGCGCCACGTCGAGGTCGGCGAACAGATCCTCTCTGAGGCGCGATCCCCCACCCTGGTCTTGGCGCGCGAGATCGCTGCGAGTCATCACGAGCGGTGGGACGGTCAGGGGTATCTGGCCGGCCTCGCCGGTGAGGACATCCCGCTGGGCGGCAGGATCACCGCCTTGGCCGACGTGTTCGACGCGCTGACCCACGAGCGGCCCTACAAGGAGGCGTGGGACCTCGACCGGGCGCTGGCCGAGATCATCAGTCAGGCAGGTGCGCAGTTCGACCCGCGGTTGGTCAGCACCTTCGAGGCGCTCGATCCACACACGCTGATCGATCAAAATCAGCCCGAGCTCACCTACCGCGCCGCCTGAGCAAGAAGCTTCGCAGCCGCGACATCGCAGTCGCTGCGCGACGCCGTCGCCGATCAGGCTTGGGGCGCCACCAGCGAGAACCGCATTCTCACGGTCGTCCCGGGTCGCCCTTCGCGATTGGCCACGCCGAAGTCGTCTGCCATCTGGGCCATGACGCCCAGACCGAGCCCGAGTCCGGGGCTGTCGGTCCGAGGGACGAGGCCACGGCCTTCATCGAGCACACGGACGGTCAGATGCTCGTCCTCGTCGAGCCACGCCTCGACGGTCATCGTCCCGGTCTCCATGCCGATATAGGCGTGCATCACGACGTTGGTGAGCGCCTCACCGACTCCGAGTCGGACGGCGTTGGCGACTTCCTGGCTCGCGCCATGCTCCTGCGCGTAGCGCCAAACCGCAGTCCGGAGAGGTGCGAGTTCTTCAGGTCGCGCGAGCGCCTGTCTCTCTAGGCGCGCTCGAGGCAATGCTCGTTTACTGGTACCCATGGGATACGGATTTCCAACGCCAATTTTGCACGTTCGTGGGCTTACACTCTGCAGTCGGAAGCGATGACGGAAGGGGCCCTCGATTCACAGCCGCAGTTTGCGATCCAAGAGAGCGCTGAACCCACCGGGCGGGTCCACGTCGCGGTGTCCGGCGAGCTCGACCTGGCCACCGTGCCCGTACTCGAGCAGCGCCTCGATCAGCTCAAGGCCGAGAATCGGTCCGTCAGGCTTGACCTCTCGGCCGTCGAGTACATGGACAGCACCGGCATTCGCCTGCTGATCCAGGTGCTGACCGGACAGGACCCCGCGGGTCCGACGGTGGAGGTTGAAGACTCGTTCACCCCGGCCGTGAGACGCGTGATCGAGCTGGTGGGAGCCGATCGACTCCTCGCCGGCGCCTGAGCCTCGTCGCCACCAGCAAGTAGCCTCTTGCCCGATATGAGCGGTGTCGCCGAAGGGGTTGCGCCGGTCGAGGCCGAGCGCCTCGAAGAGACCGGCGCCAGCCGGCCTACCCGCGACCGTCACAGATGGCCATTCGGGGCCCCGCTCGCCGTCCTCGTGGTGGGACTGACGGTCACGGGGATCCTGTGCTGGATCTCGTCCGGCCTCTACACGCGCAACGAGACCCGGCTACTCAAGCTACGCGCCCAAGACGTCGGAGCGGTACTGACGGCGGCACTGCCCAGCGTCCAGACGCCACTGGCGTCGGCGACCGCGCTCGCGAACGCGACCGGCGGCAACGTCGCAAAGTTCGAGCAGTTCGTCGCGCCCTACCTCCACGGGAATCCGTTCGTCTCGGTTTCGCTGTGGCAGGTGAATGCAACCGATCGCGGACCGCTGGCCGTCGTCGGCGCTCCGCCGGTGCTGCCGCCATCAACCGCTCGCGCGCGAGACTTCTTTGCTCGCGCCGCGGCGTCCTCGAACCTGAACATCGTGGGCTTCCTCCGCAGGCCGCCGTTGCGACTCGGCTACGCGTTCACGCCAACCAGCAGCGGATCGTTCGCGGCATACGGGGAGAGCTCGCTGCCGAGCAACCGCTACGCACCGGTCCAGAACAACAGCGCCTTCAACGACATCAACTACGCGTTCTATCTCGGACGGTCGGCGAAACCTGCGGAGCTGTTGATCGCGAGCGTGCACAGGCTGCCGCTGACGGGCCGCCACGCCACCGTGACGATTCCGTTCGGCGACACGGCCTTCACCGTGACCGTCGCCGCCAGAGGCCCGCTCGCGGGCACGCTTCCGAAGCGGCTTCCGTGGGCGATCGCGATCGCGGGGATCCTGCTGACGATCGCCGCGACATTGCTCACCGTGGTGCTGGTCAAGCGCCGCCAGGACGCGGTAGGGCTCGCCGGCGAGCTCGAGCAGGTCGCAGATGAGAACCGGCGGCTGTACGCCCAGGAACGCGGCATTGCGCAGACCCTGCAGCACGCCCTGCTCCCCGACACCCTGCCCCAGCTGCCCGGGCTCCAGATCAGCGCACGGTACGAGCCCGGCGTCGAGGGCGTCGAGATCGGCGGCGACTGGTACGACGTACTCGCGCTCAACGACCGGCGTCTGTTGCTCGTGGTCGGCGATGTCTCGGGGAAGGGCCTTCAAGCTGCGGCCACGATGGCCGCGCTTCGCTTCGCGATCCACGCCTACGCCGTCGAGGGGCAGGCACCGCAGACGTTCCTGCCCAAGCTGTCGGGCCTTGTCAACGTCAGTGTCGATCGGCAGATCGCGACGGTGCTGTGTGCGGTGATCGACATTCCCTCGCACGAGGTCAGCGTTACGAGCGCGGGCCACCTGCCGCCGATTCTGATCAGCGACCGTGGCGGCGAGATTCTCGAGATCCCGGTCGGACTACCGGTCGGAGTGGACCGCAATGCGTCGTACACGTCGACGACCGTTTCGGCCGCCGCCGGCGCAACGCTGATCGTCTTCACCGACGGTCTCGTCGAACGCCGCGGCGAGAACATCGACGTCGGACTGGAGCGCCTGAGGGCCCAGGTCAGCTCCAACCACGCCTCGCTGGACCAGCTGCTGACACAGCTGCTCAGCGAGCTCGGGGAGCATGCTCCCGATGACACGGCCGTTGCCGGGATCAGATGGCTGAACTGAGCGCATTCGGGGGCGCGAGCCTCACCTACGACCTCGGCGCAGACAGCGACGGCTCACCGCTGCTGACGCTCGCCGGCGAGCTCGACATGACCAATGCCGACGCGCTCGAAAAGGTCGTGGCTCCGGTCCTCTCCCGAGCGCCATCCAGACTGGTCATCGACGTCAGTGGCCTCCTGTTCGGGGACAGTTCAGCGATCGCCCTGTTCGTGAAGTGGGCCAACGTCGTGGGCCAGGTCGAGCTTCGCGAACCGCCCGAATTGCTCAGCCGCGTAATCGCGAGAATGGGGCTCTCCGAGCGCCTGGGGGTGACGCGATGAGGCGAACTCGCAGCTTCTCGCATTCACCGCATTCGGTGACCGACGCGCGCCGATTCGCGGCCGAGGCGCTCCCCGGAGCGTCGCCCGAAACGCGGGGCGTGATCGCCCTGCTGGTCAGCGAGCTCGCCTCCAACAGCATTCGTCACACGGCGAGCGGGTTCGACCTCACGATCACGTCCAGCGCGCGTGAGATCCGCGTCGAGGCAACCGATCGAGACGACGGGAAGCCAGAGATGAGATCACCTGCTCCGACGGATCCGAGCGGGCGCGGGCTTCAGATCGTCGACATGCTGTCAGCGGATTGGGGGGTCGAGCCGCTCTCGAAGGGCAAGACCGTCTGGTTCACCCTGGCCGTTGACGCCCCGGTGCAGGCCAGGACGGCCGGGTGAAGACGCTCCATACGGTGCAGTGGCCGGCTGGGCACGCCCTCGGGATCAGCGCCGCCGACTTCCGCTGAGGCGGCGCTACGGGCGGTCCCCGACGATCACGTCGCTGACGAGCGCAGGCTCGAACAGACCGTGCCCGACGACGCCGGGCGTCGCGTCAAGACGCGCCGCCACCGTGGCGGGGTCTTCGGTCGGACCGAGATAGTCGGCGATCACCCCGCCGTCCGGGCTGGGCGGCGCGCCGGCGCGCGGCTGGCACGGGCTGAGCGCTTCGAGCGTTGACTGCAGGCCGAAGCTCAGCAGCTCGACCGGTACGGGCGGAGCGAGCGCGGCGACGAGCTTGTTGGCAGACACGATCACGACAAAGCGCCGCGCCGCCGCGGCGACGATCTTCTCGCGCACGTGCGCGCCGCCGCCGCCCTTGATCAGCCAGTGATCCGGCGTGACCTGGTCGGCGCCGTCGATCGCTATATCGAGGCAGTCGAGCTGATCGAACGGCTCGACGGCAAGCCCGAGGCGCGACGCCTCCCGTTCGGTCGCCTGGGACGTCGCGACGCAGCGCAGCGTAAGCCCTCGCTCGGCGAGCGCGGGGAGCAGGTATGCGACGGTCGAACCCGTCCCGAGGCCGACGCGCATCCCGTCCTCCACGAGCAGTGCCGCAGCGCGCGCCGCGCTGCGCTTCGACGCCTCGATCGGATCCGCTGGTTCGCGATCGGTCGTGCTGGTCACGGCGGGGCCAGTTTAGGTCCGCGCCCGGCAGCCTGATAGACAGCTGGGCATGGATTCGCGCATCGACGTGATCACGCTGGCCGTCGCCGACCTCGACCGCGCTCTCGCGTTCTACCGCGACGGCCTCGGCCTCGAATCCGAGGGGCTGATCGGGACGGAATATGAAGGCGACGAAGTCACCCCGGCCGGAGCGATCGCGCTGTTCAAGCTCGGCGGCGGGCTCCTGCTGTCGCTCTACCCCCGCACCGAGCTCGCCAAGGACGCCGGCGTTCCGCTCGGCCCGCCGAAGCCGGGTGAGTTCAGCGTCGGTCATCTCGTCTCGAGCCGAGCCGAGGTCGACGATCTCCTGGATCGCGCGCAGGCAGCGGGTGCGGTGCTCGGCGATCCGCCCCACGACCGCCCCTGGGGCATCTACTCCGGCTACTTCCACGATCCCGACGGACACCTGTGGGAGATCATCTGGAACCCGCGGATGGCGCCTCAGTCATAGCTGCCTCGACGAACAGCGGCGGCGGCGGCTTGACATATGCTCGGGGCGTGTTGCGCTGTGGATGAGCGAACTGCACTTGGAGGGCTCCGGCGGTTCTTCGTGGTGGGGCACACGCATTGGGACCGCGAGTGGTACTGGCCGTTCGAGCGCTTCAGGCTGCGGCTCGCGGCGGTCGTGGACCAGGTGCTCGACGTGCTCGAGCGCGATCCGGCGTTCACCTCGTTCACGCTCGATGGGCAGGCGGTCGTGCTCGAGGACTACCTCGAGCTACGGCCCGAGAACGAGTCGCGGCTGCGCGCGTTGCTCTCCGCCGGCCGGATCGAGGTCGGCCCGGTGTACGTGCAGCCCGACGAGTTCCTCGTCGGCGGGGAGGCGCTGGTCCGCAATCTCCTGATCGGGCGCGAGGTGTGCGGGCGCTTCGGTGCCGCGGTGCCGTCGACGGCGTACCTGCCGGACGGGTTCGGCCATCCGTGCCAGCTGCCGCAGATCCTCGCTGGGTTCGGGATCGACACCCTCCTGTTCTCGCGCGGGCTGGGCGATGAGTTCGACCGCCTCGGCGTGATCTTCGACTGGACCGCGCCCGACGGCAGCGCCGTCCGCGCCCTCCAGCTCCTGCCCGATTACGGCAACTTCGCGATGGTCGCGGATCTGCCCGCGGCGATCGAACGGGTGCGGTCGCTCGCCGGTCGATTCGCGGAACATCTCGCCCGCGTCGGCGTCGATGACTTCCTGCTCTGCAACGGCACCGATCATGTCGCGGTCCAGCCGGAGCTCCCCGAGCTCTGCAATGGCCTCGAGCAGACGTTCCCCGGGAGCTCCTTCTTCGTCGCGAGCTACGGCGACTACGTGCGCGCGGTACGGCCGTGCGAGCTTCGGAGCTGGACCGGCGAGCTCCTCGGCGGGCGCTTCCAGAACGTCCTGCGGGGCGTGAACTCGGCTCGTCTGTACATCAAGCAGGCCAACGAGCGGGCGGAGCGCAGGCTGCTTGAAACGGAGACTCTCTGGGCGCTGCGATGCCTGCGAGACGGCGGCGTCTTTCCCGTCGCGGACTTCACGCTCGCGTGGCGCGAACTACTCCGCTGCCAGCCTCACGACTCGATCTGCGGGTGCTCGTGCGACGAGGTTCACCGCGACATGCTCGTCCGCTACACGTCGCTGCACCGAACGCTCGGCGTCCTCGAGGACCAGGCGCGCGACTGGGCGGACACCGAGCGTTGCCTGTCGGTCGGGGTCGCCAATCTGCTTCCGTACCGGCGCACCGTCGTGGTCGAGCGCCCGGGCGCCGAACCGGAGCTGGTCGAGCTCGACGGGTTCGCAACGCGCACGGTCGAGCTCCAGGCCGACGGCAGCCGCGAGGCACCCGAGCTCGGCGACCAAGCCGCGATCGAGACCGACCGGCTGCGCGTGGAAGTCGCCGTCGACGGGACGCTGACGCTGACCGATCTGGTCGAGGGCGCGCGGTACGAGCACCTGCACGGATTCGAGGACGAGCCCGACATGGGCGATCTGTACACGTTCTGCCCTGTCGAAGGCGCGCCGGTCTGGCGCAGTGGGCGCCCGCTCGCTCGGGTGCTGCGGGACGGTCCCGCCGTCTGGGAGCTCGAAACGGTGCTCGAGGGTGCGCTGCCTGCGGGGCTTGACCCCGAGCTCGAGCTCCGATCCGAAACGGTTCCGGTATCGATCCGGACGCTGGTACGGCTCGTCCGCGGAAGCGATCGGGCCGAGTTCCGCACGACGATCGAGAACGCCGCGCGTGACCATCGTCTGCGCGCGATCTTCCCGGTCGCCGCCGGCCTGGACGGCGTACGTGCCGAGGGCCAGTTCGCGGTCGTGCGCCGACCGCTGGCCCCACCACCGCCGGCGACCGTTTGGGTCGAGCCGCCGGCCCGCACCGCGCACAGCCTCGGCGCGGTTGCGGCCGGCGAGCTGGCGCTGCTGACAAAGGGGCTGCCGGAATACGAGGCGCGACCGCGGAGCGACGGCGGCGCCGACCTGTGCCTGACGCTTTTGCGATCCGTCGGTCTGATCTCTCGTCCCAACGGGCTGCCGACCCGCCCCCGATACGCGGGCCCGCCCCTGGCGACCCCGGAGGGGCAATGCCTTGGGCGGCATGAGCTGGAATACGCGCTGCTCGTCCGGGCCTGCCAACTCGACGATGCCGCGCTGCTGCGTGCCGCACAGGACTACCGCCACGGGTGCGCGCAGGCCGCGGTGGGCGTCGAACTCGACTCCCAGTTGACGATCGACGGCGACGCCGTGTTCTCGTGCCTGAAGGGCGCCGAAGACGGCGACGGGATCATTGCGCGGTGCTTCAACCCCGGCGCCGCGAACGTGACGGTGCGGCTCGGGTGGAGCGGTGAATGCGTTCGCGCGCGACTGGACGAGACCGGCGATCAGCCGCTCGGTGACGGCGTGCTCACGCTCCGGTCAGGCGAGATCGCGACCGTTAGGCTGCGGTCTTCGGCCGGCGCGGGGAGCGCCTAGCCGAACTTCCCGTAGCGCGTGGCGATGATCAGCAGGACGCCCGCCACTGCGAGAGCGATCCCGGCGACGATCGTTCTCAGCTTGCGCCACCTGACCTGTGGAAGTTCGGTGGCGACGAGCCAGACACCGGAGATGAAAATCAGCAGAAACCCGACCTCGGCGAGCCTGATGCCTGTGTGATGACTGATCGCCGCGAGCACGCCCTCACACCCTAGTCCTTGACTCTCCCGCTACGTGATGCCCCACAATCGCGGCGGATGAGCGAATACAGCGTTGGACAGATCGCAGGAATGGCGGGCGTGTCGGTGCGAACCTTGCACCACTACGACGAGGTCGGCGTGCTGCGCCCGAGCGGCCGAACGCATGCGGGTTACCGCAGGTACTCAGCCGAGGACATCGGGCGCCTGCGGCAGATCCTGTTCTA
>Ga0073928_10006563_pt1 | contig 15581 bp, 13 predicted proteins | sample PaiPotPPA55metaG_FD_76969 | JGI IMG/M metagenome (GOLD analysis project Ga0073928, IMG submission 76969) | Iron sulfur acid spring bacterial and archeal communities from Banff, Canada, to study Microbial Dark Matter (Phase II) - Paint Pots PPA... ... | reverse complement strand
ACAGGCTGACGCATCGCAGATACGGATGCGTCCCCACGGGTAGCGTGGCCCGAACGAGACGAATCGAGACACCTGGAGAGATGCCGGAAGCGGAAGCGATCCGGCTGGCCCAGCAAGGAGATGCGGCGGCTTTCGAGCGCTTGTATCGGCTGCATAATCGCCGAGTTTATTCACTGTGTCTTCGCATGGTAAGCAACACGGCCGAAGCGGAAGATCTCACGCAGGAAGCTTTCCTGCAGCTGTTCCGAAAAATAGCGACGTTTCGGGGAGAGTCGGCATTTTCTACATGGCTGCACCGATTGTCGGTAAACGTCGTGCTGATGCGGCTGCGGAAGAAATCGGCGACGGAGACGTCACTCGAAGAGGTCACCGAACCGGATGAAGATTCGGGTGGCCCGCGGCGTGATTTCGGCGGACCCGATCTGCGGTTAAGCGGATCGCTGGATCGCGTCAATCTTCAACGTGCGGTCGAGCAGCTGCCCCCGGGCTATAAGTCGGTATTCGTGCTGCATGACGTGCAAGGTTACGAGCACAACGAGATTGCGGATATTATGGGTTGCTCGATCGGCAATTCGAAATCGCAACTTCATAAGGCGCGCATGCGGCTTCGCGAACTGCTGCATGAGGCGCTGCGCAACAAGGCTCGCGAGGATCGCAAAGCTGTCGGGAATGCCGGCGGCGAGGATTGAACCATGGGAACGATTGGTTGTAAGGAATTCCTGAATCACATCGAACCTTGGATGGGCGGCGAGCGCCACCCGGACGCGCGAGCGCACGCGCGCGATTGCGGGCGATGCCGCGGCCTCGTCGATGATTTCGGCGCGATTCAAAATGCCGCGCGCGATCTGTCTACCGTTGAAGAAGAGCCATCAGCGCATGTCTGGACTTTGCTGCGCGCACAGCTAGAGCAGGAGGGCCTGATCCGGAATCGCCGCAGCGGCTGGTTTCAAGGATTCTTCGGAGCGATACCCCGGCCTGCTCTTGCAGGGGCCTACCTCGCGATGTTGATCGCAGCAGCCGTGGCATTGAGCGGCCCCATTCATCGCCAATTGAACGACTATCGCTGGATTCAAGGAACGGAAACCGCAAAACTCGGCGCCCAACTGGATTCGGTTGAACAAAATACGGTCGCCGCATTCCCGAATTCCAACCCCGTGGTGACCGCTGCCCTGCACCAGAACCTGGCGATCGTTGACAACTATATTACTTTGTGTGAAAAAAGCGTGCGCGAAGAGCCTGAGAACGAAATGGCTCGCGATTATTTGTACGAAGCGTACGAACAGAAAGCGGATTTGCTCGCGCAGATGGCCGAGCGCGGAGAATACACCCGATGAGCATCTGCCAGCTCTTTCCTGGGCAGTGGAAATGGAAATCAATGGGACTTCTGATTCCTGGCTTGCTGCTTTTCGGCGCTACATCTACTTCCGCACATCACCTCGAGAAACACTTCCCAGTCGACGTGCGTCCGGTCGTCACGATCCACAACCCGAACGGAATGATCACTGTGAAAGCCTGGCAGAAACGGGAAGTGATGGTCGTCGCGAATCACACCAGCGATCAAGTGGAAGTGGATGCGGAACAGATGGGGAACCGCGTGGATGTGATCACGCATCAGCTCGTGTATTCAGTGGGTCCAGATGATGTGCGAGCTGATTACGAAATCACCGTGCCGGAAGACGCCGAACTTCAGATTCACAACGATTCCGGTGCAGTTACGGTCACGAACGTTCTGGGCGATATGAATGTTGAAACGGTCGCAGCAGGAGTTGATCTGGAAGACGCATCCGGCTATCTGACGGTGAAGACTGTCGGTGGATCTTTTCAATGTCTTCGGTGCGCCGGCCGGATAGAGGCTTCTTCGATCAGCGGAAGTTTCCGTTTGGTTGACCTGCGCAGCTATCATGTCCGCGCGCAAACTTCGAGCGGTAACATCCTTTTCAACGGTGATTTCCTCCCCAATGGCACTTACCGCCTGAAGAACTACAGCGGGGTGATCGAAGTCCGTTTCGCGCCGCGCGATTCTTTTGACCTGAGCGCGACCTCGCTGAAAGGCAAGGTAAACAATGAAGCGACCCTGATTCCGCCCGCTCATCCGTCCCATTTTGTTCCTAGGTTTGGCAAGGCCTTGTTCGGTTCGTTCAACTCGGGCCGTGCCAAGGTCGAGCTGACGTCCTTCGATGGTACAATCAACATTCTGAAGCGTGAGTAAGCGCGCAATCCTGCAACGAGACAAATTCTGATCCAATGACGATTTCAGCGCGTCCGGCGCCGCTTGTCTGCTTGATTGGCTTTATGGGCACTGGCAAATCTACGGCCGCGCGCCTGCTGGCGCGCCAAATTGGCTGGCAGCACGTTGACCTCGACAAGGAAATCGTGGAAAAAACTGCGCTTAGCATTCCCGCGATTTTCTCCCGCATGGGCGAGCCGGCCTTCCGCAAAATTGAGTACCAGCAACTGGCGCGATTAGTGGGCGAATCGATCGAGAGTCGCAAGCCTCGAATTATCTCCTTGGGCGGCGGTACAACAGCGCAGTCGGCAAACGTCGCTCTCCTGCGTCAGAACGGCGCGGTTCTGATTTGGCTCCGATGCCCGGCTGACGAACTCTTCCGGCGCTGCGCCCGGATCACCAACCGCCCGCTGTTCCGGGATGAAGCCAGCTTCCGCCGGCTTTATGAGGAGCGGCTGCCCTCATACGAGCTTGCCGACTATCAGGTGGAAAGCAATATCGAGCCCCTGCGCGTGGTGGAACAGATTCTCGCATTGTCAATCTTCCCAAAGGTAACCGCATGAAAACAATTCCTACACCCGCCGCAATTGCGGCAGCGCTGCTGGTTTTCGCCGCAGGGGGGCTTCTTGTCGCGGCTTCGAGCGAATCAGGCGCGCCGCTCCCGGACGCTCTGTCTGCGCGCGAGCACTCGGACAAGCAAAACGCCGGTTCCCTGCTCGCTCCTGAAAAAGGTAAATTCAAAATCTTCGTGAACGGCCAGCAAGTTGGCAAAGAGGAATTCGAAATCGGATCAAGCGGCGCCGACTGGACCGTTCGTGGCAATTCCGAAATTCAGTCTCCGCAAGGGAATACTCACGTTAGCGGAACTCTAAATTTAAAAGCGGACGGCACCCCGGTGCACTATCAGTGGGCGATGCAAGGCCCAAAGAAAGCATCGGCTGAAATCGCGTTTAAAGGCACTGTGGCGGACGTCGAACTTCATCTTGAGGGCGCGCGGCCCTACACCCAGCAGTTCACCTTCAACTCGCCGCAAGTGGTAGTTCTGGACAACAACCTGTATCACCAATATGTCGTCCTAGCTCGCCTGTACGATTGGAATAAGAAAGGCTCTCAGTCATTTGCAGTTCTGGTCCCGCAGGAAATGACGCCCGGAATCGTAACGGTCGATTCACTCGGCAAGCAGGACGTGGGTGGCGCAAAGCTCGAAGAACTACGCGTCAAGACTGAAGATCTCGAACTGGATCTTTACCTCGATGGTCAGAAGCTGGTCCGCATCGTGGCACCCAGCTCGAGCGCCGAGATCATCCGCGAATAACACTCGCCGCACCGCGATCGAAAGAAAGGCCCGGGATTGCTCCCGGGCCTTTTCGTTTCGCGCCAAACGATTTATAGAGGCGGTACGCTATAGCTGCGCGCGGTGAACCGTGTGCGAGGACTCGATTGGCCGTGCACGTTCGATTGTTACGGCCACGATCATCTCGGACCCCTTGCGGAGAACTCCCAAATTGACCACCTTCTGTTCGCTTTTGTCCCGCAACTGCTCGCGCAATTCGGCGAGAGACTTGACCGGTTTATTATCGACTTTGACGATTACGTCCCCGGCTTTTAACCCCGCCTTTTCGGCCGACGTTGCAGGACGAACATCACGCACGAGTACTCCCGCATTATCCGGAGCGCCGAAATAGGCGCCGAGTTGACCCGAAAGATCTTCAGCGCTGATTCCCAGCAGCGGAGTGCGCCAGTCCATCGCACCAAAATCGGAACCGGCATGGAAGTCAAAGTTGGGCGCCGAGAATGCGTAAGCATGACCGAAATCGCGCATCTTCCCCTCCATCTTTCTCTCAAAGTAAGCGCCGCGGTCACCGAGTTCGACTGGTAGATCCCGGGAAGTCCCACTCCGCGAGATCGTGAGGATTACCGCTCGTCCTGGCGGCGTTTCGCGAACAAGGCGCCGGAACTGCATCGCGCCCTCGATTATTTGCCCTTCGTATTTCGTGATGACATCGTTTTCCCTGAGGCCCGCCTTCGCCGCCGGACTTTCCGGCTCAACGTCCGTCACAAGCACGCCGCGCACCGGCGATATCTTCAAATCTTTGGCCTTCTCCGCTGTAACCTCGTCGATTTCCACTCCTAGCCATCCGCTCTCTCCTTCCGTTGAACGGACAAAGAGGGTCGGTTCTTGCCGACCGATACGGGCCGCACTCTCCTGCACTCGTTCGGCAATTTCTTCAGCACGGGAAGCCAGGGTCACTGCGCGAACCTCGATTTCATCCCGATTGCCTTCGAGTTTGGCCGAAAGACTCTGGAGTTTTTCGAGTTCCGGCGAACTCATGACAACCTCCTTGTCGATTCGTTCTTGCAGGCCCGCAAGCTCCGCCTGTAGTTCCCTCTCGATAGTACGAGCGGCGCTTCCGATTTGTTCCATGGACGCCTTCAAGTGGTCGCACTTTTCGTCTGGTGCGCTGGGCGTCGCGGGACTGGCTTGCGATTCTGGCTTGGAAGTTGATTGGGACGCCGATTGAGCTGCGGAATGGCCTCCAGATTGGCTCGGCGCAGCTCCAAGGATCAGCACGAGAAAACCGATGCTCGAAAGAGTCAGCAAATGGGCACACTTCATACGGTTAGTCCTCACTTTCAAGAGAATTTTGCCCCGTTGGTTAACTCACGTCCGTCAGACGGCTGGCCGCTGCCTGACCAACCGAATTCCGCCGTTCACAGTGCGCACCGAAATTTCTCCGCCGCCCGTTCCGAGTCTGGCGCGAAATGCGCGAGCCGCGGGAGAACTCGCCGTCGAAGTTACGGGCAATTCCGAGTAGAAATCACCGTTCATGTTCAAGACTTTCAGATCCGCGCGCGCGTCGGAGGGAAGCCCGAGCACCACGGAACCGTTGACTGTTTCGATGTTCATCGGGCCGCCGTCCAGCAGGTGCCTCAGTTCGAGCCGAAGATTACCGTTCGTGGTCTTCGCGTTGAAGCGGCCGGAGCTGTCGAGAACCTCAACATTTCCATTCACGGAGCGAAGCTCTCCGGCGCCCTCAATCCCGCGCACCAGTACGCTGCCGTTCACTGTTTCTATGCTGCCGAGAAGAACGCGATAGGGAACGTAGACGTGATATTCCACCGCCACCTCCACGCCTTCGCCCTTCGGGTATTTGGTGCGCACGCTTACTTGCCCCGGCTCACTATCGACTTCAATTTTCACTAGCTCCAGGTCGCGCGGATCGCTCTCAGCCGTTTTCACGGCGCGAACTTCCACTTCGTCCTTGTCCCAGCCGTCCACTTGAACTGATCCGTTCACATTTTCGAGCAGAAAGCTTCCACCCGCTGACAACGGATACGTGTGCTTGAATTCCTGGTCGGAGGCAAAACTGCGAAACGAAACACCAAGCACTGCAACAACCAGCAACATGCCCTGCAAAATCGCCCGAGCCAACCGCAGCCAGTAAACGTCCCGAGAAGTTCCTTGCATTGACTTGTGCACGGTACGCCCCCTAATGCTATCCGCTTTCCGGGTCCCTCGGCTGCCGCTAAATTCGGGTTTGCCGAATTCCGCGTGATGCGCTCGCCGTTCCAGAAATCCCTCCCGGGAACGCGTAGCAGCCGGTGCTTACGGCGTTTCGTCGCTGCCAGCCATTGACCGCTCTAGCAGGCGCATCTGCATCTCCAGCTTCTGCTGCATCTGCTCCATCTGTTGCTTGTAAATTTGAACTTGTTTGTTGGCGTCGCTCAGCACAACGTGAATGTTTCCCGCCACCGTGCGAAGGCGAATCACTTCGCCGCCGCCGTTGATCGAGCCTTCCGCGCGAACCGTGCGCCGTCCGTCAGAACCGCCGCTGTAGCTCATCGTCAGAGGGAATGCGGGGTCCACGATTACGCGGTGCTCATCCCCTCTTTGAATCTGCGCATCGATCGTCACTGGCAACTGCCGCGGAATGTACACAACGATATCTCCATCGCCGGATTGAAACTCGCACATGCCCGGTTGCTTCGAGGGCGCCACGAACCACGCTGTGATTCCGCCCACGCTGGTCGATGCCTTTACGGCGCTGTCCACCTGCGTCAGATAGATGCTGCCATCGCCGGTCTCGAGATTTGTCGGGCCCGACAGCCGCACCACCCGGATTCCGCCTCCGCCCGTCTTCGCTCGGACGATGCCCGCCGCCTCGCCCACCTGTATCTGCCCGCCGCCCGTTTGTGCCACCAACTCAGTGCCCGAATGTTCAAGCGTGACGTTTCCGCCCGTAGTTTCGAGGTGCGCGACGCCTCCCACCGAAGCCACGCGAATATGTCCACCGCCCGAATGAAGGACTGCGTTGCCGGTCACAGCGCCTGTCGTGATATGCCCTCCGCCAGTGACCGCAACCAATTCGCCTGCCACTGCTTTCACGGAAATATGTCCGCCATCCGTCTCAAGCCGGGCCGAACCGCCGATATTTCCAACGATAAGATTTCCGCCTGAAGTTGCGAACACCACGCGCCCATTAATGTCGTCGGTTTCGATGTTGCCCCCGCCCGTGGAGACTTCCAGGTTGTAGTTCTTTGGAATGTTGAGTTCAAATGTCACCCACAAGCGTCCGCTGTTCTGCCTACCGGATGACTTTCCCTTCAACGAAACGCCGTCGGGCGTCTCGCGCGCGTCGACGGCGAAACGCGAAAGAAGCAGCTTCGCGTCCTTTTGCGAAGCATCTGTTTCGAGATGAACCTTGTAGTCTACTTTGCCGAAATTTTGCGTGTGAATGACGATGTTGCCGAGGTCAGTCGAGAAATGAAGATGCTGGCCGTCCCTTGACGCGACCGACCCATTCAACTCAGAGGTGAGCCGCTGGCCTGGGGTTTTCGTCGCTTTCGCTTTGTCACTCGCGGAGGCGACGGTGGGAATGAGTAAAGCAGCGCCAAACAAGGTCCCGGCCAAACTCCAGGCGGCCCGCGCGGAAATATTGGACGGCTTTCTTTGCATCATTAGAATTTTTGCCGTGGGCCAAGATCGCGAATCGCCGCCGCGCTCTGAAGCCGGATGTAGGTACTCGGATCTCTCCGCATCCGTTCACGTAGGACCGCGAGCATGTGGTCATCTGACTCGACTTTGCCCGCTGCAGCAAGACCGCGCAGCGTATTGATGGCCTCGATGCGCACGCCGGGATTCCGGTCGTCCACCAGCGCATCGAGGAGAGTTTGGCGCACGAGGTCTTGCGGCTCTGCTCCATTCAGCGCTTCCAGCGCCTTCAGGCGAACCGCCGCGTTGCCGTCGGTGTGCACCGCATGGCACAAAGCGCTGCGAACGTCCGCATCGTTATTACGCGCACGCAGAAGATCGACCGCGTCCAGCCGCACATCGGGATCGAATCGTTGGTTGTTGTGCAGCACGTAAAGCAGTACGCGCTTAACATCGTCGTTATTCACGGTTCCCTGTACGGTCATGGGCTGCTGCGCGTTCAGATGCAACTCCACGCGCGGCGGCCCGTTTCCGTCCGCGGGCATCACGTTGATTCCGGCAACGGCAGCGGTATGAAGGTCGAGCGAGCCTAGTGACGAGGTAGCCGTCGGCTCATCGGCGATAGCATTGGCATTCGATTCTCTCGGTCCTGTTTGCGTCGCATTCAAAGTGCTCGAAGAACTGGAGTTCCGCAAAAACCGCGGCCCGAGAACCCCTACCGAGAAACCAACGAGCAGAAGCAAAGTCGCAGTCCACGCTGGACTCGGCGTCATTTGCCCGGCAGGAAGCAGCAAGCGCACGGCACGTCCCAACCAGCCATACTCTTCTTTGCGATCGAGCGCATCTTCCAGACTTGCGCGGCAGCTCGCCATTAGAGTCGCATCTGGCTCGGCACGGTTCCCTGCCAGGACGCGAAGGCATTCCTTTTCTCGAGCAAGTGCCGCTGCGCAATCCGCGCAATGCGCGAGATGCTCCGCTACTTCCGCTTGCTCGGCAACGTCCAGTTCATCGCCGGCTGCAAAAAGGACGAGGTACAGCTCGAACTCGCTGCAAGCCTGCCCTTCCGATTCACCGGCCGTCTTTTCTTTCCCTTCGCGCCAACGCATATTTCCTGGTCTCCGTTTACCGCATGCAATCCAGGCAAGCGCGCAACTTTCGCGTCGCCCGGAACAGCGAATTCTTCACCGTTTCTTCAGACGTGCCGAGCATATCGCCGATCGCTCTCAATTTCATGCCCTGGTAATGCTTCATCTCAAAAACCATCCGCTCGCGCGGCGAAAGCTTGGTCAGCGCCGCCTGAATGTGCTGTCCCAGTTCCTCGCCCAGCAGCCGCTTCTCCGGATTCGCAGCAGCTCTCACTTCCGGCTGACGATCGAAGAAGTCGCGCGTCCCGCCGTCCGCTTCTTCAGGTACCGGCGCCTGATCTTCGCGACGGCTGGTCCGGCGGCGCAAATGATCGAGCGCCACGTTTGTTACAATCCGGTAGAGCCAGGTATAAAAACTGCATTCGAACCGGAAGCGGTGCAGGTTCCTGTAAACCCGCAAAAAGCTCTCCTGATAAATGTCCCGCGCGTCCTCCGGTTTATGCACGAGGTTCAACGCGAGGCGCAGGACTTCGCGGTCGTAGCGGTGAACAAGCTCCTCGAACGCGAGGCGGTCTCCCGCCTGCGCGTTCCGTACAACAGCCTGCTCCTCCGCGAGCTTCACCGCTGCTGCCTGGCGCGCATCCCCTTGGATTGCGACGCTCATCCCCATAGTCTGTGCGACCGATTGGCCTTCGTGCCCGTCGGGACCTGCGTAACCGGGCTTGCGAATCCCACTTATTCCAGGGTCAAGTCTGTCTGCGGGTCCCGCATCGATAGACGGAGGGATTGGTCGTTGGTGAGCGATTGCGGATGCTATTTTCCCACTATCGGACATTGGCCCCATTGCATCGTCTCCATGAGATGGGCTCGGATCCACATCTCTCTGCAATCGCTGGAGTTAAAATACACAACGGCATTCGTACTCGAGCCGCCATAGTTGTTCGTCAATTTGAAGGAGATGCATTGCAAGGACTTAGCCAATTGTCGCCAGTCACTCAGCAAAAAAATGACCGCCCCCACTCATTCCGACGCGCGAATCGAAACGCGCTTTCGTCCTACACAGGGTTGGTATTAGAGTGTGCGAGCGCACCTGATTTCCGATTCCGTTTTGCAATGACTTCTACCTCCAACGCGATCGCGCTAGCCCACCCCGTGAAATACCTGCGCGGCGTGGGACCGCAACGCGCCGCAACGCTTGAGGAGCGCGGCATCACCACGGCCGGCGAACTCCTCAGCTATCTTCCTTTCCGGTACGAAGACCGCATCCGCTTCACCCCCATCGCCGAAATCATCCCCGGCCAGATCCACACAATCCTTGCTGAAGTCACCACCGGTGGCGGCACCGTTCGTTTTATGCGTGGGCGCCGCTCGATTTTCCATGTCACTCTTCATGACGCCAGCGGCCAGCTCCACGCGCGATTCTTCCACGGCTCCTATCTCGAAGGGCGATTGAAGGTAGGACAGAAACTCGTCCTCCACGGCAAGGTGGAATTCGACCCCTACTACCCAACACGCAAAGAAATGATAAATCCGCAAATCGAGCTTCTAGGAAATGAAGCTGCATCCGCCGATTCCACCGAAGTGGGCCGCATTGTTCCCATCTACGAAGCAATTGGAAGCATCAGCTCGCGTACGCTGCGCCGCATTATTTACAGCGTGCTCCTCAACTTCGAAGGCAACGTTCCTGACGCGTTGCCCGCCGCAATCCGCGAACGCCTTCGCTTGCCGTCGCGCCGCGAAGCCCTCCTCTACGCGCACTTTCCGCCCAAAGATGGAAGCGTCGACCTGCTCAATACTTTTCGCAGTCCCTCGCAGATACGCTTGATCTTCGAGGAGTTTTTTTACTACCAGCTCGCGCTGGCTCTGCGCCGCATGCGCGGACATCGTGAGCGCGGCATCGCCATGCGCGTCCGCGAAACGAAATTCCGCGACGCCGTAAAGCGCATCCTTCCCTTCAAGCCCACCGCAGCCCAAAAGCGCGTGCTCACGGAAATCGTGGGAGATCTCGAGCGCGACTACCCCATGCATCGCCTGCTGGAGGGCGACGTCGGCAGCGGAAAAACAATTGTCGCGCTCGAAGCGGCCACGATCGTCATCGAAAACGGCTATCAGGTCGCCCTCATGGCGCCCACCGAAATCCTCGCCGCGCAGCACTATCTTTCAGCGCGCCGCATCTTTGGCCCGGTGGGTTACGGCGTCGAACTAGTCGTGAGCGGCCGCAAGCGCGCAATTAAAGACGCCGCTCTAGAGCGCGTCGAAAGCGGCGAAGCGCATTTCGTGGTCGGCACGCACGCGCTCATCGAAAATCCCGTTTCATTCAAGCGTCTGGGCCTCGTAATCGTCGATGAACAACATCGCTTCGGCGTCCTCCAGCGAAAGCGGCTCATTGAAAAAGGCGCCTCGCCGCACGTCCTCGTCATGACCGCCACTCCCATTCCGCGCACTCTCGCTCTCACGCTCTACGGCGACCTCGACATCTCCGTAATCGACGAGCTGCCGCCGGGCCGCTCGCCGGTCGAGACTCGCTGGTCGGCTCCCGAGAGCCTCAGCGGCGTCTGGGAATTCCTACGCCGCGAGATCGAGCGCGGCCGTCAAGCCTATGTGATCTACCCTGTAATCGAAGAATCGAAGCAAGAACTCAAGGCAGCCACGGCCGAGTACGAGCGTCTGGCGAAAGCTGTTTTCCCAACGTTGCGAGTCGGCCTTTTGCACGGCCGCCTGAAGACCGACGAGAAAGATTCCATCATGGACATGTTCCGCCGCGGCGAAATCCAAGTCCTCGTCGCAACCACGGTAATCGAAGTCGGCGTCGACGTGCCGAACGCCACCATGATGGTAATCGAGCACGCGGACCGCTTCGGACTCGCGCAACTTCATCAGCTTCGCGGACGCATCGGCCGCGGCACAGAAAAATCCTATTGCATCCTGATCGCGCCAAAATCCATCGCCGGTGACGCTCGCGATCGCATCGAAACCATGGTAGCCACGTCAAACGGCTTCGAGATAGCCGAGCGCGACCTGAAGCAGCGCGGTCCGGGAGAATTTTTCGGCACGCGTCAGCATGGCGATGCCGCCTTCAGCGTCGCCCAACCACTGCGCGATCACGAACTCCTCGAGCTCGCGCGCCGTGAAGCCTTCGCCCTTGCGGAAGATCAGCAGCGGGCCAACGAAGTAATCGCGAAACTCGAATTGCTCAGCCCCGCCTGGCGAAAACGATACCAGCTCGCTTCCGTGGGCTAGATCGAACGAATGAACCGCGAAGGAACGAGGTTCGAAGGAATTAATCGTGCGCGTGATCGCAGGCAAATATCGCAGCCGTCTCCTAAAAGGTCCCGGCCGTCTCCGCCTGCGCCCCACGAGCGACCGCCTGCGCGAGACGCTCTTCAACGTACTCGGACCGGAAATCGCGGACTCGGACTTTTGGGATCTTTACGCAGGAACCGGAGCGATCGGCATCGAAGCAATCAGCCGCGGTGCGCACCAAACCATTTTTATCGAGTCGCACGCAGCGACGGCACTCCTGGTCCGCCAAAACCTGGAAACGCTCGGAATTCGCGCCGCCGCCGAAGTGATCGAGGCGGACGTCATCCGCAGTCTCGAAAAGCTCGCGGCGCGGCGGCTAGTCGCCGATTTCATCTTCCTCGATCCGCCGTATGAAAACACCGCCGACTATCTTCAAGTTCTCGAATTTCTCGACGCGTCGCACCTGATCGCGCCCTACGGCATTGTAATTGTCGAGCATCACCGCCGCCTCGAGCTGCCCGATCGGCTCACTCGCATCGAACGCACCCGCATCCTCGAGCAAGGCGACGCGGCTCTAAGTTTTTATCGCCTGGCAGCCGCCGCCTGACCAGGCGCATCCCATTGTTCGGGGCTTCGGCGAAGTCCCGACGAGGTCGATGGCGAATCAATGACGAACGGTTTCTGATTTCACAGCGAGGTATAATCAACCGGCTCATGGGCTCCCTTCCCAATCCGGCGACACTCGCGCAACCGCGCCCGCTCGCTTTTGGTGTGCCATGGGAATCTCCTAAAGGACAGTTCCGCTCGAATCTCCGCGCCTTCTTCACCGGCCCGAAGTCGCCAAAGGTGGGAGCATCTTCAGGCGGACCGGATCTGACGATTTATTGGATACAAGGCAAAGTTTCCGGCCGCGCTTTGGTGGCGTCTTCGATCTGGCACGTCACCGCCGTGCTCGTGATGCTGCTTCCAATCTGGAGCTTCCTGCCAAATCCGAAGCCCACGCTCGCGCCCGTGCGAATCGAGCTAACCTGGTACGGCACTCCGCCGGATCTTCCCGCGTTATCTCTACCGGGTCCCGCGGCAAAACCACAACCCACGGTCGATTCGCCCAAACCAATCCAGCGCGGGGCCGACGCCTATCATCCGCGACAAACAATTCTTTCAATGCCGGCAAAAGTAACGCACCCGCGCCAAACCTTGATTCAGCCCAATGCCCCGCCGGCGCCGCCGAAAATCATGCCCCAGCTCCAGAATGTCGCGGAGTGGGCCGCAAGCACTTCGCTGCCGAAGTTGCGCGCTCCACTCGCACCCACTGCTTCAGCTCCTCGGTTGCTCCATCGTGAAGTCAATGACATCGCTGCGCCGGAAGTCGCCAAACTCGAAAAGAATCTGGGCCCTCTGAACATTGCTGCCGCGAGCGCCACCGTTTCTCAACCGCAGATGCCGATCGCGCCAATGTCCGCGCCTCTCGCGACTCAAAAAGCCCCAAGAGAAGAAATCTCCGCGCCCGAGGTAAACGCAGCCAGTTCGGGTGACGCGAGTTTGCATCGTCTGGTTGCCCTCTCTGCGAATCCCGCACCGCCCGCGCCCGAAGTGAGCGTGCCCGACGGAAATCTCTCAGCGCTTCTTTCAATTTCCCCCGACGGGAAGCAGCCCGGTCTTCCCGGCGGCGTGGAGCGCGGGGACGCTGCCGGCGGGGGCGCATCGGTCGAAGGCTCCGGTGCCAATGGCAACGCTCCGGTTGGCAACGGTGGAGGTGGCAACACGAAATCGCTTCCCAACGGTGTAAGTATCAGCGGCGGCACAAACAGCCACTCCTCCGGAGGAGGGATTGCTCGGCCGGGAAGTCGAACGGGAGGCGGACTAATTCTGAATCGGCCGTCGGTCGGCGTACACGCGGAACCACCCACGGCTTCGCACCGGACCACGCCTCGAGTGCCGGGAAACATCGACCCCAGCCTGCCTCCGGAGAAAATCCTTTCCGACAAACAGCTGTACACCCTCTACATCAACATGCCGAACATGACCAGCGTCAGCGGAAGCTGGATTCTGAATTTCGCGCAACTCGATGACGCATCTCCTCCCTACAAGAGAAGAACCGATCTCTCCGGCCCGGTGCTGAAGAGCAAAGTTGACCCCAAGTACCCGCAATCATTCGTCGAAGCGCACGTCGACGGCGAAGTAGTTCTCTACGCGATTATTCGGAAAGACGGATCGGTGGACAGCATTCAACTCGTCCGCAGTCTCGATCCGCAGCTCGACACCAACTCAATGGACGCGCTGGCCCGCTGGCAATTCACACCGGCAACTCGCGAGGGCCTGCCCGTGGAACTCGAGGCGGTAATCCACATCCCTTTCCACTTTCGGCCATCCCCCAATTACTGAGACGCGCCCGCCGGTCGCGCTTGTTTCGAGGCGTTCTGCTCCAGCAATGTCACCAGCGCGTACAGCGTGAAATTCACGGGAGTCGCAATGCCCAGTTCCGCCCCGCGCTTCACGATGTAACCGTTCAGCGATCCAATTTCCGTGCGCTTGCCGCGAGCGATGTCCTGCGCCGTCGAAGAAATCGCCTCGCCAAGCGTTTCGGCGAGTTTCAAGCCTGCCCCTACCATATCGATGTCCGGCAACTTGATGCCCAGTCTTCGAGCAACTGCAATCGCTTCTGCGATGACCGTGCCCATGAGTTCGCGCGTTTCCGCATCGCGTGCTGCGTGCCCGTAGTTGGTTCGCGCCAGTGCTGAAACGGCGTTTCCCGCGCAATTCATGATGAGCTTCGTCCACAGGTCGGCTTCAATATTCGCCGAAATGCGGCAGGGCACGCCTGCATTCACAAATAATTCAGCGACGCGTTCCGTGCGTGCCGGCTGTGAAGCAACCGGGACATGGTTCGCAAATTCGCCGACTACCAGATCCCCGCGCCCATTGTGCTTCACGTGCCCCGGCGCAATCATCGCCGCGGCAACATATACCACCGACGGCAGTGCGTCGATTCCCGATGCGGCGCGTATGTGTTCGACGTTGTCCACGCCATTCTGCAAGCTGACCACGATCGCGCCTGGAGCAAGGTTCGGCTTTAGTGCGCGCATCGTTTCTTCCGTATCGAGCGTCTTCACGCACAACAGCGCCACTTCAGCGTCGCGCGCCGCGGAAATCTCCGTCGAAGCTTCCACTCGCACCTTTTCCTGAAACGAAACGCAATCGAGAAACAGTCCGTCGCCATGGATCGCTTCCACGTGCGCTGGCCTGGCGATCAGCGTAACGTGAACTCCCGCGCGCGCCAGCATCCCGCCAAAATACGAGCCCACTGCGCCCGCTCCCACCACCGCAACTCGTGCTCTTCCGCTTCCGGCGTTTGTCGACACAGAGGTTCTCCTCAGCAAAACAAGGCGATCGCTAACCCGCTTGCGGTTTAGATGCGGGGGAATCCTAGAAGTGGCTGCGAAGTTCCCGAAAGCTCTGCAGGATCAAAAGCTTTCCCACTCCGCTCTCTAGCTCGCATTTTTCGAGTTCCCAGGTCGCCGAATGCGGGATGAACACGGCATTCAAACCCGCCTGCATGGCGGGATTGATATCGCTGCGCGGGCTGTTCCCCACCATCCAGCCGTGCGTCTTCACAATCTTGAACTGCTCGATCATTCGTTCGTAGACGTCGTTGCTCTTTTCGAGCACGATCTCGATCTCTTCAAAGTATGGCTGCAGACCTGAGCGTTCTACTTTCGCCGCTTGCTCCGCCGGCTCGCCCTTCGTCAACAGAATCAGACGATTGTGTTTTGCCAGGTAAGCCAGGGTTTCCGGAACTCCGTCGAGAATCTGCGGCGGCGTGGCTTCGAGCGTCGCGGCCATTCGTTCGATGGCCTGCACGATCTCGCGTTTCGCGGAATTTCCCGCCAGTTTCATGTACGTTTCTTCCAGCGAGCGCCGGAAGCTGCGTACCCCGTAACCGTGCTGCCGGATGTTGCGCCGCTCGGTCTCGTTCAAAATGTGGCGGATGTAGTCGCGCGTGTAACCGAGATGTTCGAGCTGCGTGATGAAGCCATCAATCGTATTCTCGAAAAAAATGTTGTTTTCCCACAGCGTGTCGTCCGCATCAATT
>Ga0073928_10006562_pt1 | contig 15583 bp, 4 predicted proteins | sample PaiPotPPA55metaG_FD_76969 | JGI IMG/M metagenome (GOLD analysis project Ga0073928, IMG submission 76969) | Iron sulfur acid spring bacterial and archeal communities from Banff, Canada, to study Microbial Dark Matter (Phase II) - Paint Pots PPA... ... | reverse complement strand
GCCGCTTGTGGAATCTCAGCGTGCACTGCTGGCGGCACCTTTACCCAACATCAAATTGCTGTGGGATATCAGTGGCATACGCGGCCCTTTGTTCTACGTTAGGAGTTTCTGTGAGGTTCTGGTTGACGCTCGAACAGCAAGTAGTGGGAATTAGCGAGAATCGACATGTATAAGAGTTACTTTGGCTTAAGAGAGAACCCGTTCAACGTCAATCCCGATCCTCGTTATCTTTATCTGACCAAGCAGATTGAAGAGGCTTTGACGGGCCTCATGTACGGCATTCAGACCCGCAAAGGCTTCATCACTCTGACCGGAGAAGTGGGCACGGGGAAAACTACCCTCGTGAACCGGCTTCTGGATTGGCTGCGACAGCGGCGAACTCGGACAGCATTTCTTTTTAATTCGCGAATGAATACCAGCCACTTGTTCGATTTTATTCTCGCCGAATTTGAAATTGTCTGTGAGTCGCGCACCAAGAGCCAACAGTTGATGAAGCTGAACCAGTGGCTGCTGGAGCGTTATCGCGCCGGCGAGACGGCGGTGCTCATCATCGACGAAGCCCAGAACCTGAGCTATCCGGTGCTCGAAGAAATTCGGATGTTGACGAACCTCGAGACCTCCACCGAAAAACTTTTGCAAATCGTGCTCTCCGGGCAACCCGAACTCGAAGAAAAGTTAAAGCTGCCCCAATTGCGCCAGCTGAAACAACGCATCACATTGCGTTGCAAGACGGCGCCGCTTACCAAGGAACAGACCCACGCTTACATCGCCGAACGGTTGCGAATTGCGGGCACGACCGGCGAGCAGATTTTCAGTCCCGAATCCATGGATACAGTGCACATGTATTCGCTGGGGATTCCACGCGTGGTGAATCTGCTGTGCGAACACGCCTTAATTAACACCTACGTGGAGCAAGAGCGGGTGGTCACTCCGAAAATTGTGGAGGACATTGCACGGGAGTTCCAGTTGGACGAGATAGAGCCTATTCCGCCTCCAGGATCTTCGCGCATCGACAACGATGTGTACAACTCCGAAACCTTCGTACAAAACCTGGGCGAGGCGCTCTCGCGATTTCGCGTTAGTTCCCCGACAGTGTCTTCAGCGCGCGAGAAAAAGTGAAGGTCCATCGATCTGGCCTGGATTACTTGGCATAGTTCCGGACCGATGTGTCTGAGTTGTCATGTATAGAAACGTGTACAAAGATCATCCGCGAATTCCATCTTATAGAAAACGTGTGACAATATTTTGGTCGGTATGATCCGTATGTTGAATGAAATTTATTACTTTTTGAAACCGTTTATACCCTGGTCGGTTCGGCTGGCGCTACGCCGCCAACGGGCTCGATCCCGGCGCGTGACTTATGCGGATACGTGGCCGATTGACCCGAAAGCCGGGGTAGCTCCTCCGTGTTGGCATGGATGGCCCGGCGGCAAAAAGTTTGCGTTTGTTCTCACGCACGACGTTGAAGGGGCCAAGGGGCTGTCGCGCGTCCCACAATTGGCGGAATTGGAAAAGCGCAATGGGTTTCGATCCTCATTCAATTTCGTTCCGGAAGGCGAATACGTTTTAAGCGCCGATTTGCGCGAGAACATAATCAGCCAGGGCTTTGAAGTTGGCGTTCATGGCTTGCAGCATGACGGAAAGCTTTATGCCTCCAAGGAGGAATTTGCGGGCAAGGCGGCGCAGATCCGGAATTTTTTGCGAGAGTGGAAAGCGTGCGGATTCCGGTCGCCTTTGATGCAGCACAAGTTGGCGTGGCTACACCAACTGGGCGTGGAATACGATTCGTCGACGTTCGATACCGATCCATTCGAGCCGGAGCCTGATGCGGTTGGCACAGTTTTTCCCTTCTGGGTGCCAGGGCCAAACAATAGCGGCTTCGTAGAGCTTCCTTACACGTTGCCTCAAGATTTCACGCTTTTCGTGGTATTGCGCGAACCCAACATCGAGATCTGGAAGAAAAAGCTTGATTGGGTTGCGGCGTGCGGCGGCATGGCATTGCTCAACACACATCCGGATTACATGTGTTTTGATGGAGAAACGAAAAAAGATGAGTTCCCTGCAGGGTTTTACGAGGAATTTCTAACTTACGCGAAGGAAAAATACGGGGACAGCTATTGGAGCACGACTCCATGCGAAGTGGCGCGATTCTATTGTTCGACGATGCCCTTAACAGAGCGCAATTCACGCAAGAAAGTGTGCATGCTGGTGCACAACAGCTACGAGACGGACAACCGCGTGCGCCGTTACGCTGAGGCGCTGGCCAAGCGCGGAGACCAAGTGGAAGTGATTGCGTTGACCGGGGGCAACGCACCATTGGTCAGCGAAGAAATCCTTGGGGTCACGGTGTTTCGGGTGCAAAACCGCGTGCGCAATGAGCGCGGGAAGTGGACTTATGCGTGGCGCCTGTTGCGATTTCTAGTGGTATCGTCCATTTTCATGACCAAGCGCCACCATAACATCAAGTACGACGTGGTGCACGTACACAATCTCCCCGATTTCCTGGTCTTTGCGGCATGGTATCCAAAGATGACGGGGGCGCGGATCATTCTGGACATTCACGACATCGTGCCGGAATTGTTTGCCAACAAATTCGACGCCAAGCCCGGCAATCTTTACATCGCTTTACTGAAATTTATTGAGAAAGCCTCCGCAGCGTTTGTGGACTACGTAATCGTTTCGAATCATTTGTGGTATGAGAAGTTACTGTCTCGTTCGGTGCCTAAAGAGAAGTGTTCGGTTTTCTTGAATCACGTCGATCCGGGCCTTTTTTATCGCCGTAACCGCACCCGCACGGACGACAAGTTCATCGTCATTTTTCCGGGGAGTTTTCAATGGCACCAGGGATTGGACATCGCCATCGAAGCGTTTGCCCTGGTGCAAAAACGCGTGGCCAACTGTGAATTTCATATTTACGGCGGCGGAGACGAAAAAGCCGAGTTGATCGCGTTGACCGAAGAGTTGGGCTTGAATGGCAAAGTAAAAATTTTCGACAGCGCTCCACTGGAGACCATCGCCGACCTGATATCCAATGCGGACCTGGGGGTGGTTCCCAAGCGGGCGGATTCCTTCGGCAACGAGGCGTACAGCACAAAAATAATGGAATTCATGTCCCAGGGTATTCCGGTAGTGGTGTCACGGACGAAGATAGACAATTTTTATTTCGATAATTCGGTGGTTCGTTTTTTTACCTCTGGGGATGTGCAAGCGCTGGCGGAAGCGATGTGCGACGTTATCGAAAGTCCCGCCCTTCGCGAAAAGTTGGTGGCCGCCGGATACCGGTATGTGGAGCTTCATAGCTGGGACCGCAGAAAGCATGAGTATCTTAATCTGGTGGATACGCTCTCAACCCAAATCTTTTCGAGCAGTGGTTCACGGGCGATAGAACCCGTGCATGCCGATCGATGAAACGCTGAGTGCGCCGGCGTTTTGCGGATCCCTGAGCGCAACGAGGGTCATGGCAGTAAAGGAAAGTGAGAAAGAGAGCGATGACAAATTCTATCGACCGTCGCGAAAAATTAAGCTACGAGCAATTTGCGAAAGAATATCTGTACGCAAATAAGCCGGTGATCATTACCGACGCGCTTCGCGACTGGAAAGCGCTCCACCGCTGGACCCCGGAATTCTTCAAGAAAGAATTTGGGGGTATGAAATTTACGCTGGACGACAATTCCAAGGGGAAAGCTGCGTACTGGAGCCCGGGGAATGGTCCGGTCGAATACACCATGGACCGCTTTATTGATCGTGTTCTTGCTTCGACAGAAGGGGATCCGGCGCCATATTTCCGCAATCAGGTGCTGTGCGACTTATTCCCCTTGCTGAAAGAGGATATCCAACCGCTTCCTGAATATTTCCAGCCAAACTGGCTGCCCGATCATTACATGGTCAAGTATGTGAGCGAAGTATTGAACCGCGGGGCGGCTTTGGAGCTGTACATCGGCGGAAAAGGCGGAGCGTTTCCGGTGTTGCATTATGACGGAGCCGGAACTCACGCGTTCCTGATGCAGGTGTACGGGCAAAAGAAATTCATCATTTATCCGCCGAGCCAGGAACAATTTTTATATCCTTCGCCGGAAAAGCAGAACAACTCGTTGATAAACAGTATCGACAATCCGGACTTAGAGAAATTTCCGCTCTTCGCGAAGGCCCGACCGACGACTTTCGTTCTGGAACCGGGAGAATTGTTGTTCATACCCAGCCACTGGTGGCACACCACGAAGATGTTGACGGCGTGTATTTCGGTTTCGGCCAACGTGGTGAACCAGTCGAACTGGCATGAACTCGTCAACTTTGTGTCCATGCGCAGACGGAATCCGCTGGTGTCTCTGGCGAGCCGCATGTATCTCACTGGCGCGGGCGCGAAGCGGTCCTGGCGCGACCGGGAGTGGCGGAAACGAGCGCAGAAATCGGCTTGATAGCGCGAGGAGTTGTGGCGCTTTGTCAAGGCTTGAGGCATGGCGATCGCTGCGGAGCGACTGGAGTGCGCCGGCGTCTCGCGGGATCGCGACGTGTGCAACATACATTAGCGTCGTGAGCGCAAACTTAGAAAGGCCGTAATTCGGGATACGTCCCCCATGGGCGATAAACCCCAAAAATCAGTCAGCTCGAACAAAACCCGCGAGTTTCTGATGACGGTAACGGCCAATTTCACGGCGGAGCCTGTCGGAGATACTCTGCGGTTCTGGTTGGACATGTTAGGAATGCACCCTGCCCGGCTGGTGTTCTCCGGCTATAACCAGGTTTTTCAGGAATTAATGGCGCCCGCCAGTTTGCCGTCTTCGACTGAGCCCGGGGTGAATTTTCTTTTGATTCGATTGGAAGACTGGGCGCGCGATCAAAAACCCGGCAAATCCGCTGATATCATTACGACCGCCACGAGAGAATTCGCCGCCGCCCTCCAAGGTTTCGCAAAACGAGCGCGACGAACTACGGTGTTGTTTCTCTGCCCGCCTTCGCGAAGCGCACTGGCTAACGCCGAATTGTCCGCGACACTTTCAAGGCTGCACGCTGAACTTCGCACTGCGGTGGCGTCGCTTCGCGGTATCCAGCTGATCGACGCTGGCGAGTTGGGGCAATTGTATCCGGTCGACATTGTTGACGATCCGGAGAGTGATCGCCAGGCGCATATCCCCTTCACGCCAGCTTATTGGGCTGCGATGGGAACGATACTGGCGCGTAAATCGCGCGCTCTACTAACTCCTCCTCACAAAGTCATCGTGGTGGACGCGGACAACACCCTGTGGGGGGGCGTAGTAGGCGAAATTGGCGCAAGGCAAGTAGAGATAAGCGGCGAACATCTTGCATTGCATAATTTTTTGCGGAACCAGAAAAACAGTGGGGTTCTGCTTGCGCTTGCCAGTAAGAATGAAAAAGCGGACATTGAAGAGGTTTTTCAGCGCCCCGAAATAGTATTGCGCCGCGAAGATTTCGTGGCATGGAAAATCAATTGGGAGCTTAAATCGCGAAATATCGCATCCCTGGCCAAAGAATTAGAACTCGGCATGGACAGTTTTATTTTTCTGGATGATAACCCGGTGGAATGCGCGGACGTGCAAAGCAACTGTCCGGCGGTGACCACCCTGCTTTTGCCAGCGCCCGGCACAAAACCTATAAAGACGTTTTTGGAACACGTGTGGGTCTTCGATCGAACTGGGGCGACCGACGTAGACGCAAAACGCACTGAGCTCTACCGCGAGCAGGGTGAACGCAACCGTTTCCGCTCCGCAGCAACTTCTTTTCGAGCGTTCATCGACGGCTTGAATTTGCAGGTCACGATTGAGCCGCCGGTGCCGGCCAATTACGAACGCGCCGCGCAATTAACGCAGCGCACCAATCAGTTCAACACCACGGGAATTCGCCGGCAGTCCTCGGAAATCGCTTCATTATTGGACTCCGGCGAACGCCGGATGCTGCTGGTACGCGCGCGGGATCGCTTCGGCGATTATGGCGAGGTCGGGCTAATTGTGCTGGTAGCTGAAGGCAAATGCCTGCGTGTGGAAAATATTTTAATGAGTTGCCGGGTGCTGGGTAAAGGCGTGGAGCATCGTGTGCTTGCGGCCACTGGGCGTGAAGCGCAGCGCCTCGGGGCCGATGAGATTGTAATTCCTTTTGTTCGAACGGAACGCAATCAACCGGCGGAAAAATTTCTGAAATCGGTTGGAATGGAATCACTCGGCGACGGTTCATTTCGAATGAGCGCCGCGGAAGCTGCGGCAGTCGAATTTAATCCCGAAACTGCAGCGCAGAGCGAGACTGATGAAGAGGCGGGCAATGTGCGCCAAGGCCACGCGCCTCCCGCGGATTATCGCAAAATTTCGATGGAACTTGATTCCGTCGAAAGTATTCTCTCGGCTGTGGCAACTCATTTGCGGCGCGCCAGACCACAGCTTGGAAACGAATTAGTTTTGCCTCGAAATGCCCGGGAAGCGCTAATCGCAAAAATATGGGAAGAGGTTCTGCATATTGATCACGTGGGCGTAACGGACGCGTTTCTTAGTCTTGGTGGGCAATCGCTGCAGGCGGCGAGTATTACATCTCGAATGACTGCGGAGTTTGGGGTGCAGGTTCCGCTAATCGCGGTTCTATCTAACCCAACGATCATTGAATTGGATGCACTGATCGACCAAGCACGCGGCACGGGTGACATGACGTTGCCGAAGGCGAAGGAACTTACGCTCTCTGCCGCTCAACAGCGCTTGTGGTTTCTGGATCAATTTATTCCGAACCGCGCTGCGTACAACATTCCTTTGGCTCGACGGATTCAGGGACCGCTGGACATCGAAATTTTGCGAAAGGCTTTGGCGTCGGTGATGCTGCGCCACGCCACGCTGCGTTCAACATTCAGTGCGCATGAAGGGTCGGCAGTCATCAAGCAGTCGGAAGGCCCTAAAGTTTTTGTACAGGCGCTGGCTGCTAAGTCGGAAGCGGAAGCCTTGCGGTTGGCCAACGAAGAGGCCGGTCGAACGTTTGAGCTGTCTGAAGACCCGTTACTGCGGTGCCTGGTGATTTCGCTTGCGGCGAACGATCAAGTCCTGGTGCTAAACGTTCATCACATCGTTTCCGATGGCTGGTCGATGGGCATTTTGCTGCAGGATATTTCCGAGGCCTACAGCGCGGCGTCGAAGGGCCGCGAACCGTCCTGGAAACCCCTTCGCACGTCATACGCAGACTATGCCGAATGGCAGCGTGCGCGGCTCGCCGCCGGCGACTATCAAAGCGATTTGGACTACTGGAAAAACGAATTGCGCGGAGCGCCGGCATTATTAGAAATACCTTTGGACATGCCGCGTCCATCGATGATGACTTACGTGGGAGGCTGCGTACGAAGACAAATTTCTGCGGCCACACGCCGGGCGCTCGAGCAATTGGCGGAGCGCGAACATTGCACACCATTCACGGTTTTGTTTGCCACATTCCAGACACTTTTACACCGTTACAGTCTGCAAGAAGACATCGTCATAGGGGTACCGGTGGCAGGCCGGACGCATAGCGCGGTAGAGGAGTTGATCGGTTGTTTCGTAAACACGCTGGCGATTCGCGCGTTGGTCGATAAAAAAGTCTCTTTTAAGGCGCACCTGCAATTGACACGCGGCAAAATGCTGGAAGCACTGGCTCATCAGGACTTGCCATTTGATCACCTGGTGAACGAGCTCGGCCACGCACGCGATTTAACTTATTCGCCGCTTTTTCAGGTAATGCTGGTCTTACAAAACGACATCGACAAGGTCTTTAACCCTGGCGGGTTAAAGGTAACCTCCCTGCCGTTGCACAATGGCGGCGCCAAGTTCGATTTAGTGCTCGAAGTAACGCCTGCCTCGGATGGCTACGAGTTGGCACTCGAATTTAACAAGAATTTGTTCCTGCCCGAAACAGCTGAACGCATGCTGGGTCATTTCACTCATTTGTTGGCGCAAAGCTGTGAATTTCCTGAAACTTCTCTCGCGGCGCTTTCCATGATGGACGAAGGTGAAATGCACCGGATGCTCTCTTTCGTCAATGCCGGTGGCGTTGACTTCAACAATGTGGAGTGCCTGCATCATTGGTTTGAACGTTATGCTGCAGCATCGCCGACGGCCCCGGCGCTTACGTGCGACTCACAAACTTTGTCCTATGGCGAGGTAAACCAGCGTGCCAATCAAATCGCGCACTATCTGATCGCCTGTGGAGTTGTTCCGGACGTACTGGTGGGTCTCTGCATTGACCGCTCAACGGATTTGGTGATAGCCATCCTGGGTGTATTGAAAGCCGGTGGCGGTTATCTTCCCATCGACCTGAGTTATCCGACGGAACGGCTGGCTTTCATGATGAGAGATGCGCAGGCGCCGGTACTTCTCACGGAAAAGAAATTGGCGGCGAGGCTGCCAAAACATCAAGCGCGAACAATTTTTCTAGACGATGCGGAAGCATTACTCGGGTCGCAACCTACAACAAATCCCGAGACGCGTGTAACACCTGACCACATGGCCTATGTGATTTACACCTCGGGTTCTACAGGCCAGCCGAAGGGTTGTATAGTCACACACCACAACGTAGCCAGGCTCATGCGTGCTACGGAAAGCTGGTTCCATTTCAACGAGCGGGACACTTGGACACTATTCCACTCGTGCGCATTTGATTTTAGTGTTTGGGAAATCTGGGGCGCGCTACTTTATGGCGGGCGAGTTGTGGTGGTTCCTTTTCTGGTAAGCCGGTCACCGGAAGCATTTTACGAACTACTGGCGCGCGAAAAGGTGACGGTACTGAATCAAACGCCGTCCGCGTTTCGCCAACTGATCCAGGCGGAAGAATCGGTGGGCCAGAAAGAATTAGCCTTACGTTACGTAATTTTTGGCGGCGAAGCACTAGAGATGCAGAGCTTGCGTCCGTGGTTCGAACGGCATGGGGATGAACAACCGCGCCTTGTAAATATGTACGGGATCACAGAAACGACGGTGCACGTAACCTATCGACCACTTTCAAAGGATGATCTGAATTCCGGCAGCGTGATTGGCATCCCGATTCCTGATTTACAAATTTATATTTTGGATGAGAACGGGCAACTGGTGCCCATCGGTGTGGCGGGGGAGATGCACGTGGGCGGCGCGGGTCTGGCTCGCGGATACTTGCGGCGGCCTGAGCTTACAGAGCAGCGCTTTATTGCGGATCATATTACCGGGCGCAAAGGCGCGAGGCTTTACAAGACAGGAGATCTGGCGCGGTTTTTACCAGGGCGAGACATTGAGTACCTGGGGCGCATCGATCATCAAGTAAAAATTCGCGGGTTTCGCATCGAGCTTGGCGAGATTGAGTCGGTGCTGTTGCAGCATCCGGCGGTGCGATCCGCGGTGGTGATGGCACGCGAAGACGAACCGGGCGTGAAGCGGCTTGCAGCTTATGTGGTTACTTCGCAGCCGGCGCCGGAGGTTAGCGTCCTTCGCGAGCATCTGAAAAAAAAGGTGCCGGATTACATGGTGCCGGCGGCGTTTGTGTTTCTGGAAGCGCTGCCGTTGACAGCCAGCGGCAAGCTAGATCGCAAAGCTTTGCCGGTTCCGGAAAGCCAGCGCCCAGAACTGGCGAGACGCTATGTCGCGCCGCGCACGGCTGCGGAAAAAACATTATCAGAGGTGTGGTCAAAGGCGTTGCGCGTAGAAAAGGTGGGCATCGAAGATAATTTTTTTGAGCTGGGCGGCGATTCGATTTTGAGCATTCAGATTATTTCAGCGGCGCGACGGGAAGGGTTGAAGTTTACGCCCAAATTGCTGTTTGCGAATCAGACCATCGCGTCTCTTGCCGGCGTTGTTGGTGTGACACAAAGTGAAAGCGCACCACCAGTAGAGGCCGCGGGTGACGTGCCTCTCACGCCTATTGCGAAGTGGTTCTTCGAACAAAACCTGGAGGATTTGCACCACTACAACCAGTCGTTTCTTTTTACGGTGACGGAAAATCTGGATCGCGGAGTTCTCGAACAAACGCTTGCGGAATTGAGCCGGCATCATGATGCGCTGCGACTGCGAGCGGCGCTGGAAAACGAAGCCTGGCGAATGTTTTATTCTGGAACCTCGGGACAGCCACCGCTCGAATGGGTAGACATTTCGAAACTTTCGGAGCCGGAACAACGCGCGGCTATCGAATCGACTTCGGCGACACAACAAGCCAGCCTCAATGTTCGACACGGGCCAGTTTGGCGTGTGGTGTATTTCAACCTGGGCGAAGGACGGCCTGACCGGCTGCTTTTTGTGGTGCACCACTTGGCGGTGGACGGAATTTCGTGGCGTCCCTTGTTGGAGGATTTGGAGACCGCGTATCAGCAAACTAAATCCAAACAAAAAGTCGCATTGCCGGCGAAGACTGCGTTTTACAAAACCTGGGCTGAACGTTTGCAGGCAGTTGCCGACTCAGATTCGTTGAAAAAACAATTGTCCTACTGGACGGCCGTAACGGAACCGAGCGCGGTGACGGAGGCTTTGAAACCCTTGACAATGGACGCCGCGGCATTGGTAGCGAACATTGAAGGCAAAGCCAAGAAGGCGACGGTGACGCTGGACGAGGATGCCACGCGAGCTTTGCTGCAAACCGTTCCGGCGGTCTACAACACGCAGATTAATGATGTGTTGCTGACGGCGTTGGCTCGCGCGTGGGCGAAATGGACCGGCAGTCGCACGCTGTACACAAATCTCGAGGGGCATGGCCGGGAAAATTTATTTGAGGATGTGGATGTCAGCAGAACGGTGGGGTGGTTCACCTCGATTTTCCCTGTGCGTTTGGAGTTGAATGATTCGGGAGAAAATTGGCAGCCTGGCGAGACGCTGAAGTCGGTGAAGGAACAATTACGCCGCGTTCCTGAGCGCGGCGTAGGTTACGGAATTCTTCGTTATTTAAGCAGCGAGGGCGGCGCGCTCAAAGCGCGACCGGAACCGGCGATGGTGTTCAACTACCTGGGCCAATTCGATCGCGCCGCTGCGGGATCGAAACTGATGCGCTTTGCCAGTGAATCCAGCGGACCTTGGCACGGCGCGAAGCAGAAAAGGCGACACGCGCTGGAAATAAACAGCCTGGTCATGAATGACCGGATGGAATTCGAGTTTACTTACAGCCCGGGGCTTCATAGCGAGAAGAAAATCCAGCAGTTGGCGGACGAATTTTTAAATGCGCTAAGAGAAGTGATTGCTCATTGCCAGTTGCCTGATGTTGGCGGACGCACTCCTTCCGATTTTCCGCTGGCGCGGCTGGATCAGACCGCGCTGGATCGCTTGTTGGCCGAGCAGCCGGGGATCGAAGATATCTACCCGTTGTCGCCGATGCAGACGCTGTTCTTTTCGGCAAATCAAGGCTCTGCGCAAGCTGCTTTTGATCAGTGGCGTTGCACGTTGCATGGGGATTTAAAAGCGGACGCGTTCGAACGCGCGTGGAATGAGACGATCAGGCGGCACACAATTTTGCGTTCAACGGTGTTGAGTGCTGGGTTGCGCGAACCGCTGCAGGCTGTTCATCGCGATGTACGCCCGCCCTGGACGGTGGAGGATTGGCGGGGCACGCCGGCGGAACAACAGCGGGAGCGGTGGAACGCGCTACTGAAACAAGATCGCAGCGAAGCGCTGGACTTGATCGAAGCGCCGGTGATGCGATTCAAGCTGGTACGGCTTGACGATAGCACTTGGCGATTTTTGTGGAGTGTGCCAGGCATGCTTCTGGACGGCTGGTCATGGCCGCTGGTTTTTCGCGACGCCAGCCGGCTTTATGAAGCATACGCCCGGAATGTCGCTCCGCTACTGGAAGCGGCCCGCCCGTACCGTGATTATCTGGAATGGCTTGCGCGGCAGTCGACTGTGGAATCCGCCAAATTCTGGCAGCAGCAACTCACGGGATTCCGCAAGCCTACTGCGCTAACAAGTGAGCGGACAGTGGATGCGGGAGGCGAACGCTACCAGGAACAGGCAATTCAACTTTCCGCGGAGGCAACAAGCGCGCTGCAAACCGCGGCGCGGCGGCTGCAGGTGACGCTTAACACGCTGGTGCAGGGCGTTTGGTCGCTGCTTTTGAGCCGACAGAGTGGCGAGACCGATGTTGTGGCTGGAGCTGCATTCTCTGGGCGTCCGACGGATTTGGCAGGCGCTGAATCCATTGTCGGACCTTTCACAAATAACCTGCCGGTGCGGGTCGATGTGAATGAAAACGAAACTGGCACCGAATTTTTCCGCAAGCTGCACAGCAGGCTTCTGGAATTAAATGCGTTTCAGTTCACGTCGGTGATGGAAATACAACGCAGCAGCGAAGTGCCGTGGCGATACCGTCTTTTCGACAGTCTGATCGTGTTCCAGAACTACCTGGTTGATGATTCGGCGCGGCGACTGGGTGAAAAAATTCGAATCGAGGATTTTGTTGGACCTATACATACGAACTATCCGGCGCTGTTACTCGCGGAGCCGGGGGAGCGCCTGCGCTTAAGCCTGATTTACGATCGTAAAAGTGTTGCGGCTGCGACGATAGAACGGTGGAAGCGCGATCTCGAGATCCTCCTGGAACTGGCCCCGGTATTTTTTGACAAGCGGGTCGGGGAGCTGCAGGCATTGTTGTCGCCGCGGTCCGCACCCATTGCGCAGGCACCGCCGTCCGCGGTAGAGATGCAAGCGCAGAATTTCGTGCCGGCGCAAACGGAAATGGAGAAGAGCATCGCATCGGTGTGGCAGAAAATGTTTGGCTTGGAGCAAGTAAACGTGGAGACAAACTTTTTTGAATTGGGCGGGCACTCGCTGCTGTTGGTTCAAATGCACAGCCTGCTGCGGGAGAAACTGAACTCGGAATTTCCAATCGTGGCGCTGTTTGAGCACCCGACGGTACGGTCCCTCGCGCGGCATCTCAGCCAGCCGGCGGGTCAAACCGCCGAAAAGGGCGAGCAGTGGCGCGATCGAGCTGAACGACAAAAAAAAGCGCTCTCGCGGCTGCGGGTTCCAACAAAGAAGTAAATACCGCGGAGGCATTACAGGGCAAAGAGCGTTTTATGGAAGATATTATCCACTGTCCCCGGAATGGATGAAAGATCTTCCCAAGATTTTGCTTAAGTCTTTTGGGATCATCGAGTAAGGACCCTTAGATTGGCCCGAAAGTTGCACTAAGTGACTCCGGGTTCGGCTGATACTGTTTAGACGCGGCATAGGAATGTGAATGAACGACGAACGCCAATTAGAAGGCATCGCAATCGTTGGAATGGCCGGGCGCTTTCCCGGAGCGGAAAGCGTCGAGGAATTCTGGGCCAATCTCGTCGCGGGCCGCGAAAGCATTTCCTTCTTTAACGATGAGGAACTGGCTGCGTCAGGTTTGGACGCTGCGGAACTAAAGCGCCGCGGGCAATATGTCGCAGCGCGCGGAGTTCTGAAGGATGCGGACTGTTTCGACGCCGCCTTTTTCGGCGTAAGTCCCAAAGAAGCGCAAGTCATGGATCCGCAGCAGCGCGTATTTTTGGAAGCATGCTGGGCCGCGCTGGAACGCGCCGGATATGCGCCTGACAAGATGCCTGGAACGGTGGGCGTGTTTGCGGGCGCGAGCACAAATACGTACGTGCACCACGCGTTGGAACCGCGGCCGGAGTTGATGGAATTAGTCGGGTCCGACCTGGTGATGTACGGGAACGACAAAGATTATTTGACGACGCGCGTAGCCTATAAGTTGGGACTTACGGGACCGGCGCTGAATGTCGCCACGGCTTGTTCTACTTCGCTGGTAGCCGTTGGCCAGGCTTGCCAATCGCTGCTGATGTGTCAATGCGATGTGGCGTTAGCCGGCGGCGTGTCCGTGAGAGTTCCGCAACAACGCGGCTACTACTACGACGAAGGCAATATTGGATCGCCGGACGGGCATACGCGAACGTTCGACGCCAAGGCTGCGGGAACTGCATTCAGCAACGGCGTGGGCGTGGTGGTATTGAAGCGCCTGGAAGACGCCGTGAAGGACGGAGACCAGATTTACGCGGTCATCAAGGGCGTCGGGCTGAATAACGATGGTTCGCAGCGGGTAAGTTTTGGCGCGCCGGGAGTCGAGGGCCAGTCGGAAGCGGTGGCCATGGCTCAGGCACTGGCGGGCGTTGATCCGGAAACCATCACGTATGTGGAAGCCCATGGAACCGCGACGCCTCTTGGCGATCCCATCGAGGTCGCGGGCTTAACGAAAGCTTTTCGGATGGGCACGCAGGCCAAACAGTTCTGCGCCATCGGCTCGGTCAAATCCAATGTGGGGCACCTGGACGTGGCGGCGGGCGTGGGGGGATTGATTAAAACCGCGCTGGCGCTGCATAACAAAATTATTCCCGCGAGCCTGCACTTCACGAAACCAAATCCGAAATTGGAGATTGAGAAAACGCCATTCTACGTGAATGCCGCGCTTCAGGAATGGCGTAGCAAGGGCGACGTTCCTCGGCGGGCAGGCATTAGTTCTTTCGGATCCGGTGGGACGAACGCACACCTGGTGTTGGAAGAAGCTCCGCGAACCGAGCCGTCTGGTCCGTCGCGGCCGTGGCAATTGCTGGTATTGTCGGCCAAAACGCCGGATGCGTTGGAGCGCACTACACAAAACTTGTCCGAGCATTTGAAAACGATTGCCTCTCGCAGTGAAGGCTCGACGCAACTCAGCGAACTTGCAGATGCCGCTTTTACGCTGCAAACCGGGCGAAGCGGATTTGCTCATCGCCGCGTCGTGGCTTGCTCCGATGCCGCGGAAGGCGCCTCTGCGCTGGAGGCCAAGGATCCCAAGCGAGTTTTCACGCATCACCAAAAGCTTGTCGATCCTCCGGTGGTGTTCATGTTTCCTGGGCAAGGCGCGCAATACGCCGGGATGGGCGCGGAACTGTATCGCACGGAGCCGACGTTCCGGACGGAAGTGGATCGTTGCGCTGAGTTGCTCAAGGCAGAGTTGCAGACCGATATCCGCCAGGTGATGTTTCCTGCAGCGCGCGCGAAGAAAAAGTCTGACGAGCTTCTGGTGCAGACGCGCTTCACGCAGCCGGCTTTATTTGTGATTGAGTACGCGCTGGCGAAATTGTGGATGTCGTGGGGCATCAAGCCGGCCGCAACGATTGGCCACAGCGTCGGCGAGTATGTGGCGGGCTGCCTTGCGGGAGTATTTACGCTGGAAGATGCGCTTACGCTCATCGCGCGGCGCGCGGCATTGGTTCAGGCGCAGCCGGGTGGAGCGATGCTGGCGATTCGCCTGCCTGAAAAAGACGTGCTGCCGCTGCTGAATCCGCAATTAGCCATTGCGGCCATCAATTCTACAAACCTGTGCGTGGTTTCCGGTTCGAACGAGGCGATTGGCAAGCTGGAAGAAGAACTCGCGGATAAGAAAATCGCCGCGCGAAGATTGCAAACATCGCATGCGTTTCATTCGCCGATGATGGAGCCGGTGCTGGCTCCGTTTACCGAATTGCTGCGCAAAATAAAATTTGGCGAACCGCAAATTCCTTATGTGTCGAATGTTACTGCCAAGTGGATTACTGCCGCGGAGGCCAAAAGTCCGGAATATTGGGCGGGGCATGTGCGGCAGACGGTGCGATTTGCCGATGGCGTTGCGGAGTTGATGAAAGATTCCAAGTACGTGTTGCTCGAGGTTGGGCCGG
>Ga0073928_10006560_pt1 | contig 15588 bp, 17 predicted proteins | sample PaiPotPPA55metaG_FD_76969 | JGI IMG/M metagenome (GOLD analysis project Ga0073928, IMG submission 76969) | Iron sulfur acid spring bacterial and archeal communities from Banff, Canada, to study Microbial Dark Matter (Phase II) - Paint Pots PPA... ... | reverse complement strand
TCGCGATGCCTACACCGCTGCTGCCAACCCATCGCTACCGGTCGAGTGGATGCGAAAAGCCATCACTGGTCACGAAACCACCTGAGCGAGCCCTCAGCCGAACCTCGCATCGCCCTGAGCGCGGCTACTCGGCGCTGGGGCGGGCCAGATCGACGGTGAACCAGGCTCGCTGCGGGTCCCAGCGCCACCGGTGGACGGTCCGGGGCCGTACGTCGGGGAGCTGTCTTGCTTCTGGACACCGCCAAGATGGCAGCTGATGTGTTCCAAGTTTCCTGGAGCCCATCTAAGTGGCGACGACTGGCAGTATGGCGTCATGATCCCTGGCCTTGATGACGAAGACCTCCTTGTTCCCGGCGAGGAGCTGCTGGATCTCCCTGGCTTCTGGCCGGCCTATCTTCTTTGGCTCGGCCACTGAGGTAGTCTCCGGCGAACTGCACCGCCTCGCGGATCAACTGCGTACGGCCGTCGGGGAAGTAGTGGTAGACCGAGCCGCGCGAGGTGCCGCCGTGCGCCAGGACGCGGTCGATGCTCGTCGCGCTCGCCCCGTACTCGCGCAGTAGCGATGTGGCGCTGGCCACCATCCGGGCGCGGTTCTCACTCGCGCGGGGGCTCACTCCCAGCCCCTTCTGCTCACCGGTGACTCATGCCCTACGGCATACACCATGCACGAAGGAAACATGGGGGAAACGCTCGCTACCTAGACTCGCCGTCATGAGCTTGACGATCGCGGACTCCCCGTCCGAGTGGAGCCGGTTCGGCCAGGACTCGGTGGAGCGGCGCATGCTGGTCGCGGCCGGGGAGGCGCTCGGGGTCCGGCTGCGTCCGCGTCCGCTGCTGCTGCCGGCGGAGCGTCGGCGGGTCGAAGCGGAGGGGATCGATTCGGACGGGCGGATCGTCGCACAACTGGTCGCGAACCAGGGTGCCTATAAGCCGTCGTACCGCAACAAGGTGATGGCCGATCTATTCAAGCTGCTGTGGCTGCGTGCCGCGGTGCCGAGCGCGGAGCGGGCCGTGCTGGTGGTGACCGAGCCGGTGGTGCAGGCGCTCGGCGGCTGGGTGGCGATCGCGGCGGCGGACCTGGGCGTGGAGGTGTACGTGTTCTCCGGCGGGCGGGTCGATCCGCTGCCCCCGCGGCCCTGAGGCTATTCACGCGGCCGCAACACGGGGGCGTGTTTTCGCGCAACAACCCGTCGTTAGCTTTACCGACCAAGCAGCGGAATTCCGCGTGGCAGACACAGGTCTCTCGCTACGCACGCTCTCCGCCATACGGACCGGGCAACGCCAGCATCAGCGATTCCACGCGAATGCTGTGCCCGTCGACGGTATGGAGGGATGTTGCATGCAGCAGGAGACACCGCGTACGGCGGCGATCGAGCTTTCTTCGGTGCGCCGGGTCTACGGTTTCGACTCCTCCGCGACGGTCGCGCTGAGCGGCGCGGATCTGCGGATCGAACCGGGACGCTTCGTCAGTCTGATCGGCCCGAGCGGCTGCGGGAAGTCCACCGTGCTGCGCCTGGTTTCCGGTCTCGAGGAGCCGGACGCCGGCAGCGTCCTGGTGCACGGGACGACGCCCGCCGAGGCCTGCGCCGCGAAGCTGATCGGCTTCGTCCCGCAGACGCCCGCGCTGCTTCCCTGGCTGTCGGTGCTGAGGAACGTCACGCTCCCGCAGAAGATCAACGCCAAGGCGGGAAGGCGGCGCACGGCCGGTTCGGCGAGTCCTGATATGCGGGAGCTGCTGCGCAAGGCGGGGCTCGGCGAGGCGATGGACAAGCTGCCCGCGCAGCTGTCCGGCGGGATGCAGCAGCGTGCCGCGATCGTGCGCGCCTTCGGGCTGCGGCCGGAGGTGCTGCTGATGGACGAGCCGTTCTCGTCGCTCGACGAGTTCACCCGGGAGAGCCTTCAAGATCAGCTGCTTGATTTATGGGATGAGCTGAAGACGACGGTCCTGTTCGTCACGCACTCGGTGTCCGAGGCGGTTCGGCTCTCCGACACGGTCGTGGTGATGGCGCCGAAGCCCGGCCGGGTCGTGGACGTGGTCGACATCGACCTGCCGCGACCACGCGGTGAGCGGCTGTTCGAGGAGCGCGACTTCCACGCGTACGAGGACCTGATCCGGGATCGGCTGCGCAGCGCCTGGCGGTCGACCGACGCCGCGACGGTCGGGGGGACGAACCGATGAGCCTGGCTTCGCAGCGCACCACGGCGGTCCCCGTGGCAGAGACCGAGACCGACGTCGTGCCCCGCGAGCCCTCGCGCTGGAGCCTGAAGCACCCGCGCTCGCGGCTCGCGTGGATTCGTCCGGCGATCTGGCTGCCGCTGGTCGTGATGCTCGCGCTGCTCGGTGGGCTGTGGCAGTGGGGCACGGCGCGCATGCCCTACCTGCTGCCGCCGCTCAGCGCGGTCGGCGACACGCTCACGCACAATCCCGGCTACTACCTGCGCAACGCCGGGATCACGCTGGAGGAGTCGCTGCTGGGCCTGGCGATGAGCTTCGTCGCGGCGTTCCTGCTCGCGGTCGTGATGAGCGAGGCCCCGCTCGTGCGCCGCGCGGTCATGCCGATCGCCGTCGTGCTGAACGTGACGCCGCTGGTGGCCATCGCCCCCGCGCTGGTAGTGGCCTTCGGGTTCGGCTCGGCGCCGAAGCTCATCATCACGGCGCTGATCTGCTTCTTCCCGATCCTGATCAACACGGCCGTGGGCCTGCGGTCGGTGCCGCAGCCGGTGCTCCAGGTGTACAAGACGATGAACGCCTCACGGCTCGAGATGCTCGTCCACCTGCGGGTGCCGAACGCGCTGCCGTACCTGTTCGCCGCGCTGCGCATCGTCACCCCGCTCTCGGTCATCGGAGCCGTCGTCGCCGAACTGTCCGCGTCCGGATCGACCGGCGGCCTCGGCACGGTGATCAGCAACGCCTCGTCCATGAACCAGCTCGCGGTCGTCTACGCGGCGATCGGCGTCCTCGCGGTGTTGGGCTCGGCGCTGATGCTCGTGATCACCGTCATCGAACGCCGCGCCCTGCACTGGCACGAGAGCGCGGCCGACCGCACCTAGTCCACGTTCCCCACCCGATCCCCTCGATCCCGACGGGACGCTGCGCCCTGCCCGGAAAAGGAGTAGCACCATGCCCAGACCCCACCACTTCGTCCGAACCGGAATAGCCGCGTTGACCGCTACGGCCGCGGCCCTCGGGCTCGCCGCCTGCGGTTCAAGCAGCGGCGCCACGGCCTCCGTGTCCGGCTCGGCGATCTCGTCGCAGCGCTGCGCCGAGAACAGAGCCGCAGGCCAGATCACCTACCTGTCCGGCTACCAGTACCAGTCCTCGGCCTCGATCCTCGAGTACATCGCCGCGAGCAAGCTCGGCTACTTCAGCGACCTGTGCCTGAACGTGCGCCTCGAAGCGGGCAGCGGCGACACCGCGCAGGAGACGAAGCTGCTGGCCAGCGGAAAGGCCTCCATCGCGGCCGTGGCCGAGCAGGACCTGATCCAGGCGCGGGCCAACGGCATCGACATCACCGGAATCTCCTCCTACTCGGACGCCGGGCTCGACATCCTGATGACGAACAGCGACATCACCAGCCTCACCCAGCTCGACGGGAAGGTCGTCGGCGACAAGGGCTATGTCCCGGCCGCCGTGCGCGCGATGCTGGTCAAGGCGGGCGTGAACTGGAGCTCGCTGCAGATCGTGAAGGAGGGCTACGACCCGACCGTGCTGCCGCGCCACCAGGGCGGCCTCGAAGCGCTGACCGGGTTCGTGTCGAACGAGCCCAACCAGCTCAAGAACGCGGGCGACAAGGTCACCGTCTGGCAGCCCGTCGACTACGGAATCCCCAGCTCGCTCGGCGCGATGGCGGTCAACCCCGCGTTCGCCGCCGCGCACCCGACCGCCGTCCAGGACCTGCTGCGCGCCGCGCTGCACGCCTACTCCTACTGCACCTCCAGCCAGGGGCACGTCGCCGAGTGCGTGGGCTACGCGGCGAACCTGTCCGGGCCGACCTACGACACGAAGCTCAACGAGCAGATCTGGAACACCGAGACGAAGACCGTCACCGACAACCCGACGCCCGGCCAGCCGCTCGGCGGCATCGACGCGAAGAACGTGACCGCGCTCGTGGACATGCTGCACCAGTTCTCGATCATCCCGGCGAGCGTCACCTCCACGCAGGCGGCGTCCTGGTTCGATGACTCGTACATCAAGGCCGACTACAGCGGCGACACGCTCGTCTGGCCTGCGCCGTAGCCGAGGAGAGAAGGAGGGCAGCACATTATGGGCGCTGTTAAGGATTACGGGATCTTCCTGCCGATCGGGAGCGGCGGCTGGATGCTCTCGACCACGGCTCCGCATCCCGAGGCCAGTTACGCCTGGAACCGGCGCGCGGCCGTGCACGCCGAGGAGATCGGCCTCGACTTCGTGATGTCGATGGCGAAATGGCGCGGCTTCGGCGGCAGTACCGACCACTGGGGCCGCTCGCTGGAGTCGATGACGCTGATGTCGGCGCTGGCGGAGGCGACGAGCCGGGTGAAGATCTGGGCGAGCATGCACGCGAACGTCTTCAACCCGGCGATCGCCGCGAAAATGTTCACCACACTGCAGGACGTCAGCGGCGGCCGGGCCGGGATGAACATCGTCAACGGCGCCTACGCGGCCGAGTTCGAGCAGTACGGCGAGTGGGACCCGGAACTCAGCCACGCGGACCGGTACGTGATGACCGAGTTGTGGACCGAGGCCGTGACCCGGCTCTGGTCGGAGGACTCGGTGACGATGCACACCCCGTTCTTCAACCTCGAAGACTGCGAGTCGCGCCCGCACCCCAGCGTGCGTCCGACGATCATCAGCGCCGGACGCTCCGAGGACGCCCGCGCGTTCCAGGCCAAGTACGCCGACGGCGCCTTCCTGGCCAGCGACACCATGGAGGAGATGCGCGACCTCTCGCGCGACGTGCACGAGCGCGCGGCGGCGAACGGCCGGGTGTGTAAGACCTACTCGATGCTCACCGTCGTGCAGGACGAGACCGAGGAGGCGGCGAAGCGGAAGGTCGAGGAGTGGGGAGCCGGGCTCGACCGGGAGGCGTTGGCACTGATGCGCTCGTCCTGGGGCATTCCGGCAGAGCAGGCGCGCGCGTGGGCGGCGGGAGCGGTCGGCGAGGCTGCGTTCCAGACGCCGTACGTGGCGGGTACCGCGGAGACGCTGATCGAGCACATTACGTACATCGTCCACGAGGCCGAGCTCGACGGGCTCATGCTGATCTTCCCCGAGTACGACAAGGACATGCTGCTGTTCGGGGAGACTGTGCTGCCCGCGCTGCGCGCACACGACGCGGAGGCCGCGGCATGACCGACCTCAGTGAACTCCGCCGAGCTCAGCTCGCGCACTTGACCATGCCCGGCAGCAAGCCCGCTCTCGTCGTCGTGGACGTGCAGCGGGACTTCGCCGACCCCTCCCGGCTCGGTTCACTCGACCTGTCCGACGCGGTGCTCGCCGGCCTCGACTCCGCAGTGCGCAAAGTCGCGGAGCTGGTCGGCGCGGCACGCGAATTGGAGGTGCCGGTCGTGTGGGTCGAACTCGGCAGCGATCCGGCGCGGCCTTGGCGGGCGAGCGGGTGGCTGCGAGCCGGTGACTACGACGCGCCGATAGGGGAGGACGAACCCTGCGTCCTGGGCACCTCGGGCGCCGAGTGGTACGGGACGCAACCCGCCGAGGGGGAGCTGCGCGTGGTCAAACGTGGCTACAGCGGCTTCCTCGGCACCGATCTCGACACCAGGCTCCGCGAGGAGATCGGCTGCGATTGGCTGACCGTCGTCGGCCTGACCACTGAATGCTGCGTCCAGGCCACCGCGCAGGACGCGTTGCAACTCGACTGGCCTGTCCTCGTCGCCCGCGACGCCACCGCCTCGTACGACGCCGTCGTGCACGAGGCTGCCCTCGCGCAGCTCGCGCTCAACATAGCGGTGCTCTGCGACGGCGACGAGGTGGCCGCGCTTTGGAAGCAGGCAAGCCCATGACCAGTGGGAACATGCACATCGCGTACGACCTGTCCTTCACGCACACCGAGGGCCGGTGGTCGCGCGAAGGCAGCTGGGTCGGGCGCGACTTCCCCGACGTGCGCATGTATATGGAGCTCGCGCAGACCGCCGAGCGCGCGGGTGTGGACATGCTCTTCTTCGGCGACGGCTCAGGCGTGCCGAGCACTTGGCGCACCAGCATCGCCCCGGCCGTCGAGTGGGGCATCCAGTGGCCGCGCCACGACATGTCGCCGGTCATCGCCGCGATCTCGACCGTCACCGAGCACATCGGGTTCGGCCTCACCTACTCCTCAACCTACCTGCACCCGTTCTACGTCGCACGGCTGCTCAACTCGCTCGACCACGTCACCAGCGGCCGGATCGCGTTCAACGTCGTCGCCTCGACGCGTGGCGCCGACGCAGCCAACTACGGTTACAGCGAACTGATCGACCACGACCAGCGCTACGAGCGCATGGAAGAGTTCGTGGCCGTATGTAAGGCACTGTGGGACTCGGTAGCCCCTGACGCGATCGTGCGCGACCGGACGACCGGACGCTTCGCCGATCCCGCGAAAGTGCACCCGATCGACCACGCCGGGCATTTCTTCACCGTCAAGGGACCGCTGGCCAGCGTGCCGAGCCCGCAGGTGCACCCGGTGCTGATCCAGGCGGGCAACTCGCCGCGCGGAATCGCCGCCTCCGCCTCGTTCGCAGACCTCATATTCGGCTTCGGGGCGTCGCTCGCCGGACAGCGCCGCCACCGTGCGATGCTCGACGAGGCGCTGGCCAAGGAGGGCCGGGACCCCGAGCGGATCGGCATCCTCTGGGCTACGCAGCTGGTCGTCGGACGCACCGCGGCCGAGGCTGAAGCGCGTCGCGAGTCCGTGCTGAAGTTCTGGAGCCGCGAAGCCGTCGGCACGTTCCTGTCGCACAATTGCGGCTACGATTTCTCCACGCTGCCGAAGGAATTCAAGCTCGGCGACCTGCGCGACGCGATCGTCGCCGCCAACGCCAGCCCGGCCGGATTCGTCGGCCACCTCGTCGACGAACTCGGCGAGGGCCACGCGATGACCCGCGACGAGCTCTTCGAACGCGGCTGGACCTCGGCGACCGGACTCGACCACACGATCGTCGGCGACCCCGTGGCGGTCGCGGACGCGCTGGAGGAGAACTTCGCCGCCACCGGAGCACGCGGCGGCTACATGTTCTCCAGTCCGCTCGGCATGCCCTCCGGCTTCGCGGAGATCAGCGAACTGCTGCTGCCCGAGCTGCGCCGTCGCGGAACGCTGGCCCCGCGCTATCCCGGCCGCACGCTGCGCGAGAACCTGGCCGTCTGAGCTCGTGCCATGAACGTCAGAGAACTGCGGCGGCCCCGCGACTGGCTCGCCCTCACCGGCCTGTGCCTCGGATTCTTCATGCTGCTGCTCGACAGCACCGTGACCTCCGTCGCGCTGCCCGCCATCGTCACCGGGCTGCACACGACTCAGGCGACCGCGATCTGGGTGAACAGCGGCTACCTGTTCGCCTACGCCGTGCCGCTGCTGCTCGCCGGAAGACTCGGCGACCGCTTCGGCCGCCGGCGCGTCTACCTGGCCGGACTCGCCACGTTCACCGCGGGCTCTTTGCTGTGCGCGCTCGCCGGATCGATCGGGCCGCTGATCGCCTGGCGGATCGCGCAGGGCGTCGGCGCGGCGCTGATGACTCCGCAATGCCTGACGATCATCCGAGCGCTGTTCCGACCCCCGCGCCTCGCGGTCGCCCTCGGACTGTGGGCTGCGATCGGCGGCGCGGCGACCGTCGCCGGGCCGCTGCTCGGCGGGTTCCTCGTCGAGGCGTGGGGCTGGCCGTCGGTGTTCGCCGTCAACCTGCCAGTCGGCCTCGTCACGGCAGCCGTCGTGCTCACGTGGGTGCCGAACACGGACCGCCACACCGCGACGATGCCGCTGTGGGCCTTGGCGGGCAACGCGATCGGCGTCTTCGGGCTCGTACTCGGAGTCCAGGGAACCGGCGGCGGCGCGGCCACCGCTTTCGGCGTACCCCGCTGGACCTGGGCGGCCGGCGGAGCGGTACTCGTGATCGCCGTCATCCGGCTCCAGCGCGACGCGGGCGAGGCCGCGCTGCTCCCGGTCAGCCTGCTGCGCGTGCACGGATTCGTCACGGCGTCACTCGGCGCCGGTGCGGCAGCGTTCTGCGTCGCCTCCGCGCCGATCCCGCTGATGCTCTACCTCGAGGACGGCAAGGGGCTGAGCCCGGGCGCGGCCGCAGTGACGATGGCGCCGATGGGAGCCGTCTGCCTGGCCGCAGCGCCGTTGTCCGCGCGCATGAACAACGCGCTCGGCCCACGCCTCGTGGCGATCGTGGGCGCGGTCGCGCTGACAGCTTCGGTCGGCGGCTGCGCCGTGCTGATCGCTCACGGCGCCGCACGCTGGCCCTTGGCCGCGGTATTCACGCTGTTCGGCGCGGCGAACTCCTTCGTCTGGTCGCCGTTCTCCATCACCGCGATGACCTCCGTCGCGGACGCGGCGGCCGGAGCAGCGTCCGGCGCCTTCAACGCGGTCAAGCAGTTCGGCGCGGTCCTCGGCAGCGCGGTCACGGCGGCGATGTCGGCGAGCGGAGCATCGTACGCCGCCGAACTCGGCGTGCTCGCCGGCGTGGCGCTGCTCGGCATCGCCCCGGCCGCCGCCCTGCGCACCTCCGCATCACAGGCCACGCATCAACCGGAAGCAATCCCCCTGGAGGTCGGATCATGACCATCACCGCTGCGATCATCGTCGGCAACCCGAAGACCAAATCCCGCACCCGCAGGGCCGCCGAACTCCTCGCGGCCGCGCTCGGCGCCGAGGCGAGCGTCCTGGAGGTCGCCGAACTCGGCCCCGGCCTGCTCGGCTTCGGATCACCGGGCGTCGCCGAAGCCGTGGCCCACGTGCAGACGGCCGAGCTGGTGATCGCCGCGTCGCCGACATACAAGGGCACGTACACCGGCCTGCTCAAACTCTTTCTCGACCAGTTCGAGACCGCCACCGGCCTCGCCGGGCAGGTCGGCATCCCGCTGATGCTCGGCGGCGGCCCCGCGCACGCGCTCGCCCCCGAACTCATCCTCAAGCCCGTACTCGTCGAGCTCGGCGCGATCTGCCCGGCTCAAGGCCTCTACCAGCTCGACTCGCGCTACACCGACGACGGCACCCGCGAGCGGTGGATCGAACGCTGGGGCCCGACGATCCTCGCCACCGCCGCACAGCGACGTGCCACGACCGGAGGAGCATCGCAGTGAACGAGCAGCAGGGTTTCACGGCCGACCCCGCCGAGATGAAGGCGGCGTTCTCCGGCTTCCCCTCCGGCGTCGTCGCCCTCGCCGCCCTGATCGACGGCGCACCCCTGGTCATGATCGCCTCCTCCTTCGCCGTCGGCGTCTCCCACGACCCGCCGATGGTCTCCTTCGCCGTGCAGAACAGCTCCACCACCTGGCCCGCTCTCGCCACCGCAACGACGCTCGGCATCTCCGTACTCGGCGCCGACCACGCCGACAAGACCCGCCAGCTCGCCTCCCGCAACAAGCATGACCGCCTGCTCGGCGTCGAGCTCGCCGAGTTCGATACCGGCGCCCTGTTCCTGCGCGGCGCCCCCGCCTGGCTCGAATGCGTGATCGAGCACCGCTACCCGGCCGGGGACCACGAGATCATCGTGCTGCGCGTCCTCGCCCTGCGCTCCGATGAGGAACCCAGTCCGCTGATCTGGCACCGCCGCGAGATCAAAGTCCTATCTCCATGAAGACCGACGCGAGGCAGCGAATGCCCGTAGTAGTCCAGACTGCCTTCACGGGGTCCGATCAGCGGTTTCATGCTTCGGAGGATGGTCATAGGCGCCTGGTCGGTGGCGGTCGCCCGCATGGCACGATCGCTTCTCGTGATCGTTCGCATGCTCTACTTGTTTGCCGGTCGGATATTCGCGTGGCTGGTGTTGCTGGCGCGGTCCTCGGCGGCGAAGGACGTCGAGATTCTCGTGCTCCGACACGAGGTGTCGGTGCTGCGCCGCCAATTGCCGGCCGCGAAGCCGGACTGGGCGGACCGGGCCGTGCTTGCCGCGTTGGCCAGGCTGTTGCCCCGGCCGTTGCGTGAGCGCCGGATTTTTACCCCACGCACCCTGCTGGCCTGGCGCAAGCGATTGGTGGCACGCAAGTGGACGCAGCCGAGACCACCGGGCAGGCCGCCGGTCCCCGAGGAACTGCGCGACCTGATCATCCGGTTCGGCGGCGAGAATCCGCGCTGGGGCAGCAAGCGCGTGCACGGCGAGCTGCGCCGGCTCGGGCACCGCGTCGGGATCTCGACGGTCCGTCGGGTGCTGCGCGGAGCCGGACTGGGGCCGGCGCCCCGGCGGGCTCCAACCCGGCGTGAATGGACCGCGTTCCTCAAAACCCAGGCCCAGGGCGTTCTGGCGACCGACTTCTTCCACATCGACACGATCAACCTCACACGCTTATACGCTTTCTTCGTGATCGAGGTGCGTACCCGCACCGTCCACCTGCTCGGGGTCACCGCACACCCGACGACAGCGTGGGTCACCCGGCGGGCCCGCAACCTCATGATCGATCTTGGCGGTCGCGTTGGCGAGTTCACCCACCTCGTCCGAGACCGGGACGGTAAGTTCACCGCCGCGTTCGACGCCGTCTTCACCGCCGAGGGTGTCGAGGTTAGGAAGACCCCGCCGAGATCACCGAATTGCAACCCCTACGCCGAGCGGTTCGTGCGCTCGGCCCGCCAGGAGTGCACCGACAACATCCTGCTGCTCGATCGCGGCCACGCCGAGAAGGTCCTCACCGACTTCGCCACCCACTTCAACAACCATCGGCCGCATCAAGGCCGCGATCAGCTCGCACCAAGCGACAACCCGGACGTGATCCAGTTCCCGACCTACCGAATCCAGCGCCGAGCGGCTGTCGCAGGCCTGATCAGCGAGTACCGTCCAGCCGCCTGACAGATTCACAAAATCGCTGATCAGAGCCCGTGAAGGCGTTCTGGAATACTACGGGGCAAACCAATGCCGACATCGACCTTATGCACCCTGGCTCGGACACCGGGCGCGTTGGATCCGACCAAGTGGCCACGCCGCCTGCGCGCCGAACCAACAAGGACGACGACTAGCCTGGGCAGTTCAGACCACCTTCGCTGGATCCGTGATCATGCAGGTGGCCTGCACGAAGTAAAGAGATGTCCGGTTCCGGGCCCGCACCCGTTGGGTGCACGCTCATTTCGACGTCGACGCAGGCCAGCCCAATAAATCATGGGTCTGTCTTAAGGATCGAGGCTAGCGGCACGACGTCCACCGCTGATACGGACTTCGCCACCGTGATTAAAAGCGGCGGTCGCTCCGCATACCATGAATTGATCAGTGGCCGAACCATGCGTAGGTGGTCGCCGCGCTCGCTAGCGCAACGGTGAGCACAGTAGCGAAAGAGTAAAGAACTCGCGTGGTCATGTGGGTCTTCGTCTCGGGGCTGACCTGCCGGACGCGCGCGACCATGCGCAGCGATTCAACCCCCAGCTCATCCGCGAGGCGATCTTGCAGCACGGCCAAGGGCTCTTCGGCAATCGCCCCGACAGACCTGAGCCGCCGCATTACCAGGTATGCGACGATCGCTGTCACAACGCCGATCAGCCCGACGACTCCGGCCAGCGCGTATAGCTTGGAGCCGAGGGCTGAGACGTAGCCTGCTGACAGCAGAGCAGCCGCAAGTATCAGAAAGTTGATGACTTGCAGGCCCTGGTCGTTCCGCAGCGCGTACCACTGCCACGCGTGATCCAAGGCGGTTGAGAATGCGGCCTGGTCGGCACTCGGCGCAGGCACACGCGTACCGGGAAGTATTCGGCGTCCGGATGGCCTGCGATGCATTCGAGACATGGCGGCTAGTCTAAAGGCCCTGGCTATGCCGTGGAGATGAATCTTGTGCCTTAGCCTCGCCTGTTCGTTAGTGTGGAGTGGGTCGCAGTTCTGACACGCGAGAGTGCTCCCTGAACTTGGGCGATAGTCCTCTTGGCGACTTGATCACCCTGGGTGGGGAGCACTCTTCGGGTGTCGGTGGTCGTCAGCGCTTGGGGTGCGGTTTGCGCCAGATCATGAGCTGGGTCGCTGGAAGGCACTCGGCGAAACGGCTGTCGGATGATGCCTGCTGAAGGAGTGCTCGCAGGTCATACTCGAAGTCTGGCAGGTGGTCGCCGAACAGATGTGGCGCGGAGTAAGACATGGAATACACCGGGGCGACGAGGTCGTCAGCAGTGCGCTCGACCGCCTGCCCGGCCGGGACGGTGTGCCGTTCGAAGCGCTCGAACCCGGCTCGCGCGAGGACGGTGTCCTCATCGCGCCCCGGAGTGCCGTTGGCGAGCGCTCCCTGACCCGCACGGCGCACCGGGCCGAGATACCGCCGAACGAGCTCGCCGATCTCCGGGTAGGGCGGAACCGGGTACGGAGAAGACTCAGGGAGCTTAATCGGCAGCGACTGCCCGGACTCATCCTTGGCCTGCTCATGATGACGAACGCGCCGCCGGGTTTGAGCATGTCCAGCACGGTTGAGGCGACCCGGTCCCGGTCCGTCCAGTGGAACGACTGGGCGAACACCGCCACCCGGAACTCACCGAGACCGGCGCGCAGATCCTCGGCGCGGGCGGCCAGCCAGTGCGCGTCTGCCACCTCGAGACGCACCGTTCGTTTCGCCGCCTCGTCCAACATGGCCTGGTCCGGGTCGAGTCCGACCGCCTCGGCGAACAACGGCGCCAGAGCGAGCGTCACGATCCCCGGACCGCACCCGACATCCAGGAGCCTGCCGCTGCCGTCCAGGCCAAGAACCGTGGTCAGTGTTTCGACGAAGCCCGGAGCATACGGAAGGCGCCCACGCTCGTAGTAGGCGGAAGCGCCCCGGAAAAGGGAACCATCCCACTGCCATCCATCAGTCATGTTGAGACCTCCCGTGAAGTAGTCAAGCCGTCGGGACGGCACGCTCCGCGCGGCGACCTCGTCATGACCTCAGCGCATGATCGACGACGTCCGCATCGTGGCCCTGACATGCGAAAGTGCCTTCTGAACTGGAATGATCTGGCTTGTCTAGGGTCAGTTCCTCCAGCAGGAAGGCACCTTCGAGGTGAAGGCTACTGCGTCGCGTCCCAAGCTCGCCGTCTCGTGCGACGGGCGAGGCGTCGTCGGCCACGCCGGGTCCCGGCTGTTGGCGGATCTGGCACAGGCCACCGGGCTGGAAGCCGCGTTCGTCAACGTGCTCGCGCCCCTGCGTCAACGCTCCGGCGGGCACGTGCCGGGCCGCGTCGCGGTGGATCTGGCGGTGCTGCTCGCCGACGGCGGCGAGACGATCAGCGATCTCGCGGTGCTGTGCCAGCAGGCGCAGGTGTTCGGCCCGGTGGCCTCGCCCCCGACGGCATGGCAGGTACTGGCTGGGATCGACGCTGCGGCGATCGCGCGACTGCGCGCCGCTCGGGCTCAGGCCAGGGCGCTCGCGTGGGCGTAGCACACCGAGACCTGTGCTTGCCGGCAATGTCGTTCCTGCAGGTCAGGCCGTTCGCTGATACTCGTGGATCACGCCGCCGGCTCGGTCATTTCTTCGGGTGCGGAAGGCGTCGAGGTCGACGATTCCGGTCGGCAGGGGCTTGTCCGGTGCTGCGCTGGCCAGTGCTGTGTGGGGCCGGTGGGTGTTGTGGTGGGCTTCGTAGTCGCGCAGGATGCGGCGTAGGTGGGGCAGGTTCCAGATGAGGGTGCGGTCGAGGAGTTCGCGGCGGCATCCTCCGATCCAGCGCTGCATGATCGCGTTCATTCGTGGTGCGCGCACGGCGCTGCGTACGGTTTTGATCCCGGGGTCTGCCAGCGTCTCGTCGAACGTGGGCGGGTAGAGGATGTCGCGGTCGCGGATCAGGAATTTGATCCGGTCGGCTGAGTCGTCGAGGTCCATGAGCAGGTTTCTGGTCTGTTGGGTGACCCACTCTTGCGTCGGGTGGGCGGTGGCGCCGAGGATGTGGATGCGCCGGGTGGCGTGTTCGATCACGGCCATCACGTAGGCCTTGGTGCCGTCGAGCAAGTCGACGGTGAAGAAGTCGGATGCGATGATCGCCTCGGCCTGGGAGCGCAGGAACTGTGCCCAGGACGGTCCGCCGCGGCGTGGTGTCGGGTCGATGCCGTGCTTCTTGAGGATCTCCCAGACCGTGGACGGAGCCACGGTGATACCGAGCCCGGCCAGCTCGCCGGTGATCCGCCGGTATCCCCAGCTTTCGTTGTCCCTGGCCATCCGTAACACCAGCCGGGTGATAGCGGGATGTCGACGCGGCCGGCCGGGCTTCCTCGGTCGCGACTTCGCCGCTCAACGTTGTTTGACCAGGTCGTGGTGCCAGCGCAGGATCGTGGCGGGCGTGACCGGCAGACGCAGTCCGATGTGTCGCGCCCGCGGTACCACGGCCAGCAGTGCCGCGATCAACGCCCGGTCGGCCCAGGTGGGCTTCGGGCGGGCGGTACTGCGGCGTTCAAGGACCGCGATCTGGTGGCGCAGCAGCAAGATCTCCGCGTCTTTCCAGACCGCGGAACGGCGTGACAGCCGTAACCTTGCAGGCAGACGCACGGCCAGGAGGAAGACGAACCGCAGACACATAGCAGACGATCGTCGCGGAGCCGCCGCGTCGATTACAACTCGACCGCAGGCTGACCTGCACGGACGAGGTATTCGGCAAGGACAGGTGTTGTTGACGGTCACGCAGGCGTAGGTGAAGCCGTCGTAGATGTTGATGCAGACCTTGGCGTAGACGGCGCCCCCGGGATTAACTGGGTGGTCGGCCCGCAGTAGACGCCGTCGGGGGCGCTAGCCGCGCTGGTCGCCAGCGCGGGTCTGTGGTGCCCGGTGGTCGCACTACGCAGCCGCACCAGAAAGGTGTCCCATCTACCTGCCAGATCTACCTTCGACAAGCAGCTCCTCGCAGGTTATGGACACCTTTCACCATTACAGCGTCAGAACATATCCGAGGTTAGGGAACCCACGGCGACCACTCCTGGGCTGGCCCGGATGCCGGGTTCGTCAGCGAGTAACCGACGCCGTCGACGAAGAGGTTGGTGACGTGTGCCTGCGCATGGCCTGCGCTGCTGATGGGGTACTCGGTGTGCGCAAAGCACGATCGTTCGCCGCTGCTGATGCCGCCATAGCACGTGCGAACGCCGGACTCGGGGAGGAGGCCGCTGGCGTTCGCGACGTTGATGGAAACGTCTGAGTGGGCCTGGCTGAAGCTGACGTTCACCAGGCCCTGGTAGTAGGAGCCGTTCAAGACTTCGCAGGCTTGGACGTACGCGTAGCCCTCCCCGCTGTTCAGGGCGAAGGTGCCCGTGGTGTTGCAGTGCCAAGTGGATTGGAACCCGGGGTACGAATACCACAGCTCTGATTCGGCCGAAGCCGCCTGCATGCTGGTGGCGAGCGCCGTGCCCACCACCCCCGTGAGAATCATCGACTTCGCGAGACGCATCATGCTTTCCTCCATATTCGTGTACTTGCATCGCTGGTCGCCGACTGCACCGGGCAGTAGCCAGTTCGGCTCTTTCGCCCGGCAGTCCCTGCAC
>Ga0073928_10006559_pt1 | contig 15589 bp, 17 predicted proteins | sample PaiPotPPA55metaG_FD_76969 | JGI IMG/M metagenome (GOLD analysis project Ga0073928, IMG submission 76969) | Iron sulfur acid spring bacterial and archeal communities from Banff, Canada, to study Microbial Dark Matter (Phase II) - Paint Pots PPA... ... | reverse complement strand
GGTTCTTCCTGGCCCAAGCAGCGCAAGTTGCGGGGTCAAAGGCAGTATCGGGCTGTAGCGCAGCTTGGTAGCGCACCTGACTGGGGGTCAGGGGGTCGCAGGTTCAAATCCTGTCAGCCCGACAGTGGAAAGCCCGGGTCACACGGTGTGTGACCCGGGCTTTTGCCATTTCTGCGGTTGGCATGCTGTCCGCATGTCGGATGATCGTTCTCACGATGTGGTCGGTGTGCGAGTTCGGTGCGAGTTTCCGTTCAAGATCAGTACGGGCGGGGTGTCGTAGAACCGTGATTCACCCCGGGTTTCACGCGATCCTGTGACGGTCTGTGACATCCCGTGCCGGGCGGTCGGTACGGGGCCGCTCGGTCCGGTTTAGGGCTGTTGTCGGTCGGTGTCGCCGTCTGCACTGCTCGGGGCCCGGGCGGTGTGCCCGGGCCCCGATGGGTCGCTGTCCCGCGGTTCGACTGCGGGGGAGCGGCTCGTGTCTGGCTATGCGGCGATCAGCGGCGGGTCGTCGGTGCCGTCGTCCTGGTCGTCGTCGGTTTCGTTGTCGTCTTCGTGGGCGAGTTGGTGGGCGATTTTGTCGGCGGCGGCTCGTTTGAGTTCGTCGGCGACGTTGGTGTAGGTGTCGGCGGTGATGGTGATGCTGGAGTGGCCGAGCATGTCGCTGATGGTCTTCATGTCGACTCCGGCCGTGAGGGCGTGGGTGGCGGCTCCGTGGCGCAGGTCGTGCAGCCGGATCGGGGGCAGGCCGGCGCGTTGGGCGAGGGTGCGCAGGGTGTCGGTGACGTGGCTGGGGTAGATCGGTTCGCCGGTGTCGGTGGTGAACACCAGGTCGGTCTTGGTCCAGTTTTCGCCCGCGGCCTGTTCGCGCAGGGCCTGTGTGGTGCGGTGCTTCGCGAGGGCTTTGAGGACGGGTTTGACGGCGATCACGACGCGGTCGCCGTGCTGCGTTTTGGTCTCGTCCTGGATCTCGGCGTCCCAGCTGTACTGGACGAGCTGCTGGGTGATCTCGATGCGGCCGGTGGTGAAGTCGATGTCGGACCAGCGCAGCGCGCAGGCCTCGCCGCGCCGCAGCCCGGTGTACGCGATGACCAGGAACGCCGGGTAGAACGGGTGCGTCTTGGCTTGCCTGAGGAAGGCGGTGGTCTGCTGCGCGGTCCACACCATGACGGGGAACGGGACCTGGCCGGTCTCGCGCCACAGGGCGAGGCGGGCGTCGGTCCAGATGCGGGGCTTGGGGCAGCGGCCGGAGGCGAGGTAGACGTTCTTGGCGGCGTTCTCGGTGGCCAGGCGCTGCTTGCACGCGTCGGTCAGCGCCGAGCGCAGGCAGGCGCGGTAGCGCACCAGGGTCGCGGCGTTCTGCACCGGCCGGAACGGCGGCATCGACTTGAGCAGGGCGCGGGCTCGGCGGGCGTCGGCGGACCTGTGTTCGCGCCAGGCGGCCTTGGACTCCGCGAGGACGGCGCGGCGCTGGTTGTTCTGGTCGGCGATCACCTCGGCCTCCGCGGCGATCGCGTCGAGGGCCGCTTGGACGTGGGAGCCGTTGAGCCGGTCGAGCCGGTGCCCGCCGAGGCGCGGGATCCATTGGGCTTCGATCTGCTGGTGGTAGGAGAAGTAGGTGGCGGGTTTGATGTCCTTCTTCCGCTCGAGCCAGTCGCGCAGGAACTCCGCGACCGTCAGGTGCTCGTCGAGCTTGTGGCCGAGGCCGATGGCCCGCTTGACCTCTTCAAGCGCGGGTAGCACGGTCTTGTTACCGCCCGCGGTGAGGGCGGGGCGGATCAGCTCGGCGATCTGCACGCGCATCGCGGCCGGGTCCTCGGCCGCGTCGGCGAGGTCGAGGAGCTGTTCGATCCCTGCGAGGACGGTCTCGGCCTGGTCGCTGGAGGGGTGTCCGGACTGGCGCAGGTGGATGCGGCCGGTGGCGGTGGTGCCGTGGACCTGGAGCTGGAAACCCCAGGTGCCGTGCCGCGGGTTCCAGGACCCGTCCGCGCGCCTTAGTTGCGGGCAGGACTGGCCCAGCTGCCTGCGCCGGGTGGTCCCGTCGGGGTCGGTGACGGTCTGGCTGCAGCCGCACCTTTTGAACAACGCGCCGTTCATCAGGGGATACCTCGGTTTCGTTCGGGTGGTTCGTCGGGAACCCCGGGCCCGTTCGCCGCGTGCCGGTCATCCGGTGATCGTCTGACCGGTGTGCGGGAAGTCGGGGGCCCGGGGGTTCCATGCACGCTCGGGCGGCCCGGGACGGTCAACGGTCCAATGAAGATGCTTGATCGGACCCCGGCCCCGGGTCCGTTTCGCCCCGACTTGCGCCGTTTTCTGGCTGCTGGGCCAGGCCGAGCAGGGCGAGCAGCGGCGCGCTCGGGATCCGCAGCGACCGCCCGATCCGCACCACCGGAACCGGCAGCGCGTTGCGCGAGGCGAGCTGGTAGGCGGTGGTGCGCCCGATCCCCAACAGCCTCGCCGCGCTCTGCACATCGACCGTCGGGCCAAGAGCCCCGACCTGCGCGGGCGCCGTCTCGGGCCGACCTGTCTCGTTCACGTCCATCTCACCGACCTCCTCATCGCGGATCGACGCCGGCGCACGCCCTTCGGCCGCGCGGTCCCCGCGGACCCTCCGCGAGTTTCGATCCACCTTGAATACAGATCGGGAACCCCCTTTTGTCCCACTTTTCGGCGAAGTATTTTCGAGGATCGGGGCGCCCCGCTCGTAGATCCAGCCCGGGGGAGTGCCGGAGCCGCCCCGAACACGCCGCGACGCCACGGCACCAGACCGCACCGCCTGGACGGGCAAATCCGAACCCAATGACACCGCACGGCACAGAACACCACTGCGCGGACGCAAACCTCGACCCAGCTGCTCTCAATCAGCGGGTTCGGGGTTCAAGTCCCTGACGGCGCACAGTGCCGAAGTCCCGGCCGCACCCTGTGCGACCGGGACTTTTGCGTATCCGGCCCCGGATATGACCCGCCGCGCGGGCGCCGGAAAATCCCACATGGTGGACGGTGTGGGAGGCGTGTGGGAGCGCCGGTACAAGATCGGTTCCGGGCGGGCTTTTCAGAGTTTTGATCATGGGACACTCCGGTCTACACGGTCGGCGCATGCGCGGTGAGCTGTGGGAATGCGTTGCTCCGTGAACACGGCGGCGAACCCATGCTGTGGCTTGCGGGCGCGGTGCGCGGTGGGACACGACCAGCACGAAACCGATAGGGGTCGGCACCTCATGATCGGCGGCCGTACATCGGGCTCGCTTTCGCGCGGGAGCCGGGGCCACTCGCAGCGTTCCGGCCAGTCGATCCGCTGGCGGATCGACTACCAGATCGCCACCGCCGGCCTCGCCGAGCACGCCGAGCGCTGGAACGACCACGCTTCGGTGACGGTGACGTTCAATGGCTAAGACCTCATCAAAGTGGTGGCCGAGGACCAGCCGTAGCAGTTCCGTTGGCCCGACGCGAGACTCCCAAAGTCGACGTCCAGCACGCCTCCTTCTAGTTATCGTCACTACGACGATAAGCCTGGTAGGATTTACCCCCGAGCCCAGCGCCTTGGGCCTTGCGGACGCTTACTAACCGCCTGGAGAGCGAGGCACCATGTACGACCCGCACCATCCCGAGTTCGAAGCGCCTACCAATCCGGACATCAAGATCTGGCGGTACATGAACCTGCCGAAGCTCGTCTCCATGATCTCTACTGGATCGCTCTGGCTGAGCAGAGCCGACCTACTCGACGACCCCCACGAAGGAGCCCGCGGCCCCATGAACGCCGCGAAACGCCGGGAGATCTATGGAGAGGACGCGACGCAGATCATCCGAGCGTTGGAACGATCAGGCCCAATGATGCGGCGCTGCGTGTACGTTAGCTGCTGGCATATGGCCGAGATCGAGTCCGTCGCGATGTGGAAGGCGTACACCACGACAGGCCACGGCGTCGCCGTGTACTCCACGTTCCGCAAGCTCTTGAACGGGGTGACCGACGGCAAGACGTTCTTCGCGGGCGTCGTCAAGTACGTCGACCCGAGCACACAGTGCGTCGGCGAGAACCACATGCTGACGCCTTTTGTACACAAGAGGAAAAGCTTCGAGTACGAGCGAGAGGTGCGACTCCTCTACCCGGCGTTCGACAGCGGCTGGCAGGACCCGGCCTCAGTCCTGCCGCTCGGGCTCCCATTCGAGGTCGACCTCGCCCGGGTCATCGACGGGGTGCGCGTCTCACCGGACCAGCCGAGGTGGTTCGTCAACGCAGTCGCGTCGGTAGTCGCCAAGTTCAACCTGAACGTCGAGGTCGCTCAGTCGGACCTGGACGCCGACCCCGTCTACTAGACCGTGTCTTCGACAACGATGAACCGTCCCGACTTCCGCCGTGCGTCAGTCAATCCACCGCTCCTCGGCCGGGATCTGCCTCAACCGCATATCGCTGTCGAGATCCCACCAGAGATCCGCATCGTCCTGGAACTGTACCCAGAAGCGAGCGTTAGGGCACTGGCGAGGAAGGGCGGCCAGGAGGAACGTGCACTCTTCACCACGCCGAAGTAGCTCCACCGGGTATCTCCAGCGGGGGTCTTCAACGAACTTGAACGGATGATCGATACAGGACTCGCTGTCGTCGTTCTCCTCAAGCCTTCCGGAGTACTGCGACAGGGAGGTAGTCGGTCTGTCCGAGCCTTGCTGGTCGGCCTTACAACGTAGGTGGCGGATCGGTCTCGGAGACTCGTTCCTGACCGTGAGCGTCAGAAAAACATCAGGGTTGATCGATCTCAATGCAGCAGGATGGCCTCCGGCGATGACGTCGATCTTCTCAGCCTGTGCGCGTGTCCGAAGACGATCCTCTGCGTCTTGCCGGGCACGCAACCGCTCTAGCTCCTCGCGGTTCTCATCGTTCGCTTTGCGAGCCTCCTCATTTGCCTTGCGGAGCTCTTCGTTCGCTTCGCGGTTGCTCTGGGACTGGGCCTTCATCTCGTTCAGCTGTCCAGCAGCCCAACGTCCGCCGAGCACAGCGGCGACCACCAGGAAGAGCGCTTCGACGGAGTTGACCCACGTGGGGACATCGCCCCAGTCCACAGCTGACGCAACGTTCACGGCGCAAGTCTGGCAGCTGGCTTAGCACCGCGTGCCAGTACGGCACCGTCTGGCCTCGGTCAAAGTCGCCCTGCCGTAGAACCGGGATGATCATCGAAGTGAACCGCCCGAATTTTCCTTCGCGGAAAGCCTTTCCTGACTGGCGATGGCGTGTAGTCGGAACAGTAGCGGAGAGCTCTTCCTGAAGGCGCGAGCTTAAGTTACTCGCGCACCGGTCAAGCGCTCTGGACCGTTGACCACATCGTCTGCCAGGTCGGCGAGGTCGAGCAGGACGAGGTCGTCGTCGAGCCAGGTCATAGCGTAGATGGCCAGGACGACTGGGAGCGCCCGGCGGACTCCCCCCGCCCGTCCCACCCGTGGCCCACCCTGGGGCGGCGTGCCACTTAGCCCGGCGCCGCTTGGATCTATCCGCCCTGCTGGTTCGAAGAGTCTCCGAGCCGATCCATATACTGCTTCACCCACCGCGACACACGGCCTGAAACGTCCTCGCCCGCCACAAACTGCTTGTTTGGTGGCAGCGCGACCACAATACATTGCTGCGTAGTCAGTTGCAATTCTTTGACATCGATCGCCACGAGCCCAGTGCCCACGAGGCTATCTATAAACTGCGAAACGGTAAATCCGGACTCGGCTGCCAGCTGCGCAATAAATGAATCGTCCATATAAGCGCGAATGCCGTTGCCAATTACCGTTATGACGATTGCTTGTTGAAGCGAAAGATGCGTTGGCTCAAAATCAACACGCGTAGGCGAACTGGCTAGCGAATCTGCGGCAATGTTGTGATACTTATACATCCATCCACGACGGCCTCCGACTTCGGCGGCCTCTGCGCTCAGAAGCGGGTGTAGGGCAGGAGTTGTAAGATCATCTCCCCATGGGGCACCGACCTCACACGCGTGGACGAGTCGAGTCCAGATAAACTCCAGAAGCAGCTCCAAGGGGTGTGCGTTGGACGAAAAGTAGAACGGCCACATACCTTCATTCAGGCGCGTCATGAACGGCTGACCATTTGCTTTGCATAGAGAATACTGGCCTGATATGATCAACTGAGGGAAGCTGCCGACACCAAAACCAGGGGCGCCGCTGGGCGACTCTGATGCCTTCTGTACAAGGCGTCCAACGAGAGACCTGCGAAAACCATGCTCAGTCCTGAACCCGTGGTATCCAAGTATGATGCGCACTGCGGAGAGTTGCTCAATTAGCAGCGTGTGATATATCAACTGATTGGTTGCATCAAGCTCGCCAATCTTCTCACGTGGCGGAAATGCAACTCCCGTGACGTGCTCAAATGCGCATTCCGCCAATACTGTATCCACCGTCGCGCCATCGTCTACTAAAGACTGTAAATAACTGGACTCTAGATACTTCACCTCGCGAAGGTGGTCGAAGGCATCTGACAGCTCAGAGCCATAAAGATTCTTCTTGATCTCTAATACTGCGAGGATGTCTTTAATATGCCAGACGTAGTCGCCCGTATATGGAATGACTTCGCCTCGTCCCCTCACGAGCATACAGTCAATTTGGCCCGACTTGTTCCCGCGGCCATCGCTAGCGAATCCGCTTACGACCTGAAGATTTAAGCCCGTTGGCACCGCCCGGCTTAGCACCGACTTAGATAACCCTTCGTACATGGCTCCAATGGTTGGTGCGTGGCGTATTTCGAAGGTATCAAGCTTTGCGGCCTCTTGCTGAGCCAGCTTTTCGAGAAAATCTGCAACTGTACGGATCATCGACCGACCTCACCTAAGCCGCCTTGAAGGCCTTACTTCCAACCGTTATCATTCCCAACCCGCGTGAGTTCACGCTAGCCAACATCCCAGTAGCGGTTATCTAGACCGCCTCGCTCTCCAAGGCAGTCCGTAGTCGGTGGGCTGATACGGCAGATATTCCAACAGCATGTGATGGTGGATCTTCCCGGCGGCTGTGCTGCTCGGCGGGCGGGCGCGGTGGGGCGGACGTAGCCTCGGGGTATGTGCGGAAGGTACGTGATCACTCGGTCCGCGGGCGAACTCGGGCGGATCTTCGAGGTGCGCAACAACGGGCTAGATCTGGAGTTCGCGCCAGACTACAACGTGGCTCCGACGCGTGAGGTCCCGGTCGTCTGGCAAGGACGAGGACGAACGACGGCTCGAGCTCGCCCGCTGGGGCCTGGTCCCGACGTGGGCGAAGGAGATTGGCGTCGGGGTGCGGGCGTTCAACGCTCGGATCGAGACGGCCGCCGAGAAGCCCACGTTCCGTAGCGCCTTCGCCAAGCGCCGCTGCCTGTTGCCTGCCGACGGCTATTACGAGTGAGGGACTCTGTCGGGGATCTTGAGTCGACGCGGCCGCGTGGCGACCTTGGCTTGGCGTGTGGCATGAACTTTGATCTCAGGTTTCGATGATCAGGGTTCTTGGTGAGGTGGTGGCGGTGTCGGTGCGGTCGCGTCCGGGCTGCGAGGTTCCGGAGCTCACGGCGCGGATCGCGCGGGCGGCGAACCCGGCGGGGACGACGGCGATGTGGGTGCGTGACCGGCTCGACGGGCTGTGGCGCGACGAGGACTTCGAGACTTGGTATCCGCGTGATGGGCGCCCGGGGCTGTCTCCGGCGCAGCTGGCCACGGTGTGCGTGCTGTAGTTCCTGCACGGCCACTCGGACCGCGCCGCGGCCGAGGCGGTGCGCTGCCGGATCGACTTCAAATACGCGCTCTGCCTGGAACTGGACGATCCCGGCTTCCATCACAGCGTGCTGACGGACTTCCGCGACCGGCTGCTCGAGGACGACCGCGCGGACGCGCTGCTCGACCTCGCCCTGGAGCGCATCAAGGAGGCGGGGCTGGTCACGGAGCGCGGGACGGCGCGCACCGATTCCACCTACGTCCTCGCCCACGCGCGCGACCTGACCACGCTCGAGCTGGTCAGCGAGGCGATCCGCGCCACACTGGAGGAACTCGCCCGCGACGGATCGCCGCTGCTCGACGCGCTGATCGACGAGGAGTGGGCCGAGCGCTACGGGCGCCCGGTGCGCCTGGGCAAGCAGCCCACCCGGCCCGCGGCCCGCCTCAAGCAGGCCGGGCAGGACGCTCACCTGCTGCTGCGCGCCGTGATCGACGACGGGCCGCGCGGGCGGCAAGCCGAGGCGCTGCGGCAGATCTTCCTGCAATACTTCCTCGTCGAGGGCAACGGCCGGGCGCGCCCGCGCACGGAGAAGGACGGACTACCGCCCGGATCACGGCGCATCGTCTCCCCGTACGAGACCGAGGCGCGCTGGGCGATCCGCGGGGACACGCGCTGGTGCGGCTACCTGGTCCACGCCACCGAGACCTGCGACCCCGACTCCCCGAACGTGATCACCGATGTGGCCACCACCGGGCCGGTCAAGGACAGCGAGGAGCTGCCCGCCATCCACGACCGCCTCGAGCGCCGCGGCCTGCTGCCCGAAGAGCACCTGGCCGACGGCGGCTACGTCACCGTGGGACTGCTCGAGGCCGCCGCGACTCGCGGCGTCACATTGACCGGGCCGGTCAAAGACAGCGGTTCCTGGCAGCAGCGGCGCGGCGACGGCTTCGCACGCGAGGACTTCCACATCGACTTCGACAAGCGGCAGGTGACCTGCCCGCGCGGCAAGACCAGCGGAAACTGGCTCGAACTGCCCTCCCAGGCCCCGTACACGCTGGTCAGGTTCGACAAGCGCTACTGCGACCCGTGCCCGGACCGAGAGCGCTGCACCCGCTCGCGCGAGGGCCGCTCCATCAGCTTCCTGCCCCGCCACCTGCACGAACGCCAGCAAACCAACCGCGCCCAGCAACAAGACCCGCAGTGGCTGCGCACCTACGGCTCCCGCGCCGGAGTCGAGGGCACGATGAGCGAGATCGTCAACGGGCACGCCGGGCGCCGCTGCCGCTACCGCGGACAGGCGAAGACCCACGTCCAACACGTGCTTACCGCGATCGCGATCAACATCGAACGCCTCGACGCCCACGAGTCACCCGAGCATCGCCCCCGACAGCTCACCTCGTTCCAGGGCTACCTCGTCAAACACGGATACTCGATACCCCGGTGGTGGCGCGGCAAGAACTGATCAGCGGCACCAAGATCCCCGACAGAGTCCCTCAATGGACAGCACAGCCCTCAGCGTCGGGTTCCCGATCATCCACGAGGCTGCTGGCGAACCTGACCCGCGATCGGGGGCAGCCATACGTGGAGCGCTGCGGACGGCGTCGCTGCAGCAGGAACGCATAGAGCAAACGCGCGCTTGGGCTTGGCGCGAATCGGTACACTCGAAAGAACGGATCATGGGCAGGTTCCCGCGCACCAGGACGGGGCCACCGTTAACACGGGTTTCGGTACCGAACCTACCCGTCGGGCGCCCCAATGACCGGTTTTCCGGCCGGATTGTGGGAGCCGGGTGGGAGCGCGCGTCCCGTATACGGGTAGGTACGGTAGAGCATGAGTGCGACGATTCGCCCCGCGAAAGCGGGACGGATGCGACCACAGTGGACCCAAGTTCACATGTTGACTTACTTGAGAATGTCAGCCCGCTGGCTGTGAGCTATCGCGGCTGGCAGACGTGACCACGGGTCCAGTAACACTCAGCAGATGGTTGCGTTATGGGCCGCCGATCTCGGCCATCGACCAGTCTGGCTGCATGCGTAAGTACCGCGGCTGGCCCATCTGCGCCGCTCGCGTTCGAGGCGCCGTTCTGGGCTGGAGTGCATACGGTCACCTGCTTACCGCTACGCCGGCCGCGGTCCAGGCCCGCCAACTCGCCAGGGTCACCGGGGCCTGGATATTGTCCATCGCCCAGCCGACATAGCTCGCGCGAAGCCGCACAGTAGGCAACGGCGAATGCAGAGCAGCGGCGATCCCGGCACGCAGCATCGGGCTATCCAGGCTCCTGGCCACCAGCACGTAGCCGAGATCCTCGCACCGCTGGTTCCGGTTGATCGCCCGAAGCGTCAACCATGCCACCTCTTCGGCCTCCAGTTCCGGCACGTCCATATCGGCGAACTGGCGCAGCACACGCTTCTTGAGGCCCCAGGGCGACCACGGCCCGGCCGTCCGCCACTGCTCGGGGAAATCCGCCTCCCACCGAAGGAACAGCACCGCGTAAGGCGACAGCCGCCGGTAGTCCTCGAGATCACCCGCCCGGCGCACCGCATGGAACTTGCCCACGACCCCATGGACCGTGTTCGAGATCGCTGCCGCATGAGCGGCCGACGCACGGGCCATCGAGGCCGCCAGGCCCGGATCCGCAGGGCTCCACGTCTTCTCGGCCTCCCACCACAGCGCGTTCACGGCCTGGATGGCGTGATCGAGATCAACCCGCGATCGCGCATGACGCCCGATCGCGGCATCCCGACGGCGTGGATGACGACTGACCAAGTCGAACATCCACCCGATGTCACCGGGCAACTCGAGATCCACCCCGACAGGATGCCATCAAACCCACGCCGACCTCGCGCGAATATCACCGCCGCCCCGGCGGAACAGCACCAGAGACACCGAAGCGGTCAGAGCCGTCCCAGGCTTCGTCGGCTGCCGCCCAACGGCACAACGTTCATTGTGACGACCAGCGATATCTGCGAAAAACACGCGATAGTTGGACTCGATCTTCATGCTTCGTGGGCATGCCGGTGACTGAGATCGGTAGTTGGTTCCTGGGACCGGTAGATGGTCCGGGCCTGCGGGGATCGTGAAGTTCCGAGTGGCGGTGGAGCGGCGGCTTACTCCCAGACTGCTGGGCCTGCGATGTAGCGGGTCCTACGGTCGACGTTGTTGCGGTCGGTCAGGTCCGTGTTGTCGACGTACTGGTCGATCGATCCGACCGGCGGCAGCTTCCTGAGGACAGGGTCGCTGATCGTCGCGGTGAGCGCGCCGACGAACCTGGTGGCATCGATCACCTGGAATGGCCGCGTGAAGTAGTGGCGGACGTTTGTCGCCAGGGGCGGGGTGAGCGCGAGGTCGTTGTGCAGGTTGGCGGTGGACTCGTAGGCTGAAGTTCTCCCCTGGCGGCGGACACCTAACGATGGCCGCAGGCTTCGCGTCATGCTACGGACCGCGTCCTCGCTCCCCCTATTTACAGGGCCTTCGATACTGGGCTTCGACCCGGCCCGTTTCCAGACCAAGCCGCCGGTCTGCTACCGGGCCACCTGGCTGCTACCCGGACCGGACTCACACCGGCAAGCGACGACGAGCTTGCGAACCGTCAGCAGGACCGCTACCTCACGGAACTACCTCCAGTTCTGCTGGGCGCACGAAAGTCGGAGGCTATTTCATTGAGACGGCCGCGAGACTGCCATGAATGCCCGTGCACACCGTGCGCCGTGCGCCGTGCGCGAAAGTCTGCCTGATCGAGCGATTCCGGCGGGCACACCCGGTGCGATAGTCGGTCCGGGGCCGGACGCCGTCCGCGTTCGCGCCTGCGGACCGAGGCACGCAGCCATCTACCGGTCCCCAGTTCGGCCCGTACCGGGGGTCCCGACCCAGATCCCGGTCGCCGCGCTGCCGCCGAGGCTTCGGGAGGTGGGAACGGTTTTCTCCGACTGGGGGTCGTATATCGGGCTGCTCGACCAGATGTGGGGCAAGGCCGGCGCATGGCGCTCCGCGCAGTCGTTCGAGCAGTTGGCGGAGCAGATCCGATCGGCCAGTCCTGAGCTTGTCGGCGGCGACGCGGCGAGCACGGTAGGCGAGCACGGTTTCGCCGCCCTGGCCGAGGCGCTCGCCGAGAACTACGGGGACAACGAGACGGTGGCCGCCCGGATCCGGTTCGCCGCACTGTGCAGGCCCGCGGCGGAGCACGGACTTCCCGCCGAGTGGGCGGGCTACTTCGTGGCCGAGGACGAGGGCGGCACGCTGGTGTTCTCACCCGAGCGCTTCGCCGAACCGGGCACGTGGCAGCCGGTGGACGCGCAGCAGCCCCAGGGCTCGGCGGGCACGCGGTCGGCGCTGGCCCGTGACGAGGACTCGGGACTGCTGTACGACGCGGAGCACTGGTACCTGGAGGACGGGGCAACCGTCGTACAGCCGGACACGGACAACCCGGGCTATGCGCACGACGCTGCCGGGCACCTCTATCACCTCGGCAAACCCGCCGATCCGGCAACCACGCTGTTCGACCGCGAATCGGGCCGGTGGCGCCGCGGCACGGGCTCCGGGGACTACGAGTACCACCATGATCAAGACCAGGTCTGGGAGCGCCACGGGGAACAGGGCCTGTGGCTGCGCCTGCACGAGGGCACCGGCCGGTGGCTGCCGTACGACGCGCCGTCGCAGACCTGGCTGTCCGAGGGCCGGTGGCTGTCCGGCGACCGTATCGGCACGCCGAGATCCGGCGCGTCGGACGTCGGCAGGCCACAGCGAGAGGAGGCGCTGCGCGCCGCCATCGTGCAGGTGCGGACTGCCGGCTTCGGCCCGGACGAGGTCCCGGACACCGAGATCGAGAAAGTGTTCGACCAGCGGATACGTGAGCTGCAAGGCGAGGCGCGGTAGTGCGCGAGATCGGCCGCGCGACGGAATGAGGAGCGATGAGTGGAAGCTGGTTCGACATCATCTTTCAGGCGGCCGATGATTTTTTCGAGGCGCTGAACGGCAATCCACTGGGTAACGACCAGCCCGGCAATATGAGTGTGGCCGCCCCGGCTCCGGCTATGGCGGCACCGGTTGCCCCGGCACCAGCCATACCGGCTCCAGCCATACCGGCTCCAGCCATACCGGCTCCAGCCGTGCCGGCTCCGGTTGTCCCGGCTCCGGCCATGGCAGTCCCAGCCGCTCCGGCACCAGCTGCCCCGGCAGTAGACAGGCCGGCCGCGCTGCGGGCCGCGTGCGTGCAACTCGAAGGCGTCCTGGAGCGGTCGCTCAATAGCATCGAGGCCATGATTCCCGATAACATCCGGGATGCTTACGGCGACAGATGCAGGGTCGGAGAACATCCCCTGTTGGCAGAGGAACAACGGCTGTACGCCGCAGCGGGGGCGGCGGGGGCGGATCTGGATATCGTGGCGGAAGACATCAATACACTGCGCGACCACGCGCGAACACTGTCAACCAGCGTCGACAATGCGGAGTCGCACTTGGTGAAGATTAGCGCGATGTTCCGGCAGTTCCAAGTGGAACTCGTTGGCGCGGGCCACCACGAGACCCTGTTCAAACTATTAGGACAGGCCTGGTCCGACGGCGGGAGTGCCGTCCGCAATTTCTTCGCCGACCTAAACAACTTCAGCCGCACAATCCAAAGTGCAGCGATCATCGAGAACAAGGAGATGCAGACACTCAGAGAAACGAGCCCAGGCAAGGCCGCTGAAATGTTGGCAAAAATGCTGAACGCGGGCATGGTGAGGGTCAACTTCGAGGGGCCGAAGTTCTTCAAGTCGGACCAAGACACAATCAGAGACCGCTTCGGCGGATCCTGGTCCCTCGCGCCGAATTCCATCAGTGGCAAGTTGCAGTGGATAAACGCCTGGGAGCTACACATTCACGGCAGCGCGACGAGGACACCGGAAGGCGATATCGACGGGTTCGAAGTGATAGTCGCACACATCAAGCCCTCGAAGCGCGCCATGGAGCTTGGGGTCTCAATCAAGGTGGAAAATCAGGCCGTACTCCGGGACCTCGAACTCCACGGGAATAGATCCTTCACCGCTTGGGCGAGCAGAGGAGAGAATGCGAAAATCCTCGGGACGGGGCCCGGCCCATCACGTAAATGACCTCAAGGATGCACGTCCTGCCCGTAGTGGTCCAGAACGCCTTCACGGGGCCTGAACTGTGGTTTTATGGATCGGTTAGGCGGCTGGCCGGTACTCGTCAATCAGGCCTGCGACGGCCGGGCGGCGCTCGATCCGGTAGGTCGGGAACAGGATCACGTCCGCATTGTCACTCGGGGCGAGTTGACTTCGGCCCTGGTGGAGACGGTGGTTGTTGAAATCGGCTCACGCGGTCGGACGCGGCTTCGCCCCACTCGCGCGGCAGCCTTCCCGCGAGACGTACGAGGACGACGGCAAGGTCGCCGACGACGTCAGCGTCGTGAACTCCGCGACGGCTGCGTCAAAGACCTTCCGCGCCTCAACCAGACACACGGGAATCACCCATACTCGGCTTGTGCCGACGGGTGATAGTTGACGGAAACGGCGGGCGATACTTGGCGGAAAATGCCCCCGATTAGGGGATTGTGACTGTGATCGGTAGTTGGCCCCTGGGATCGATAGGTGGCCTCGAACCCGTTTGAGTCCAGGCTGGGTGGCTGTGCCGAGGCGCGGTAGTTGGAACCAAGGCGGGTTTGTTGGCACCATGATCGGATTCGGGATGTTCGGGATTGCGACCCCCAGTTGTAGGTGGCGGTTCCCAGGTCTTGTTGGCGGCTGTCCCGTCTCGGTCGACTTGGTCTCCATCTCAGGGGATCAGGTCCGATTCTCCTGCTGCTGTCTCACGCGAGGTGGTCTGAGTCGCCCGGCCTCCCGCGCTTACGAAGGTGAGTCGTGGTCGCTGGTTGACTCCGCCGGACTGGTCTGTGCGATCTTGCCTGCTGCGCTGGCTCGGGCCACGCCGTCGACTGCAATGCAGATGCCGAACACTCGGCTGTGGCCGGTCCAGCCGTTGACGCGTCCGCGGTTGTTGCTGATCTGCACCCGGGCGTTGGCCCGGTCCACGGCAGAGACCAAGTGTAGGTAGGTGGTACCAGCGACCCTGGCCAAGACGATGTCGCCAACTTCCAGCTTCGATGGGTCGACCGGAGCTACGGTCACTAATTGCTTGCTGCGTATCAGCGGGACCATCGAGGACCCGGTGGGTCTGAGCTGCACCTCGTTGCCGGCGGCGACCATACTCGCGAACGTGTCTAACATGCCCATGGGCCGCAGCATCCCAGGTCGGCTCACGGCACGCCACGGAAATACCCGTTCTAGCTGTCGATCGTCGCAGCTAGGGACGTGGCGAGATCGCGGAGTTCGGCTTTGAGGCTGATGTAGTGCGGGCGGGGGCGGTTGCTGCAGAGCAGGCTCCAGATCGTGTTCCGGCGGGAGTTCCAGGCTTCTTGGACGTGCTGCGGCTGGGCGGCCTCGATGGGCCTGGGGGCGAAGTGGTGCTCGCCTGAGGTGAGTTGGACCCAGACGTAGATGGAGGCGATCTGGCGTTTCCGGTCGCCGAGTTCGGGGCGTTGCGGGCCGGGGATGGGGGGAAGTCGGGCGATCAGTGCCTCCCAGGTGCGCTCGTCGATGGCCCATGCTTCCAGGGCGTGGCGCCGTCGCTGGTAGTCGATCAGTGGTGTCGCTGGTTCGTCGAGTTCGGCGGCGAGGCTTTTGAGGGCGGCTTCTAAGGCGAGTGGGTCAGGCTGTCTTCTGGCGCCGCTGTGGACGAATCCCGCACCGGAGTAGATGCGGCCCTTGCGGCCGTAGGTGGTGTCGGTGGCGGCGATGCCGAGGAGGCTTGGAGTGGACACGGTTGTGAACACACTCTTGACTTATACTGCCGTTGCCATGCGCTCCTGCCAGGCACGACGGGTCTCGGTCGGAGTCCGGTAGCCGAGCGTAGAATGCAGGCGCCGTTCGTT
>Ga0073928_10006558_pt1 | contig 15593 bp, 17 predicted proteins | sample PaiPotPPA55metaG_FD_76969 | JGI IMG/M metagenome (GOLD analysis project Ga0073928, IMG submission 76969) | Iron sulfur acid spring bacterial and archeal communities from Banff, Canada, to study Microbial Dark Matter (Phase II) - Paint Pots PPA... ... | reverse complement strand
TCCAGCGCTCCCAAATCTCGTTCTTCTCCGTGAGAGAAAGTCTCGTTCGTTTCCGTTCGATCATACACACCACCCTTCAACACAACAGTTAGATGGTGTTGCATCGACCTATTGAATGCACCGCGCTTATCGGAAACTAGTCCAGTGGCCGAATTTTTTCCGGCTTGACATCTGTGGCTGTAAGGCGCATAAAAAGAGTAGCCGGAAGTGGCGGCGCACGTGGCGATTTAGGGCAACTTGCTCCACGTAAAAAACTGCTAAAGAGCTGGTAGAGCATCCCAGAAAGATATTCTGAGACCCTCCGAAGCACTTTAGCACGGAGGGTTTTTTCATTTAGAAACCCTCCTGTTGCGCGTCCCACAAATTTAAACGGCCGTCTGGCTCAGGCGCAAATTAGCGCCCCAGAGTCAATTTAAAGGTAGCGCCAATGTCTGATCTGTACGAATTGCGATGTCGAGAATGTGGAAAAACCTGGGGCAATGAACCTCGTTCCTTCTGCGAAGACTGTTTCTCCCCCCTCGAAGTTGTCTACGATTACGATTCCCTCAAGAAATCCGCGCGACGCGAAAATCTCACGAGCCGTAATTTCAATATGTGGCGTTATTCCGAACTCCTTCCGCTCCCCAAGGACTACACCGGGCCCAATGCCGTTGGCGGCACCCCGCTCGTCGCTTCGCGCAGGCTCGGCCGCGAATGGGGCATCGCAAATCTATACTTCAAGAACGATGCCGTGTGCTTCCCTTCCTTATCGTTCAAGGACCGCGTCGTCGCTACCGCGCTGGCAGCCGCTCGGCGATTTGGATTTGAAACCGTGGGCTGTTCCTCCACAGGCAACCTTGCCAACGCCGTCGCCGCGCAAGCCTCCCAGCAAGGCTTCGAAGCTTGCGTTTTCATTCCCGCAGACCTCGAGCCCGCCAAAGTTTTAAACACCGCTGTTTACGGCGCGCGCATCGTGCGCATCGACGGAAATTATGATCACGTGAATCGCCTCTGCGCCCAGATCGCCGACCGCTTCAACTGGGGCCTCGTGAACGTCAATCTTCGCCCCTACTATTCCGAAGGGTCCAAGACTCACGGTTACGAAATTGCCGAGCAACTAGGCTGGCGCCTGCCTGATAACGTTGTGGTCCCCATGGCCGGCGGCTCGCTGATCACCAAAATAGCCAAAGCCTTTAGAGAACTCGTAACTCTGGGATGGGTCGAACCGCGCCCAGTGCGGTTCTTTGGAGCCCAAGCCACTGGCTGCTCTCCCATTTCCGATGGCGTGAAACGGAATTTATCGCGCTTCGAGCCACAAAAACCAAAAACCATCGCGCGATCTCTAGCCATCGGTAATCCCGCCGACGGTGGTTACGCCATAAAATTAATCCTTGAATCCGGCGGCTGGGCCGAAGATGTCTCCGATCCAGAGATTATAGCCGCGATAAAACTTCTCGCCGAAACCGAAGGCATTTTTGCGGAAACCGCCGGCGGCGTCACCACTGGCGTCGCGAAAAAGCTGATCGATCAAGGCCGAATCGCGCCGGAAGAAACCACTGTCGTGTGCATCACCGGCAACGGCCTGAAGACCACCGACGCCATCATCGGCGAATATCCTCTCAGCGAAGCCATCCCGCCGAGAATTGAAGCCTTCGAAGCACTCATGGACGCGCAATTCGCCACCAGCGGCCGCGTACTCGCAGCGCATAAAGCCTAAGGGGCTGTTTAGAATTTCCACTTTGCAAAAAAAGTCCAGATGGAAAGAGAGCAACAAATATGCCAGTAATCATCGAAATCCCAACGGCCTTCCGGCGCTTTACCGGAGGCCAGCCTAAAGTCGATTGTAGTGCCCTCACGATCGCCGAAGCCTTGAATCAGCTGACCGCTAGATTTCCCGACCTCGGCCGCCACGTCCGCGACGATCAGGGCCAGATTCGCCAATTCTTAAATGTGTACCTCAACGACGAAGACATCCGCTTCCTTGGCGGCGAATCCTGCTCCATCAAGGACGGCGACCGCGTCCTGCTAGTGCCGTCCATAGCCGGCGGCTAGGACATCGCGCGCCAAGCAATCACCCGGTTGACGAACTACCCAGCCATCTGAAAAACTTCTCCTCGAGTCCGATGCCATACTTTGCGCTGCTCTACGACGTAGTAGACGATTTTGTCTCCCGCCGTGCGCCGTTTCGCGCAGAACACCTGCGCTTGGCCAGCGAAGCTCACAACCGCGGCGACATTGTTCTTGCCGGCGCCCTCGCCGAACCAGCCGACACCGCCCTGATTATTTTTTGTTGCGCCGACAAATCCGTCGCCGAAGACTTCGCGCGCCGCGACCCTTACGTCGTCAACGGCCTGGTCAAAAAATGGACCGTGCGTCCTTGGAATGTCGTCGTCGGGCAGACTCCCGACATCGCTTCCCCATCGGGTGGGCGCTTACAATGATTGCGCGGGTGTGGGCCAGCCGAGTGGCGAAGTCCAACCTGAAGGCCTATCTCAAGCATTTTTCGAAAAGCGTGCTTCCGGAGCTGAGACGCTATGACGGGTTCGCGTCCGCACTGGTGTTAACGCGTGATCTGGATGCTGAAACCGAAGTGGTGGTGAATACGTTCTGGAAAAATTTGGCCTCGATTAAGGCCTTCGCCGGATCGGATTGCGAGGCTGCTGTGGTGGTCCCGGAAGCGGCCGCGTTGCTCATCAGCTACGACACGCGCGTAAAGCATTACGTCGTAGACGTCGCCGATAGTTCCGAATCGATCTCGCTGTTCGCCGGCCGAGACTAGCCTGCCGGTTTCTCCCACTTGCCTGTTTCCGCCGAACGGAAAATCGCGTCAATTACCGCCAAGTTGCCGATAGCATCTTCCAACGGCACCGGCACTGGGCCGTCCTCGAGGATTGCCTTCGAGAAAACATCTCCTTGTATCGTGTACTGATCGCAAGCAGGAATTGTCTCAGTTTTTATTCCCGCGCCTCCCACGTCGCTCCCATCATCCACAAAAATTCGCGTTGCCTTATTGGGCGGCGCATTGAAAGGAATCTCGATCTCAATCCTCCCCTTCGTTCCAAGAAATTGCACGCGCTGGTAAGGCACCATTTGCGTACTGCACGTGAACATCGACTGCCCGCCGCTGAATTCCAGAATCGCCGAAGTCAACCTGTCCGTGCCAAAGTCCGGATCGCGCTCCAGCACACCACTCACTCGCAGCGGCTCCGCGCCATACATAAAACGCGACGTGGTAATTGGATAACAGCCGATGTCCAGCAGCCCGCCGCCGCCCCACTCCGGCTTGCTCCGCACATTTTTCGCGTCACGATTGAAATAACTAAAAACTCCTACAATCGCGCGTAGCTCTCCAATGCGTCCCTCACGAATCAATTCCTTCGTACGCAGCCATTGCGGATGCGTTTTCACCATAAATGCTTCGCCAATTTTTAGGCCCGTGCGATCCCGCACCGGCAACAAAGTCCTGGCCTCAGGCGCGTTCAACGCGATGGGCTTTTCACATAGAACGTGCTTTCCCGATTCCATAGCCTTGATCGACCACGGCACATGCAAATGATTTGGCAACGGATTATAAATGGCCTCGATCTCAGGGTCCGCAAGCAACTCCTCGTACGACCCGTACGATTTGCCGATTTTTAACGTCGCTGCGGCGGTCCGCGCCTTCGATAGATCGCGCGACGCGATGGCCGCCACTTCGCAGTATTCGCCCTGTTGCATCCCGGGAATCACTTTGCGCACAGCGATCGATGCCGCGCCTAGAACGCCCCACTTCATTTTTTTCTGTCCCACTCGTTCACCCATCTCTCTCGGAGGCACACACACTCATCATTTCGTGCGAACGTAATAAATCACATTAGCGGTGTCGTCGGACAGTAAGAAAGAATTCTCGCTCAGCTTCAAGATATCGCACGGCCGTCCCCGCACCACGCCCCGATTAATAAATCCGGTGATAAGGTCACGCACTTGCCCGTGACCATCCGTTCGCCCATCAACACTCACGACGCGATAGCCGCGATCCAGTTTTTTGTTGCTCGCCCCGTGCAGCGCGACAAGGAAATGCTCTTTCAAGAGCGGCACCGTCGAGTCTGCTCCAAAATAGTCCAGCCCCAGCGGAGAACTATGCGCTCCGAAAAATGCAAACGCATCCGGTGCACTTTGGCAATCTGCTCGCGAAAATCCTGAGGCAAAGCGCTCGTCCCTCTTGGCTTTTCCCTCCGAGTAGTAACAATGCGGCCACCCGTAATCCAGTTTCCCCTCCCGCAACGCGCTGGCACTCACGGAAAACATGGGATCGTCAGGAGCGTCATCACCAAAATGGTCCGCGCCCATATTGGTCAGAAACAAAGTATCGCTCACGAAACGCATTCCTACCGCATTGCGCAAGCCCCTTGCGACTATGCGTGGATTCTTCCCGTTTACGTCCATGACCGATAACGTGGCGCGGATTTCTTCCTTCTCATCGCAGGCATTGCAACTACTGCCTACGGTTACATACAACTTATCGCTTGGCCCAAAGGCGATCGTGCGCGTCAGGTGCCATCCGCCGTATTTGTAGCTCAGCCCGTCGGCCGGATATGTAGCCAGCACTTCTGGTCTTGATGTTGGCCGTTCTTCGCCACCCACGAACTTGTAGCGCACCAGCCGGTCAGTAAGCGCCAGGTAAAACCAATCTTGCCCCTGTGCATCCTTGTAAAAGCCAATGCTGTTTGGATTGTGCAGATCGGTAAGGTACGGAATCACGCGCGCGAATCTGCCGCGCTGCTCGTTAAAGCCGTCCAGAATGTAGACCCCTCCCTCCGAATTGTCCGAGAGATCGTGCATGGTGGTCACAAAAATCCGGCCGTCGGGCGATTTAGCCATAAATCGCACGCGCTTCAATCCTTCGGCGGCGGGAACAATCGTGAAACCCGCGGGCAGCGACAACGAAAACGGCTTCTTCCCCTTCAAGCGCACCACATGCGGCGTCAACTTTAACTCTGGTGCAGATTGGGAAGAACATACAGATGGCATCGCAGCAACACACAAAACCAGGCTCGCCGCTATACTCGCGTGAAACGTCGTCGTCATGAACAAAATGGTGCCATCAGATTGACGCGCTTTGAGATCACATTGATAAGACAGATAGGAGCTTCAACGGAATGGCTACTTTTAGTGTTTCTTATGCCGGTCGGCCTGATCCTGAACCCGCTTCATATGCCGCGACAAAACCAGGTCCGCTACTTTAGGCGTAAAAAATGTCTGATTCGAATACAGTGCCTGTACCGCCGCCACCAGGTCGCGCGCGGCATCGCTCTTCAGCACGTACCCCTTGGCGCCTGAATCCAAAACATCCGCGATTACTTGGGTCGTGTCATGCGCCGACAGCAACAATATCTTCGTGCGCGGTACCTGTAACAAAATTTGACGCGCAGCTTCCAGCCCGCTCAGCTTCGGCATCGCGATGTCCAGCAGCGCAACGTCCGGCTTCAGCGAGAGCACCATTTCGACGGCCTCTTCGCCGTCAATCGCTTCTCCCACTACCGACCAGTTGATCTGACTTTCCAATAGCGAACGAAGGCCGACCCGCATAATCTCGTGGTCATCGGCCAAAACCAATCGAACCGGTATCACTCGTCACCTCAGTTGATGCCGGACACGTTCTCAAAAACTACAAATATATCTTCATCTAGCTGTCCAACTCCTTTCTTACTACCATGAACTAATTCCATGCGGCTATAAGGCATTCACTGCATAAAGGTAAAGCCCTACCGTTACAAACTTCCGCCCATTCTTAACGTATGGCGCCAAACATAGGGCGCGAATCGTTTGATCGGACAACCCGCAAATCTCATCTGTCGACAGGACGCATAGCGACCCCGCCCGTCTGCGCATGAATTTGGCTAGTTGCTGGTTGCCGCTTTCTTAGCTTCCGCCGAATCGTAACTTTCGCCGTAAATTGCCGGCACCTTCGCGCCCATCGGCCGCAGATACATCGAAAGCTGCCCGCGATGATGAATGCTGTGATGCAAGTTGAATTGCACATAGGCGATGGCTGGAAGCTGAAACATGCCGCGAAAATCCATCACTTTGATCAGCTGGTCGCCGTTCAACTTGCTAAGCCTGGCAAAATCGGCGTCGAACGTCTTGGCATACCATGCCGCAATGCCCGCGGAATCGCGCATGGAATCAGGCCGGTGGTTGGGCGTGAAATCAAATTGCCCAGCCGCAATTCCATCCATGAATCGGTGTTCGGCAGCGACGATATGCCAGGCCAACTCGAGGGCCGTCTTGGAAACGGCGTCTGGCCGGTAGTCGCCTTTATCAATTGGAATCGTCTCGATGATTTGCTTCGTAATGCGATGCTCGTTTTTCAGAGCCGGCAAAGAAAACGTGTTGAAGAATGCGGTGGCTTGCTGTGGTTGCAGTGCTTCCATCATTTTATCTCCTCCTGAGTCGCGGGAATTATACTCCACTGCGAAAATCGCCGTTAGCCCGTTATCTGAGACGTCAAAACTACTTTTTCCTCGCTGCGTTTAATTAATCTGCCAAATCGAAACTGTAAATCCTTAGTACGCCGGTACTGTAGACGCCAAATCTTCGGGACTTCAAAGTTATTGAAAGCGAGGAAATTGGTTATGTCCCGACACGTTATATCCCCGGATAAGATGCGCAACGACACTAAGCCCTTCTGCCCCATCCATCACTGGCGCATGGCTCACGATGCTGGCAGCTCCAAGGTGGGCGCTTCTTACCGCTGCAGCTATGTCGGCTGCACTGTTCGCTACACCCGCGCGCAAGGTTATTTCGACTTGCACAACCCAGGGGGCGCCCAAAACTTCGTTGTGAACGCGGAGATCCTTTGCTGCACCTATGATCCCAAGCATTACCCCGCCATCGTAGGCTACGCCAAGGAATCCATCGGCAACCGCACGGAAGAATCGCGCCACTGGCAATGCTTTGACGGCAACTGCAATTTCTCGCTGCGGCAGAAGCTTTCGGCGGTGCTATCCGCGCCAGACGCGTCAACGAACTTTGTCACCAAGCACACCCAGAACGTGGAACTTGACCACGCTTTGTGGCCACGATAAGCACACCGTTCCGAGCGAGTGCGATTAGTTATTGTTTAAGTGCAGGCGCTTAACTGGACTTTATCCGGTGGGTGGCTGGCTTTCCCCGTTTTTCCCTGAAGAAATACGCGATCCCGCCAAGAACAATCGAAAAGAAAACAATCGCCCCCGCGTACGCCGCGAAAGCCCCATTCCAATCGACGTGCGCACCTGGAATTTGAGCATAGGCGTTCGACCATACCGACGCGTAACCGATGGTTTGGTGCAGATTTGGACTATCAGGTTCCGGCTGCGTCCACGGAGCATGCGCGCACAAAATCAAAAGCCCGAGGATCATCAAACTGAAAGTGACATAGTAAAAGCGGTTCATGGCTTTGCAGTATCACATCCACTCATCGATAAAGAAAGCGCCCGCGAAAACGTCAGTGCGAAGTGGACTCCCCTTTGACAGCTCGGCAAAACGTTCGATCGTTTATGTATGCGATGTTTGCGCTGTTATCTCGGCCCAGTAGCCTGTTTCCGACTACTCGGCTATCCATGAGGGTCTGCCTATCAGCCTTTTGGTAGGTCCAGGTGTGCGTTAATCCTTTATCCTGGGCAGCTTTTGGGGATTTACTTCATAATCTTTCGGAATGTCGAACAGTGACGGGTCGGGCTCTTCTCGTTTGATTTCTATCAGTTCATACGTGCTCTCGCTGCCAGCCCGCAAATCCTTATCGACCTTCAACATTTGCGCAGCCAGAACATCAGAGACCCACAACTCCGTCTCCCTAATAGGTTTGCCGCTCCAGTCGCCATCGCTTTCCGTTCCCAGTGTCGTGGTTCTTACTCCTCGTGCTGAAATACCTTGAATTTCGCGGGTTCCCAATCGTTCGACGGTTATGTTCGGCGGCATTTTTGCGTCCGGGCCGGGTATGTATGGGGCGGAGTAAACACGGTTTATAGGCTCTATCGCTGGCGCGCCATCGCGCTCCTTCACCCTCGCAATTCGCAATTCCGGCTGGAGAATAACGGACGTCCCTGAGGCACAATCGAAAATGGTAATTATCGTTGCAAATTCTTCCTGCGTCACCGTGAACGGTTTGTCGTCTGCGGTTTCTAACGCCACCGTTTTTCGGTCGTCAAGAAGCCTTGCCGCACCATGTTTCGCGAACCGGATTCGCCCCTGACTGTCCCTGGCTACGTCTTCACCTCGCACAATCGTTTTTGGTACTCCCGCCGGGCTACGCGTCGTGCTGGTCGTGCGGTACTCGGCGGTAAAAGGGTTACTAGAATCTGCACCGACGTAATTAATTGCTTTACATCTCTTCCGAATCTGGGGATGTGCGAGTCCAGCACACACAAGTACGAGCGCAGCTAATCACACTAGCTGGGGAGCAGGTCCATCGCATTCGACGACTCCTCTTGCCCTTGGATTAGAGCTCTAATGTCGGCCCGATTATATACATCAGCCATTTACATAGTACGCGAGCCACACCTGCTAACCGAAGGGATCCGCCATCCACGCTCCGCGTCCGACTACCCAGTTACACACCCGAGTGCTAAAATCGCTTGAGTCACCATGCCCCCTAAAACTCTCTACCAAAAAATCTGGGATTCTCACCTGGTTCGCGAAGAAGCCGGGCAGCCGTCCATTATTTATATCGACCGGCACCTCATTCACGAAGGCACTTCGCCGCAAGCTTTCGCGGGTCTTCGCGCCGAAGGCCGCACAGTTCGCCGCCCCGATCTCACTTTCGCGGTGATGGATCACTCCGTTTCCACCACTGACCGCACGCTGCCCATTCTTGATCAAGACGCCAAACTGCAATTCGATGCGCTGGAAAAAAATTGCCACGAATTCGGTGTACGCCTCTTTGACATGCACAGCAAAAATCAGGGCATTGTGCATATCATCGGCCCTGAGCTTGGCATCACGCAGCCCGGTCAGACCATCGTGTGCGGCGACAGCCACACCTCCACGCACGGCGCATTCGGCACACTAGCCTTCGGCATCGGCACCAGCGAAGTGGAACACGTTCTCGCCACCCAGTGCCTCGTGCAATCCCGTTCCAAGACAATGAACATCGTCGTAAATGGCAACCGCCCCCACGGCGTTACCGCCAAGGACATCATCCTCGCCATTATCGGGAAAATCGGTATTAGCGGCGGCACCGCTCACGTCGCCGAATACAGCGGCCAGGCGATTCGCGAACTCTCCATGGACGGCCGCATGACCGTCTGCAACATGACCATCGAAGGCGGCGCTCGCGCCGGAATGATCGCGCCAGATGAAACTACCTTCGCTTACCTCGAAGGCCGCCCCTTCGTGCCGCGCGGAAAAGCTTTCGACGAAGCCGTCGGCCGTTGGAAGCAACTGAAAACCGACGAAGGCGCGAAATTCGACACGACCGTCGAGCTGCAAGCGGAAAAAATCGCCCCGCAAGTCACCTGGGGCACAAATCCGGGAATGGTCACCGGCGTCACAGACCGCGTGCCCGATCCGGGTTCGTTCAGCGACCTCAACGACCAGAAAGCCACGGAGCGCGCTCTCGTTTACATGGGCCTGAAAGCTGGGACCCCCATCGTGGACATTCCGGTCGATCGGGTGTTCATCGGCTCCTGCACCAATTCGCGCATCGACGATCTCCGCGCCGCCGCCCACTTCGTCGAAGGCAAGCACGTAGCGCGGAGCATCAAGCAAGCGTTGATCGTGCCCGGTTCTCGCGGCATAAAAGCTCAAGCCGAAAAAGAAGGACTCGACAAAATTTTCCGCGAAGCCGGTTTCGAATGGCGCGACGCAGGTTGCAGCATGTGCATCGGCATGAACGCCGACGTCCTGCCCCCGCACGAGCGCTCCGCCAGCACCTCCAACCGCAATTTCGAAGGTCGCCAGGGCAAAGACAGCCGCACCCACCTCGTCAGCCCAGTAATGGCCGCCGCCGCCGCCATCGCCGGCCACTTTGTAGACGTGCGCGAATTCGCCGTCGAGTCCGTGGAGTAAATCGGAGGTCAAATTCCTTCTGACTATGTCAAGTACGCATTATTAGCCCTCGCACTCGGCGTCACAGTAGTTTGGCTGACCCTCGAGGCGCGTCATAGTGATCGGTTTGGTCAGAACAGGGGCCCGATACCCGTGGACTTAAGAAACATCTTTAGGTGGATCTCGGTGATTTTAGGCCTGGCGGTAACTTACTGGGAAACCCAACACGGAAATACCAACTTTTACCATCCATAATTGGAGCAACATGAAACCGTTCATTACGCATACAGGACTAGTCGCGCCGCTCGATCGCGTCAACGTAGACACCGATCAAATGGTGCCCAAGCAATTCCTGAAGGCGCTCACGCGCCAAGGCTTCGGCCGCATCCTCTTTTACGATTGGCGCTACTTGCCCGGTGAAAAACCGAATCCGCAATTCGTTTTGAATTTCCCGCGCTATAAGGGCGCATCAGTTCTTCTCGCGCGCGCTAACTTTGGCTGCGGCTCGAGCCGCGAGCACGCGCCCTGGGCCATCGGCGACTACGGCTTTCGCGTCATTCTCGCGCCCAGCTACGCCGACATCTTCTATAACAACTGCTTCAAAAACGGCATCCTACCCGCCGAGCTAAGCGAGCATCAAATCGACGAGCTCTTCAAGCGCGCGGAAAAAGAAGAAGGCTACTCGCTCTCAGTCGATCTCCCCAACCAAACCGTTAGCGACAACCACGGCCTAAGCTACAAGTTTGAAATCGCCCCATCCCGCAAAGAAGTCCTGCTCCACGGCCTCGACGATATCGGCACCACGCTAAAACACGGACCCGAAATCACCGCCTACGAAAAAACCCACGCCGCCACCGCCACAATGTTCGACGCCGTCGACGTAAAAAACTATTCCCCAGCCAATTAGTCCTCTTTAGCTAAGAATTTAAATAACGCGGAGGGCGCCCCACCCTCAGGTTTATGGAGGGTGGGTCTTGTAACGTGGAATCGCCACTAATTCAGCCGCGAAGCGCTTAAATCATTTATCGCGTTTTTCGTCCGCGATCCCCGCAACTTCCAGTAACGTCAACAACGCCCGCTTCAACCCCATCTCGCGCCCGACCGGGTCATACCACTCTTGCAAAGAATGTGCCCCGCCGCCATTCCCGCCCGCGCCAATCGCAATCGCATCGATGCCCATGGAAAGCGGAATATTTGCATCCGTAGACGACCGTTCCAGCCGCGAATGGTTCCCAACAAATTCATCCGCGGCGCGTAATGCCGCCAGGACCGGCGAGCCCACAGCCAGTTCACCGCCAGGCCGGCTGCCCAGCGGCTCGACCTTCCAGTCCAGTCGCCCTTTCGAACGGTCGCGCGCCGACTCCAGCTCATCGCGGACTCCCGCTGCCGTGCATTCCCGCAGCGCTGCCTCGAGCCGCCTCAGCTCCTCTTCGCTCTCCGAACGAATATCCACCTTCAGTTTCGCTTCATGCGGAATGGAATTTACTGACGTGCCGCCTTCTATCTGCCCCAAATTAAATGTCGTCCGCGGTGCCGTTGGAACTTTTGTATTAATAAATCGCACCGCGGCACGCACCAGCGCGTTGATGGGATTCACCATCCCAAAATCCGACCAGCTGTGCCCGCCCGGCCCGGTGATGGCCACCTCCAGCCGTCGCGAGGCCAGCGCTTTCGTGGTGACATGATCCGTCCCGGAGCCGTCCAGAACGATCGCCGCCTTCAAATTGGCCCGGTACGCATCCACCAATGCGCGCATGCCCCGCAAATTTCCTTCGCCCTCTTCTCCCACGTCGGCGGCAAACAAAATCGTCCGGCGCGGCTTGATTTTTGCCGCTTGCATCGCCCGCGCAATCGCCACCAGCGCAGCCAATCCCGTGCCGTTATCCGAAATGCCCGGCCCGCTCAGCCGCTCCCCTTCATGATGGACCTTCACGTCCGTGCCGGCAGGAAACACGGTGTCCAGATGCGCTGCGAGAATCACAACTTCTTTCTCATTAGCGCCGCGCAATTCCCCGATGACGTTCCCAATTTTGTCGCGATGCATAGTCAACCCCGCAGCGCCAAGCAGCGCTTCAACTGCGGCCGCCCGTTGTTCCTCCTGATAAGATGGCGCGGGAATCTCGGCAAGTTTTATTTGTATTTCATTAATGGAAGCCTGGTGCGGCTCAAACCAATCGAGCGCCACCTTGGTCTGCGCGTTCTTTGCAATCTCGGACGCACCAGCTTGGCGAGGCGATGGAGAGGCAAGCGAAGATCGCAGCGGCATGCTTAGCAGAATAACCCAAACTAAAAAGTGTTTCATCGTGCGGTTTTCAAGGCGCCGCTTCAATTCCCTGCCGATTTCTTGCAAAGCGCCAAAATCTCCGCATCCGTCAGCACCCGCGAAGACTTTTTCGCTGCATCGTAAATGCGATTTACCAGCGCTTCATCCCCGTTCATCCCACGTTTTTCCAGCCAATAAAGCACATTTGATTTTCCGCTCATCGGACCAATCTCGATCACCTGCTCCAGCCCGAAAAGATGTGCAGGCACTCCACTATAAACAGCATTGACCAGTTCCGGATCATTTTTGCGAAACGCCTTAATAATCGCCGCTGCGTGTACCCCAGTTGCCGTACGAAAGGCGTCGCGCCCCACCACCGGATAATTAACCGGAATGCTGGTGTGCGTCGCCGACGCGACGCGCTCACAATATTCTTTCAATCGCGAAAGATCCTGCCTAATCAACCCCATCAACCGCAGATTGACCAGCATCAACTCCATCGCGGTATTACCCACACGCTCGCCAAGAGAATTCGCCGCCGCGTGCACCTGATTCGCTCCGCCGGCAATAGCCGCCAGCGAATTGGCCACCGCAAGCCCGCGATCGTTATGCCCATGCCAGTCCACGCGAATATTTTCGCCCGACGGTTTCACAACTTCATCCACCGCAAATTTCACCAGGTTGTAAGCCCCACTTGGCGTGGCATGCCCCACCGTATCGCACAACACGATGGCTCGCGCGCCGTTGCGAATCGCGCAGCTATAGAGCCGTTTCACGGTATCGGCGTCCGTGCGAATGGTATCTTCCGTCACGTACATCGACGGCAGCCCGTGCTCCACCGCGAAGCGCACCGCCTTTTCCGTGGTGCGTTCCAGGTGATCGACGGTCCAATCTTCCACCAGCCTGCGAATCGGACTTGACCCCAAAAATGTCGCCGCCTCAATCGCAATCCCCACGCGCTGCGAAATCTCGACGATCGGCAAAATATCCGCTTCCACGGTGCGCGCCGCGCAATTCGGCTTGATCTTCATCCGCTTGCTGGCAATTTCCCGCGCTAAAGCCTCGGTATCCGCAACAGCCCGCGCCCCCGCGCCGGGCAACCCAATATTTACCGAATCAATTCCCAGCGATTCCATCAAATGCAGAATTTCAATTTTTTCTTGAGTGGGAGGATCAAAAACAGAAGGGTTCTGCAGCCCATCCCGCAGCGTCTCATCATTCAGCAAAACTCGCGTCCCCGGCGCAATCGCCGGCGCTCCCGCCAAATTCCAGTCGTAAATCAATTCCTCATTCATTCCCGTTTACTCTACCCGATTTCGCGCGCGCTCACGAATGGGCACAACGCAATGTAATACGCGTCATGTTTACTCGTAATCGAGCGTGAACTTCAACAGTGAAATCGTCAAATTCAATAGTACGCTGTCGGCTAGTTAGCACCTCTGTTTCGTACCGTTATGCGCTAAGTTGGATTGGGAAATGGAAGAAATTTCGAAGCTTCTGATAGTCGCTGTTTGGATCACCTTTGGCGTATTCCTTTTCACGCCATACGAGGCCGTCCTCGAGACAATCTTGGCGTTCCTTCTCATGGCGGCTGTCGTACTGGGTTTTTGTCTACACCCCCGCCGCGATATCTTCTATGTCAGGACTACCGTGCGGTTGAAAGACGCCGATCGCAATCAGACCTTGGAGCACGACTTTCTAGCCGTGAAAGTCGAATTAGTAAGATTGTGGCTCTTGTTTCTCCCCACGTCTTTGGCACTGGCTTTTCTGGTGCTTTCTTCCGCCGGTGGAATCTTGTGGAGTTTTAGTTTTCTAAACAAGATTTTCTCCACGAGATACGCATTCATCGCGCTTTACATGTCACATTGGGTACCTTTGATCGTTCTTATCCTTCTCTGGGCCTGGATTCGCGAGAGACGGGTAATGAGAGATGCGGAAGCATGCAGCGCTACCTCGTTCTCAGTCGCAGGCCGGCGAGCTTCTTACTCGTTCAGGGGCGAGCGCGGAGAATATTACGGTGGAGACTGCGTTTACGTAGGGCTTGTTCAGCCGCTGCAACTAGCCACGATTGTTTTCTACAACGTTCGCAAACCCGAATTGAACAAAATTGCCATGGGCTTATTCTTCCACCAATTGACTATCCTGGGGCGCGGTGTCACCGACCTGGACAAGCAAACAATTGCTGCCCAAACCGCCCTGGCTGAAACAACCCCCTGATCGTAACCCCTGATTTGCAGCGTTACTTGACGTGGATTTGTCGCACGGATTTCACTTTTCCCGATTACCGCGGCAGCTCACTCCTTGCTTTCATCCCCATTCCGAAACCAACTCAACGGTAATTGACACGCAGGTTCACCATCGCTGCCCCAAACGTCGCGTGTCGTCACCATCGCTTTAGTGCGCCTCTCTTGCACGACACAATGAAATTGCTTCCTGTTGGCATCCCAACCTTGATCTTCGGACCAAATCAGCACGGGCTGATTACCGTCCAACTTGTATTTGTTTGCGGTGTAGATGTCGATACCCACCCTCTCGAAAGTACGAATGGTTTTGCTTGCTGGGTCGAGCCAGTATCTAGAGAGTTGGCTCAGCGCCGTGCTGTATTCGAACGTCTCGGTCGCGGGATTGTAAAGCCACACACATCCATTTTGATTCCCAGTGGCGCCCCAAGTGGTCATCAAATAAAGATCCTGGTAACCATCGAAGTTGATGTCGTCTGTGTGAAACCATTCGCTGGTACCTCTTGGTGGGGGTTCCGTCTCGATGAAGTCACAGCCACCAAGGCTCTGCAACGGCTGCGCAGAATCGCCCCTGAAAACTTCGATGCCCAGCACAGTCGATTGCGGAAACCCATTCTCATCGTCTCTCACGTCCGGAATGATCTTGAAAGTAAATAGCGGAAGCTTCGGCGCGATCTCAAATCGGAAAGTTGCTCCTTCCGAGAGGTCCTCAATGACATCATTCGTATCTGACGGTGTGTCGAGACGGCCAATTCGTTGCTGTACTTCTGGAGTCGCCTCCTGTGGCTTGACCTGCCATAACTGAGACGCCAGTACCGGAGCGGCAGCGATCAAAAAAATAGCGTAGGAGTGTTTCACCATCGGGAACCCTAGTGGAGCAACTAACTCAGTTCAATGCACCGCCTGTTGGTGATTGTATGCTGAACTTGGCGTCAGTGTTGGTAAGTCGGCTTACCGGTAACTTGGTTGCCAGTACTTGGGGCGGTCTCAATGGGTCGACGCAACTCTAGGCCGAAATCCACTTGCAGGGCTTGAATGGCTAAGAGTCGTCCGCGAACGTTGATTCAAACGGAACACCGTCCTGGCCAGGGTCTGATTGAGTA
>Ga0073928_10006556_pt1 | contig 15596 bp, 11 predicted proteins | sample PaiPotPPA55metaG_FD_76969 | JGI IMG/M metagenome (GOLD analysis project Ga0073928, IMG submission 76969) | Iron sulfur acid spring bacterial and archeal communities from Banff, Canada, to study Microbial Dark Matter (Phase II) - Paint Pots PPA... ... | reverse complement strand
TCATGCCGTTCGGGGTCATGGGCGGCCACTATCAGGCGACCGGCCACGCTCATTTCCTCAGCCGGCTGCTGCGTGGCGGTCTCGATCCGCAGGCCGCGGCCGAGGCGCCGCGGAGCTTCGCCTATGGCGGACGGTTGCAGCTCGAGCCGACGATCGGCTCCGGCACCGCCGCCGAGCTCGAGCGGCGCGGACACAAGGTCGCCTTTACCGACAAGCCGCTTGGCGGCTGCCAGGCGATCCGAATTGATTCCGAACGCGGTCTTCTGATCGGCTGCTCGGACCCGCGCAAGGACGGGATCGCGCTCGGATATTGAAGCGGCGCGCAAACTTGACGGGGCGACGAGATATGGGGAATGTCTGCGGCTCGGCAAAACGGCGGCTGCGGAATGTGCGCGCGTGTTCGACAAGCTCCTAGTCGCTAATCGTGGCGAAATCGCCGTGCGCGTCATCCGCGCGGCGAAGGAACTCGGCTTGCGCACCGTCGCCGTGTTCAGCGACGCCGACAAGGACAGTCTTGCCGTGCGCTTTGCCGACGAGGCGGTCCATATCGGTCCGCCGCCGGCCGCGAAGAGCTACTTGAATATTGAAGCCATCATCGCCGCCGCGCGTCAGGCGGGCGCGGAAGCAATCCATCCCGGTTACGGATTTCTATCGGAGAACGCGCGCTTTGCCGAGGCAGTCGCCGCCGCCGGTCTCGTCTTTGTTGGACCGACCGCGGAAACCATTCGCATGATGGGCGACAAGGCGGCCGCGCGGTCGGCGGCGAAGGCGGCGGGTGTCCCGGTTGTTCCCGGCAGCGACGGGGAAGTTGCCGACCTCGACTGCGCACTAGCCGCGGCCCGCGACATTGGCTTTCCGGTCATGCTCAAGGCCAGCGCCGGCGGCGGCGGCCGCGGCATCCGCGTCGCGCTCGACGAAGCCGGGTTTGAACATCTGTTTCACACCGCGCAGGCGGAGGCCAAAGCGGCGTTCGGCAGCGGCGCGCTTTATCTCGAACGGTTCTTGCAGCGCGCCCGCCATCTCGAGGTCCAGGTGCTCGGCGATGGCCAACGCGTCGTGCACTGCTTCGAGCGCGAATGCTCGCTGCAGCGGCGGCGACAGAAAATCTGGGAGGAGGCACCGTCTCCGGCTATCGGCGACGATACCCGGCGAGCGCTGTGCGCCTCTGCCGTCCGCCTTGCCGAGCGCGCCGGTTATCGCGGCGCGGGGACGCTCGAATACCTCTACGACGACGAAACGGGTGAGTTCTTCTTCATCGAGATGAACACGCGCATCCAGGTCGAACATCCGCTTACGGAAATGATCACCGGCATCGATCTGGTGCGCGAAATGATCCGCATCGCGCAGGGCGAACCGCTTGGGCTTGCGCAAGCCGACGTGCAGATGCGCGGGGCCGCAATCGAGGTACGCATCAATGCCGAGGATCCGGACAAGAATTTCCGCCCATCACCTGGCAAGATTACCGCGCTCGCGCTGCCAGCCGGGCCCGGGGTCCGCGTCGACACCATGCTTTATCCGGGTTACACCGTGCCGCCTTACTACGACTCTCTTCTTGCAAAGATCATTGTCCACGCGGAAACTCGGGAGCTGGCGCTGGCGCGGCTGCGCCGGGCGCTCGACGAGTTCGAGATCGATGGAATTGTCACCACCGCGGCGCTGCACAAACGGCTGGCTCGATTGGACGAGGTGCGGGCGGCGCGGTTCGATACCGGATTTTTGGAGCGGCTGCTGACGGCACAGGCGCAATCTGCGGTCTAGGGCACCAGGGGCAAGATACCCATGAGCGGGATTCGTTATTCCTTCGGCGCGGACGAGCATGTCTTCGCCGAAATCGACGAGGGAATGTCGCTGGAAGCCTTCTTCAAGGGCATGGCGATCTGCAAGGAATTGGAGCAGCGGCGTATTCCCGGAGTTTCGGAAATCTGCCCGTCGAACGCGTCCTATTTGGTCCGCTTCGATCCGGACGTGATTCATCCCGACAAGATGATGAGCACGCTCAAAGAGCTCGAAGCGCAGATCGGTGAAGCCGAGATCGACTTGCCGACGCGCATTGTCGAGCTGCCCCTCTTCTACAACGATCCCTGGACCAACGAAACCGGGCAGCGGTTCCGCGAGCGCCATCAGGATCCGAAGAGCAACGACATCGCCTATTCAGCGCGGATCAACGGCTACAAATCCATCGACGACTTTATCGCCGCGCACTCGGGGGCGCCGTGGTTCGTCTCCATGGTTGGTTTCGTCGCCGGACTCCCGTGGCTCTATCAGATCGTCGAGCGGTCGAAGCAGATCGAAGCGCCGAAATACTTAAGGCCGCGCACCGACACGCCGAAGCTGACCGTCGGCCACGGTGGTTGCTTCGCGGCGATCTATTCGGTACGGGGCGCCGGCGGCTATCAGATGTTCGGGATCACGCCAGCCCCGATTTACGACCCGGCGCAGAAGCTGCCTTACTTCAAGGATTTCCTCGCCGTCTTCCGGCCTGGTGACATCGTCAAGTTCAAGCCCATTTCGCGCGAGGAATATGACCGCGACATTCAAGCGGTCGAGGCCGGCACGTTCAATTTGACCTTCCGGCCCGTCACGTTCTCGCTGAAATCCTTTCACAGCGATCCGGGTGGCTACAGCCGGCATCTGGTGGAGGTGCTCTATGGCCATTGAGGTGATCAAACCGGGGCTGGCGACCAGCGTCCAGGACGCGGGCCGGCCCGGCTATTACAATATCGGCATTCCGCTTTCCGGCGCGCTCGACCAATACGCATTACGCGTGGCAAACCTGCTGGTCGGCAACGAAGAGGGTGCGGCCGCACTGGAAGCAAGCTTGCTGGCGCCGGAACTCGTGTTCCGCGCGCCCGCCATTGTCGCCATCGCCGGAGCTGAAGCGAACCCGAAGATCAACGGCGAAGCGCGGCCGCGCAACGAGTCCTTTGCGGTCACGGCGGACGATCGCCTCAGCTTCGATTTCATGAAGTCCGGTGCGCGCAGCTACATCGCCGTCGCCGGCGGCATCGCTGTGCCAATCGTCCTCGGCAGCCGCTCGACCTATGGACTTGGAGCGCTGGGCGGATTTTCCGGGCGAAAGATCGCCGCCGGTGATGTGCTGCCCATGGGCAAGCCAAAGCCCGGCGCGCGCGCCGGTCGCGCGCTCCCCGCAGATCTTGCCGCGAGCTATCCCAAGTCGCTTGAGCTGCGCGTGGTGACGGGACTCTATTTCCGCCGGATCACGGATGAGTCCGCCAAGACGTTCTTCGAGGACACCTGGACGGTTGCGCCCGAAGCGGACCGCATCGGCTATCGCTACCGCAAGGGGCGCCCGCTCTCTTTCCGCGAGCGCCAACAACCGTTCGGCGCGGGATCCGATCCATCCAACATCGTGGACGCCGGCTATCCCTACGGTTCGATCCAAGTGCCCGGAGGCCTCGAACCGATCATCCTGCATCGCGACGCCGTATCCGGCGGCGGCTATGCCATGATCGGCACCGTGATCAGCGCCGATATGGACCGCATTGCGCAGATGCAACCAAACAACCTCGCCCGCTTTGTCGAGGTTGACATGGCGAGTGCGCTCAAGGCGCGCGCCGAGTACAAGGCTCGGGAGGCACGGTTAAGATCGACGTTGTCCGCGTAGTTTCGGAGCGCGCCGCGGAGGCGACGACGTCGCCGCGGCAATGGAGACACAGCATGACCGATTTCAAGTTCGATCCGCGCAAGACCGGGCTCCTCAATATCGACATGCAGAATTGCTTTGTCGAAAACTCCCCGGTCGCCGCGCCGCGCGGGCGCGAAATAGTGCCGCGGATCAACAAGCTCGCCGGCGCCTGCCGCCGGCGCGGGGCGCTGGTCATTCACACGCTGCACCTGGTGCGGCCGGACGGCAGCAATACCGGCGTCATGGGGGTGATTATCCCGGCCATCGCCGCGGGCCTGATCAACAAAGGGAACAAACAAGCGGAGCTGCATCCGGAAATCGTCGTCGGCAAGAACGACATTATTCTCGAGAAGCCCCGCTATGGCGCTTTTCACGGCACCGATCTCGATCTCATCCTCCGCAACCGCGGCATCGACACAGTCATCATCACCGGCATCTGCACGAACGTGTGCTGCGAAACGACCGCGCGCGAAGCCAATATGAGGGACTACAAGGTTTTCTTTATCAGCGACGGGACGGCGACGTTCAACACGCCGGAGGCATCCGCCGATCAGATTCAGCCAATCGTGCTGGCGACGCTGAGAGCCGCCTTTGCGCAAGTCGAAAACACCGCCGCGATGATCCGCAAACTTGAGGAACAGAGGAGCGCTTACGCGGCCTGATGGCGCCGAAAACGGCGGGCCGCGCACGTCCGGCGTCTGAACGCCGTGTCACGTCATTGTGACATGTGAGGTGCCTATTGACAGCGATCATGCTTCACATGTCAAATAAATTCCAAGCCGGATTTCTACTGGGAGTTCAGGCGTAAAGCCTGAGAGGAAGGGGGCAGTATGACCGTCCTCGCGTGGCTGCTCGCCATCGTGGTTGCGATCGTGGTGATTGCGATCGCGGTGATGTTCCTCAACCGGTTCTATCGCAAATCGACGCGCGATATCGCCCTGGTGCGAACCGGTTTCGGCGGCCAGCGCATTCTCATTTCCGGCGGTTGCCTGGCGCTTCCGTTCCTGCACAAGGTCGAAGAGATCAACATGCGCACGTTGCGCATCGAGGTCCGCCGCACCGGCGATAAATCGGTGATCGCCGAGGATCGCATGCGGGTCGACGTCGAGCTCGAATTCTATGTGCGGGTCATCCCGACGCAGGAAGGTATCGCGACCGCAGCGCAGGCGCTCGGCGCCAAATCCTTTACGGTTGACGGCATCCGTAACCTGCTCGAAGGGCGCTTCGTCGACGCCGTGCAGGCGGTGGCGGCGCGCCGCACCATGGACAGCCTGCACGAAGGCCGCGCCGAGTTCGTCGCCAACGTTTCCGACCTGCTGCGCGACAATCTCAGGCAGAACGGCATCTTGCTCGATTCAGTGTCGCTGACCCGTCTCGACCAGTCGGCGTTTTCCTCCTTCGACGAGAACAACGCCTTCAACGCCGTCGGACTGCGTAAGCTTGCCGAAATCATCGCGGTCAACCGCAAGAAGCGGGCCGAGATCGAGGCCGATGCCGACATCTCGGTGCGGCAGACCCAGCTTGAGGCTACCAAACAGCGGCTCATTCTCACACAGCAGGAAGAGCAAGCGGAGATCAATCAGCAGCTGGAAATCGAAAAAATCCGCGCGGCGAGCGACGCCGAGGCAGCGAAGGCCCGCGAGCAATCGATGATCGCTACGGAGGAAGCCCGCATCGAACGCGAGCGGCAGACCAAGGCGACCGAGGTCGCCAAACAAAGCGAATTGCGCAAGCTCGAGGTCGAGTCGCAGCTCGGGGTGGAAATGAAGAAGATCGACAGCGCCATCCAGCTCGCCGCCAAGCATGTCGAAGAAGCAAAGTCACGGGCGCAGGCGGAATTGGCGCGTGCCGAAGTCGTGCTGGCCGAGGAGCACGTGCAGACCGAGCGCGACCGCGCCGTTGCCGATCGTTCCCACGAGATCGCGCTCAAGCGGGTGAGCGAGCAGGGAGCGGTGGAGCAAGCCAAGGCCGAGACCGACGCCAGCGTGCTGCTGCGGCGCATTCGCGCCGAGTCCGAGGCGGTGCGCACCAAGGCCGAGGCGGAACGTCTGCGCCTGTTGGCGCAGTCCGAGGGCGAGCGCGCGGTGATCGAGGCGGAGAACTCGCAGACCGACGCCTTGATCCGCATGAAGCTCGAGCAATATCGGCTGGATCGGTTGCCAGAGATCGTTTCGCAGATGATGAAGCCGGCGGAGAAGATCGACTCCATCCGCATTCATCAGCTTACCGGCTTCGGCGGCAGCGCTTCCGGACCGGCTGGCAGCAATGGCGAGGCCGCGCAGAAACCGCCGATCAACCAGGTGATGGACAGCATTCTCGGCATGGCTCTGCAGCTTCCGGCGCTGAAGAGCATCGGCGATTCGATCGGACTGGACTTTTCTTCGGCCGTCGAGCCAAGCGGCACGTCGGTCGTCGAGCGAAAGAAAGGGCGCGACACCGATCGAAGCGAAAAGTAGCTGCGCAATCGTCTCTTGCATTCATTGACAATCAGAGAACCCGAAGGAACACGCCATGACCATATCCCGCAGGACATTGCTCAACACCGCCGGCGCAACCGCCCTGTTGACCGGTATGCCGCTCATACGCGCCCGCGCCGAGGACGCGCCCATCAAGCTCGGAGCGATCGAAGACAATTCCGGTGTTCTCGATATCTATGGCAAGCCGATCGTCATGGCGAATGCCTTGGCAGTTGACGAAATCAACGCTGCCGGCGGCCTGCTCGGGCGCAAGATCGAGCTTAAACAGTACGACAGCCAATCGGATATCGCGCTCTACACCAAATATGCGCAGCAGCTCGTGCGCGAGGACAAGGTCGACGTCGCCCATGCCGGCATCACCTCGGCATCGCGCGAAGCCATCAGGCAGACATTCCGCCGCGGCAACACACTTTATTTCTACAACATTCTGTACGAAGGCGGCGTGTGCGACCGCAATTGCTTCGTCACCGGCACGACGCCGGCGCAAGCGGTCGAGCCTATCATCGACTATGCGATGAAGAAGTGGGGCAACAAGGTCTATGTCCTCGCCGCCGACTACAATTACGGCCAGATCACCGCAAAGTGGGTGGCGCATTATGTCGAGGAGCGCAAAGGCACGGTGCTGGCGACCAATTTCTTCCCGCTCGACGTCTCCGACTTCGGCTCGACCATCGCCAAGATCCAGGATGCGGCGCCGAACTTTGTCGTCGCCGCTTTAGTCGGCGGCGCCCATATGTCGTTCTTCCGGCAATGGGCGGCGTCGGGCATGAACAAGAAGATACCGCTGACCTCGACCACCTTCGGCGTCGGCAACGAGCATCTGGCGCTGTCAGCGGCGGAGGGCGACGGCATTCTGATCGCCGGCAATTACAGCCCCGAACTCGACACGCCGGCCAACAAGAAGTTCCTGGCGGCGTGGGCCAAGCGCTACGGCGATGCCAAGGTCGTGCACGAGCTCGCGGTCTCGCAATATCAAGGCATCATGTTGTGGGCCGAGGCGGTGCGAAAGGCCGGATCGGTCGAACACGATGCGCTGGTCAAGATGCTTGAGACTGGATTGAAGATCGAAGGTCCGGCCGGGACGGTCGCCGTCGATCCGAAGACGCACCATTGCGCGCTCGACATCCATCTTATGGTCGTCAAGGACCAGAAGCTCACTATCATCGACACTGCCCCGCAACGGCCGCCCAGCGATACCGCGCAGTATTGCGATCTGCAGAAGAACCCGGACGACAACAAGCAGTACGAGGTCAAGATCTGAGCCGAAGGCTGGCCAACGGACGTGTAGAATGGACTACGCGGCGATCGTCGTTCTTGAAATCCTCTACATGATCGCCTTTCTCGCGCTGATCAGCGCGGGGCTGGCGATCGTGTTCGGGATGATGCGCGTCATCAATCTCGCTCACGGCGAATTTGTGATGCTCGGCGGTTACGCGACGATCGCCGCCGCCAAGGCCGGCATCAACGTCTATTTCGCCATGTTGGTGATTTCGCCCCTTGTCGTCGGCATCATCGGGCTCGTGGTCGAACGCCTGATCGTCCGCTTTTTGTACGGACGCATGATCGACATCATGCTGGCGACCTGGGGCTTGAGTCTGTTGCTGATCGGCCTCGTCACACTGATCTTCGGCAACACGCCCGTCAGTGTGCCGACGCCGATCCCCGGTTACCGGATCGGGCATTATCAGATGGGCGGATACAACTTGTTCGTGATCGCCGTCGCCGCCATTTTGATGTGCGCGATGTGGTTCGCACTGCGCTATACCCGCATCGGGCTGATCGCGCGAGGCGCCATGCAGGGCAGGGAGGTGGTATCGGCGCTCGGCTATAATCCGAACACCATCTACATGCTCACCTTCACGGTCGGCGCCGCGCTGTCGGGACTGGCCGGCGGCGTGATGGCGCCGCTCACGGGGCTCTTACCCTCGATCGGCGGCGCCTACATCGCCAAGGCGTTCATCACCGTGATCACCGGCGGTGCCGCTGTCATCGCCGGAACTCTCTCCACCGCGGGACTGTTCGGTACCGTCGACCAAATTGTTTCATTCGCGACGACGCCGGTGCTCGGCGAAATCGCCATGCTGGCACTCGCCCTTGTCCTCCTGCGCCTGATGCCGCAAGGGATTACCGGGCAGTTCTTCCGCAACTCGACATGACCGGCGCGGCGTTCGGCATCGGGCGTATCCACTGGAACTGGCTCGCGGCGCTGGCCGTGCTGCTCGCGGCCTTGCCGCTGGTCAGCGAAACGAGCACGCCGACCTTGCTGGCGATTTGGGCGTTGTTCGCCATGTCGCTCGCTTTGATGTGGGGTTATGCGGGGATCCTCAGTTTCGGACACGCCGCCTATTTCGGTCTCGGCGCCTACACCTACGCTATCGCTTCCGTCAACATCGGCGAGAGTACGGTGCCGCTGCTGCTGGCGCTGATCGTGCCCGCGCTGGTCGCCGCCATCATCGGCGCGATGATGTTCTATGGCCGCATCAGCGACGTCTATCTGGGCGTCATGACGCTGGTGGTCACCCTCATCCTCAACCGTTTCATGAACGCCACCGCCGGTGATGTCTATAAGATCGGTAACGCACGGCTCGGCGGTTTCAACGGCATTCCGGCTTTCCCGACGCTTAACGTGCCGGGCGAGCCCAACATGGAGGTCTATGGCACCGCCTATTATTATGTCGTGATCGTCTGCCTGCTCGTTGCCTATCTGATTGCCCGCTGGATCCTGGCCAGCGCATTCGGACGCACGCTGATCGGCATTCGTGAAAATGAGCAGCGCATGGAGCTGCTCGGCTACAATGTTCCGGCCTACAAGACCGCGATATTCGCAGTGTCAGGAGCGATGGCCGGACTTGCCGGTTGTCTGTTCGCAAACTGGGCCGAGATCGTGACGCCGAGCGTATTCAGCCTCGGGCAAACCGCCGAAGTCCTGATCTGGGTGATCGTCGGCGGCCTCGGGACACTGATCGGTCCGATGATTGCCGCGGTCGCGCTCGGCTCGTTGAAGCTGGAGCTCGGCCACCAGACAACGGTCGACAATTCGCTGATCCTCGGTGCGATCCTGATCCTGGTCGTGCTGCTGATCCCGCGCGGTTTCGCGCCAAGCTTTGTCGCCTGGCGCCGGCGCTTCGCGCAATCGCAGGTCCATCGGCGCCAGGCGCGCGGGACACGCCGCCGCCGCGTCGCGCTGCAGGAAGCCAAGCAGTGAGCGAGCCGGTCGTCGAGACACAGGAACTGGCGGTGCGCTTCGGCGGCGTGCTTGCGGTCGACCACGTCGACTTCACGTTGCGCGAGCGCGAGCTGCGCTGCCTGATCGGCCCCAACGGCGCCGGTAAGAGCACTTTTTTCAAGTCGATTACCGGCCAGATCCGCGGCGCCAATGCCAGCGGCCGGGTGTTGATCCGCGGCCAGGATGTCACCGGCTGGTCGACGCATCAGATCGTCCGGCTCGGCATCGGCATCAAGACCCAGGTGCCCTCGGTGATGAACGGACTAACGGTCGCGGAAAACTTGTGGCTCTCGGCCCGGCGCACCGCCGGGCACGACGGCGCGGACGCTGCGGTCGACGAGGTCGTGGCCGAGCTCGAATTGGGCTCGATCGCGCGCCGGCTGGTTGGCGAACTCGCTCACGGGCAACGGCAGCTCGTCGAGATCGGTACCGTGCTCGCCAACAAGCCGTGGCTCGTCCTGCTCGACGAGCCGGCGGCGGGTCTCACCAATGTGGAGACCGAGCGGTTGATCGCCATCATCAAGCGCATCAATCAGACCGCCACGCTGATCGTGGTCGATCACGACATGCATTTTGTGCGGACGCTCGACTCGTTGATCACGGTGTTTCATCAGGGCGCCATCCTGGTCGAAGGACACGCCCAGAAGGTGCTCACCGACCCGAATGTGCGCGAAGTCTATTTGGGAAACCGCGCATGATTGTTGGCGAACGCAGTGACCCGAATATCAGTGACAACGCGCCCGAAGCCGGCGTCGAGCCCGACGGCCTCGTCCTCGACATAACGGACCTGCATGCCGGCTACGGCGAAATCCCAGTGCTTCATGGCGTGTCGCTTCAGCTTTGGGAGGGCGAAGCGATCGGGATTGTCGGCCACAACGGCATGGGCAAGACGACGCTATTGAAGACCATCATGGGACTGTTGTCGCCGCGCGGCGGCAAGATCGTCGTCGACGGCGTCAACGTGACCGCCTGGGCGGCGCATGAGCGCAGCCGCCTCGGCATCGCTTACGTGCCGCAGGGCCGCGGCATTCTTCCCGGCTTGAGCGCGCATGAGAATCTGCGCCTGGCCTGGACACCGGATTCCGGCGAAACCGAGGAGCGGGCGATCGAGCGCGTGCTTGGAATTTTCCCACGGCTGACGCGGTTGCTGGAACGCCGCGGCGGCGCGCTCTCGGGCGGCGAGCAGCAGATTCTGGCGCTCGCGCGCGCGCTCGTGCCGTTGCCGTGGCTCCTCCTGCTCGACGAGCCGTCCGAAGGCATTCAGCCGTCGATCGTTCAGGAAATCGGCGAGCTTCTGGCATCGCTGCGCGACAAGCAGCGCCTGTCGATGCTGATCGTCGAGCAAAACCTTGAGCTCGTACTCGATGTCGCCAGCCGCATCGTGCTGGTCGAGCGCGGCCGCATCACGCGCGAGCTCGATGCGGGCTCGGTGCGCGGCGGCGCCATCGCCGATCTGGTTGGTCTCGGCGGTGCGCGGAGCACCTACGCGGCGCCTGGCGGTGCTGCGGCGCCGCGTCCGCAGCCGCCGGCCGCGTCCTCGGCCAACGGCCCGGCGCGCTTGGCGTCGAGTGGCGCCCGTCCGCCAGCGAACGGCGCGCGCCCGTCGAATGGTCCACGGAATTCCGCCCGCAACGGGTCATCGCGAAACTCGGCGCCGGCGATGCCGGCCGCCGCCACATCATTAGGGGGTCCCATGTCGACCGTCAGACGACCCACGCTCGAGCAGATGCACGACGTCGTCAGTTCGCTGCATCTGAGCATGTCGCAAGGCGAAGTCGCCGAATACCTGGACGTGCTGGAAGGCACCTTTGCGGCCTACGATCGGGTCAATCAATTGCCCGACTACTTGCCGCCGGTCCGCTATCCGCGGACGCCGGGCTATCGGCCGGGCGCCAACGAGAATCCGCTCAACGCCTGGGCGGTGAAGACGGAAGTCCGCGGCGCCGCGCACGGACCGTTGTCCGGCAAGCGCGTGGTGCTCAAGGACAATATTTGCCTCGCCGGCGTACCGATGATGAACGGCGCTTCCACGCTTGAAGGCTACGTGCCGGACATCGACGCTACGCTGGTGACGCGCATCCTCGATGCCGGCGGTACCATTGTCGGCAAAGCGCATTGCGAATATTTTTGCCTGTCCGGCGGCAGTCATACGTCGGCGCACGGTCCGGTGCACAATCCGTTCAAACACGGCTACTCGGCCGGCGGGTCATCGTCGGGATGCGGCGCGTTGGTCGGTGCCGGTGAGGTCGAGATGGCCATCGGCGGCGACCAGGGCGGCTCGATCCGTATGCCGTCGTCCTATTCCGGCTGTTACGGGATGAAGGCCACTCACGGTCTCGTGCCGTACACCGGCGTCATGCCGATCGAGGCGACCATCGACCATGCCGGGCCGATGACCGCAACCGTCGCCGACAACGCCCTGCTTCTGGAAGTGATTGCCGGAGCCGACGGACTCGATCCGCGCCAGTACGACGTGCAGGTCGAGAAATACAGCTACACGACCGGGCTCGGCCGCGGCGTCTCCGGCATGCGTATCGGCTTGGTCACGGAAGGGTTCGGCTGGCCGTCGAGCGAGCCGGACGTCGATGCCAAGGTGCGCGAAGCGGCCGAGCGCTTGCGCGGCGCCGGCGCCATTGTCGAGCCGGTGTCGATTCCCATGCACCTCGACGGCGCCGCCATCTGGACGCCGATCGCGCTCGAGGGACTGGTCGCGCAGATGATGCACGGCAACGGCATGGGCTTTAACTGGAAGGGCCTCTACACCACGAGCCTCCTCGACGCCCATGCCAATTGGCGAGCGCGTGCCGACGAATTGTCGCGCACCCTGAAAATCTCGATGCTCGCCGGCGAATATTTCATCAAGCACCATCGCGGCCACTTCTATGCCAAGGCGCAGAATTTAGGCCGCCTGTTGCGCAAGACTTACGACGAGGTTCTGGCGCGCTACGATCTTCTGATGATGCCGACGCTGCCGATGAAGGCGACGCCGCTGCCGCCGGCCAACGCGCCGCTGGCCTTGTGGTGCCAGCGCGGTTTCGAAATGCTGCCGAACACCTGTCCGTTCGACGTGACCGGCCATCCGGCCATGAACATACCCTGCGGCCTGAGCGATGGATTGCCGGTCGGCATGATGCTGGTCGGCAAGCATTACGGCGAGACGACAATCTACCGTGCCGCGCATGCTTTCGAACAACTCGGAGATTGGCGGAATTTCTGATCTGCAATCGGTCCGCAGCGTAGACGGCCGACGCCAGTGAGCACCTACAACCCGTTCAGCTCGGATTTTTTGCGTAGCCGCGGCGACGACCACTTGCGGCCGCAGGGGTCGCTGTCCTATGTCGCCGGCGCGACCGACGATCCGCTCAAATTTATGACCATCCCGCAATTGCTGGATCGCGCCTGCGCCAGGCACGGCGGCCGCACCGCGGCGATCTTCGCCGCCAACGGCGCCTCGCTGTCCTGGTACGATCTGCGCGAGCGGTCCAACGACGTCGCTGCCGGCTTGCTTGCGCTCGGCGTTGGGCGTGGCGACCGCGTCGGCATCTGGGCGCCCAATCGCGCCGAATGGCTTTACGTCCAATTCGGCAGCGCCCGCATCGGCGCCATTCTGGTCAACATCAATCCGGCCTATCGGACGTCTGAGCTCGAATACGCGCTCAATAAAGTCGGGTGCAAAGCGCTGATCATGGCGCGGCGCCACCGGTCGAGCGATTACGTTGACATGCTGCGCGCGGTCGCACCTGAAATCGACGGCGACGGGACCAGCCTGCAAGCAGCGAAGCTGCCGCAGCTCAAGCATGTCGTCGTTCTCGACGACGGGCCGCACCCGCACGCGGCCTGTTCATTCTCGAAAATGACGTCGCTCGCCGGGCCGGGTCATCGGAGCCGCCTGGAGGCGCTTTCGGTGGCGCTCGATCCGGACGATGCCATCAATATCCAGTTCACCAGCGGCACGACGGGCTCGCCAAAAGGCGCGACGCTTAGTCATTTCAACATCGTCAACAACGCGCGCTACGCCGCCGAGTCGATGGCGCTGTCCGCCGATGACCGGCTGTGCATTCCCGTGCCGCTCTATCATTGCTTCGGCATGGTCTTGGGCGTGCTGTGTGCCACCGCGGTCGGCGCCGGCATGGTTTTTCCGGGCGAGAGTTTCGATGCCGAGGCGACGCTAGCCGCGGTTGCGCGTTACAAATGCACGGCGCTGCACGGCGTTCCGACGATGTTCGCCGCCGAGCTCGAGCATGCGAATTTTGCAAATTACGACACGTCGAGCTTGCGGACCGGCATCATGGCCGGGGCGCCGTGCCCGATCGACACCATGCGTGCCGTCATCGACCGCATGCATATGCGCGAGGTCACCATCGGCTACGGCATGACCGAGACCAGCCCGCTGTCCTTCCAGTCGCGTACCGACGATCCCATCGAGCGGCGGGTGGCGACGGTGGGGCGCATTCTTCCGCACGTCGAAGTCAAGATCGTCGATGCCGGCGGCAAGGTCGCGCGGATCGGCAGTTCCGGAGAATTGTGCACGCGCGGCTATGGCGTAATGCGCGGCTATTGGGACGACGCTGAAAGAAGCGCGCAAGCGGTCGACGCGTCGGGCTGGATGCATTCGGGTGATCTTGCGACCATCGACGAGCAGGGCTATTGCACCATCGTCGGGCGGCTCAAGGACATGCTCATTCGTGGCGGCGAAAATATCTATCCGCGCGAGATCGAGGACTTTTTGCTCCGCCATCCGAAGGTGCAATCTGCGCAAGTCTTCGGCGTGCCCGATCAGCGGCTCGGTGAGGAGGTCGGTGCCTTCATCGTGCTCAAGCCTAACCAGTCGGCGACGGCCGAGGAAATACAGTCGTTCTGCCGCGGGCAGATCTCCCATCAGAAAGTGCCCCGTTATATTCGCTTTGTGCCGGAATTTCCGATGACGGCAACCGGCAAGCCGCAAAAGCACATCATGCGCGAACAGATCGTCAGCGACATCGCCGCCGGAGCCGCGCGAGAGCAGATGGCGTAATACGCGTCGGCTTCATGCGTCGCGGGTCGCGTCGCATGACGGAGCTGGGATCGCCGATCGTGGCGACGCCGCAACGTGCGCGGAAGACTAAAGCGCCGCGATCACGCGGCGATCAATGTGGTCAATCCGGCGAACGCCGGTGAGCGCCATGCCGACATCGAGCTCTCGGCGCATATTGTCTATGGCTCGCCTGACGCCCGCTTGTCCGGCGGCGCCGAGCCCGTAGACATAAGCACGGCCGCTGAGACACCCGCGCGCGCCCAGCGCAACGGCGCGCATGATGTCCTGGCCGGAACGGATACCGCCATCGAACAGGATCTCGATCGTCGAGCCGACCGCGTCTGCGATCGCCGGCAACATGGAAATCGAGGATGGTGCGCCGTCGAGTTGACGGCCGCCATGATTCGACACGACCAGCGCCGCCGCACCGGTCTTCGCCGCGATGCGCGCATCCTCCACATCGAGGATTCCTTTAAGGATGAGCTTTCCGGGCCAAAGCCCGGCCAGCCATTCCACATCTTTCCAGCTCAATGGCACGTTGAATTGGCTGCCGATCCATTGCGAGAGCGAATCGAGGCTTTTCGCGCTGCCGACATGGCCGGCGAGATTGCCGAGCGTTCTGCGTTTGCCGCGCGCGATGCCGAGCGCCCAGGCCGGCTTGGTCGCCATGTCGATGACGTTTTTGATGCGCAATTCCGGTGGAACACCCATGCCGTTGCGAAGATCGCGATGGCGCTGACCGATCACCGGCAGATCAAGCGTAGCCACCAGCGCGCTGCATTTTGCGGCGGTCGCGCGTTCGACCAGTGAGCGAACAAAACCCCGATCTTTCATGAAGAACATTTGGAACCAGAACGGCCTCTCGACGGCTGCCGCGACATCTTCGATCGAGCAGACCGACATGGTCGATAGGCAGAACGGGATGCCGGCTTGCTCCGCGGCGCGACATGCCAGTATCTCGCCGTCGCCGTGCACCATGCCGCAAAGCCCGATTGGCGCCAGCCCCAGCGGCAGCGACACCGGTTCGCCCAGAATCGTACTGCACGTGCTGCGGTTGGAGACGTCAATCAGGACGCGTTGGCGCAACCTTATGCGTTGCAGGTCAGCGCAGTTGGCTACAAGGGTCTGCTCTGCATAGGAGCCGCCTTCGACAAAATCAAAAAATGCTTGCGGCACCCTGCGGCAAGCCGCCTGCCGCAAGTCCTCGATGCAGGTCGTTATTTCCATGGCATG
>Ga0073928_10006555_pt1 | contig 15597 bp, 15 predicted proteins | sample PaiPotPPA55metaG_FD_76969 | JGI IMG/M metagenome (GOLD analysis project Ga0073928, IMG submission 76969) | Iron sulfur acid spring bacterial and archeal communities from Banff, Canada, to study Microbial Dark Matter (Phase II) - Paint Pots PPA... ... | reverse complement strand
TCTCAACGAACTGACGGTTCCGGTTCGCGCCTTGATGAAGGAAGGCTACGAAATCACTTTCGCCAACCCCAAAGGCAACACGCCGCAATTGGATGTCAATTCAGCTATAGCCCAGTTCTTCGGTGGGGAGGAGGCTAAGCTTCAGGACTATCTAAAATTCCGCGACAGCCTGACTGGGCTAAAAAACCCAACTCGCATCTCGGATGTCATCGCATCGGGCCTGGATCAATATGACGCCGTTTTTGTCCCCGGCGGCCATGGCCCGATGATAGAACTTCTCGATGATCCCGACGCTGGCACGGTGATGAGACACTTTCATAAAACATCCAAGCCTACGGCGGTGCTCTGCCATGGCCCGATTTCACTTCTCTCGGCTCTTCCGAATTCGACGGAGGTGATCGGAGCGCTGGCAGCGGGCGATGCCGCTGGAGCGCGGGCAAAGGCTCAAGGATGGATTTATTCTGGATATAAAATGACCATCTTTTCGACGGCGGAAGAGCAGCAGCGGGAGCCGCTTGAGATTGGTGGCAAGGTTCTCTTCTATCCGGACTTCGCCTTGAAGACAGCGGGCGGTGATGTAAGTGTGCTCGCTCCGTGGAAGAGCTACGTCCTTCAAGATCGCGAGTTGATCTCAGGTCAGAACCCCTTCTCGGACGAAGCGCTTTTGAAACTTCTTATACCGGCGCTCAACGAGAGACGAAGGCAGGCGGTTGGCGCATCCTGAGCCGGATCAAATCTTCGCTATTGAACGAGTGAAGCTCTGGCAGCGTACGCAAAATCAAAACACGTTGCCATATTTCAATCCCTGATTTGGTAAGGATCGATACACTCGTCCAATAGACTTGTCGTTACGCTTCCGCCGATCGCGCCTTGAGCGGTCAGTCTCTTCGACATCGAAAGGAATACCAAATGGGAGGCACAAATGGACCGAAAGAGACCACGGGCGTGACCTCTCTTAGGTACGCGGCGAAGAGTGGTTTGGGTGTGCCGGATTCGCGAGATGAATTCATGCTCCCGGGTGTTCGCTTTGAGCCAGAAGAACGTGCCTACCGCGAACCCTGAGTCCAGCGTCGTAGTATAGCCGGGCCTCGTGATTTACAGCACGTATAACGGCTACTGGTTCTGGGCGTGCCCATCGGTCATCGATCTTTGGCACGATCTGCGCGCCGTGACGAGCGAAATCAGCCCAGACTGGGATCTGCGTATTCCTGGACTCCGCGTGCCATGGAATGCGGGTGATTTCTCACGGGTGGGACAATCGAGGCACCCGAAGGCGCGTCTGCAGGACCGAAAGAGTCACGATGACTGTCAGCGATGAATCCTGGTTCCGGGCGGTTTTCTTTAGGAAAGCGCAATTCTAGGCTAAGTGAACCCAAGGAACTTGGCTGAGATTCATCATAAGGATGTCTCTATCGCAATTTGCCATGGCCCACCGTCATAAACCGAAGAGTTCTAATTCGTAGCGGTTGAAGTATTCGGCATACCGCGATAATGTGTTTTCCCGCCTTTAGGTGGATTTCCTTGGGAAGGAATGAGCCATGAGGACCGCGGCCCCCATCTCGTTTGCTGGTTCCCAACTCGCAGAAACCCGTCATGTTTGTGCATTCTTCAATAGCGACGAAGAAGAATATCGCGTGTTGCTTCCGTTCATTAAGGACGGATTCGAATGCGGCCACAAGGCAGTTCACGTGGTCAACCCGGACCAGCGGAGCGAGCATCTGCAACGGCTGATCGCAGCCGGGATTGACCCTGCGGCAGCGGAGCGCAGTGGCCAATTCGAGCTTCGAATTAATAGCGAAACATACCTTCGCGATGGCCGATTCGATCAAGAGCGAATGTTGCATGCGTTCGAACAGATTGCCAGTGGTAATGCGGCCGGAGGGTTCCCGCTTAGCCGCATAGTTTGCCGAATGGACTGGGCGGCCGAAGAGAAAACCTACGTGAACGATCTGATCGAATTCGAATCACGAGTGAATCATGTGTGGGAGCATCACGACGCCGCTGTGATTTGTACCTACCATCTTGGGAAATTTGGTGGGGACACCGTGATCGACATCATGCGCACGCATCCGATGATCATCATTGGCGGAACTCTCCAACGAAATCCATTCTTCGTAACTCCAACCGAATTCCTTCGAGAGTTCCGCGAACGACGAACTGGGCGGAGCACATCGACCTCAGCAGGAAGCTAATATGGCAGCCGAACCCGAAAGTCCCGCCGAGGAAGTTAGGCAGCTTCGGCGCTGTATCAACGACTTGGTCAGCGTGCTTGCCCTACCTGCCACTTGGACTGGCGGCGCACCCTCACAAATTGTTGGCAATTCGCTCGATGCTCTATTGAATATGTTGAGCCTCGACTTCATCTATGCGCGGCTAAGAGCGTCAACGGAAACAGGATTTACCGAAATCGTGCGAGTTGGTTCAACCTGGGAGTCCGAGCCTCGGCCGGACGAGATTGGTGTGAAACTTCAACCATGGTTGGAAAATGAGTCCGAAAAAATGCCGGTAGTTGTAAGGAATCTTTTCGGAAAACCGACGATTACGCTAGTGCCCTTCCAATTGGGGATGTACGCGGACATTGGCGTAATCGTGGCGGGTTCTCAAAGAACTGATTTCCCTCAACAAACCGAGAGACTCGTTTTGAACATAGGGGCGAACCAGGCTGCCATTGGGCTGCAGGAATCAGGCCTCCTGAGTGCACAAAAGCGAGTGGCCAGCGAGCTCGATCAGCGGGTCGCGCAACGAACCGCAGAGCTTGCTGCCAGCAACGAAGAACTAAGGAAGGAGATAGTTGAACGCGAGTCAGTGGAAGAAAGGCTTCGGCAAGAAGAAACGGAACTTAAGCGCATTGAAGCGCATAAGGCAGCGATCCTGGACTCTTCACTCGACTGTATTGTAGCCATGGACCACGAAGGCTGCATTACTGAATTCAATCCGGCGGCTGAGAGAACTTTTGGTTACAGTCGAGAGAGCGTCATAGGAAAGCATTTGGCCGAGGTCATTGTTCCACCGTCGCTTCGTGAGAAGCACCGCGCCGGTTTCGCCCGTCACTTGGCCACGGGCGAGTCGCGAGTGCTTGGACGGCGCATCGAGATGACCGCGCTGTGTGCCGACGGAAGGGAAATCCCCGTCGAAATAGCAATCACCCGCATCCTACAGGATGGACCACCGTCCTTCACGGGTTATCTGCGCGACATTACGGAACGCAAGCGAAACGAAGATGCCTTGCTTGAGACCCACGCGAAACTCGCGCGGAGCGAGGAACGCTGGCGGTCGGTGTTTGAGAACTCAGCAATCGGCGTCGCTTTGACCGACCTGAACGGTCGCTATATCGCGGCGAATCCCCTGTTCCAGAGGATGCTGGGATACACGGAAGAGGAACTCGGACAACTTAGTTTTCTCGACATTACCGTTGAAGAGGACCGCGAGCTCAACAGGGCGCTCATCAAGGAGCTTTTGGAAGGAAAGCGCCCGCAATTTCAGATCGAGAAGCAGTACCGAAGGAAAAATGGCAGCACGGTGTGGGTGCGTAACAGCGTTTCCATCGTGGCGGGCACAGACCGGGTACCGCAATTTCTAATGGCACTTTCCGAAGATGTTACGGAGCGCCGGCTAGCCGAGGAAGCTCTCAACGAGACGCGGTCTGAACTTGCCCATATGGCGCGGGTTACAACACTAAGCACGTTGACGGCATCGATTGCGCATGAGGTCAATCAGCCGCTATCCGGCATTGTCACCAATGCAAGTACATGTCTTCGGATGTTGGATGCGAATCCTCCAAATGTGGAAGGTGCGCGCGAAACCGCGAGAAGGACCATTCGCGACGGCAATCGCGCGTCTGAAGTGATCACGCGGCTGCGCGCACTATTTAGCAAAAAGAACGCCGCATTTGAAGTGTTCGATTTGAATGAGGCGGCCAAAGAAGTGGTTGCGCTATCCGTCAGCGAGCTGCAGGGAAATAGGGTCATTCTGCATTCGGACCTTGCCGCCGATCTGCCATCCGTCTTAGGAGATCGGGTTCAGATTCAGCAAGTCATTCTGAATCTGATACGGAATGGCTCGGATGCCACGAGGATCGTTGATGATCGTCCGAGGGAATTGCTGGTCAAGACGGAATGCGACGAAGGCGGTGTGCGCCTGAGCGTCAAGGATTCGGGAGTGGGCATAGACTCCGAAATTGAGAAGAAGCTATTCGAAGCCTTCTATACGACGAAGAGTGACGGCATGGGAATCGGGCTTTCCGTCAGCCGCTCCATTGTGGAACGGCATCAGGGCCGCCTTTGGGCAATCCGGAACGAGGGCCCCGGCGCAACGTTTTTGTTTTCTATTCCGTGTAGTACCAATACTTAAGTCTAATAGACGCCTCCTGTATTCATCCACATTCTAGGGTTATGACGGATGACCAGGAGCACAAAACCATCCCACAACCTCTCGTAGTAGTAGTCGTTGATGACGACGAATCCGTTCGCGAGTCGCTCCCTGACTTGCTGAAGGAATTCGGTTTTACAGTCCTTGCTTTCGCTTCCGCCGCCGAATTCCTTGCATCCGGTAGCGCCGCTCGGACTAATTGTTTGGTGCTGGACGTCGTCATGCCGGGTACGAGTGGGCTTGATTTACAAAAAGAGCTCAAGAGTCGCGGGTACAAGATACCGATCATCTTTATTACCGCTCAAAGAGATGAGTCCATCCGTAAGCGGGTGCTTGAACAGGGAGCTGTGGACATACTTCTCAAGCCATTCAGCGACATAGCGCTACGCGGGGCGCTGAGCAAAGCAATGGGGGAAACCTGACGATCAGTTCGCTCTTGGAGATATACTGTGGCGTCAGCCGAAGCTGTCGAGTGTGAAAGGGGACGTTCAAGCATGCCCCCCGCGAAGTCCATTGTATTCGTCGTTGACGATGACATTTCGGTTCGAGAGTCGCTGGAACTATTGATTCACGCGGCCGGATGGCACCCAGAGTTATTCGCTTCGGCACAAGCGTTCCTCGACCATCCACCCGCTTCCGTCCCGAACTGCCTCGTGCTTGACATTTCCCTCCCAGGACTAAACGGTCTCGATCTGCAGAAGCGGGTCATCGCGGAGCGACCTGAACTGCCGATCATTTTCATTACAGGGCACGGCGACGTACCAAAAACAGTTCAAGCGATGAAGGCAGGGGCTGTCGAATTTCTGACTAAGCCTTTCCCCGATGACGTGTTGCTCGACGCGATCCGCCAGGCGCTCGAACGAAGCCGAACTTCTCTCGGCCGCGCGATCGAGATGCAGACGTTGAATGACCGGTATGCATCCCTCACTCCTCGCGAGCAACAAGTCCTGACGCTGGTGGTCGGAGGGCTGTTAAACAAGCAGGTAGGTGGAGAGCTCGGAATCAGTGAGATCACGGTCAAGGCGCACCGCGGGAAAGTGATGCAGAAAATGAAGGCCGATTCTCTAGCGGATCTGGTGAAGATGGCCGCCAAACTTAGTGGGAATTCTAGTCCAAAAGCCTGACGAGAGAGGTCCGGAAGTTCCGATTCGGCCCTTGAGCTTTACTTGACGAAGTTCCTCACAAGTTGAGCGATCTCATCTGCAGCTGTATCAAGCGCGAAGTGACCACCGTCGACAATATGCACCTGAGCATTCGGAACGTCGCGACGATAGGACTCAGGCTCCGAAGGATCAAAGGACGATTCGTATTTGCCCCAAATGACCAGCAGTTGCGGCTGGTTTTTTTGCATCCACGCTTGCCACTTGGGATAGTTCTCGACATTGGTCCGATAGTCATAGAAAAGTTCGACCTGAATGTCGCCCTGGCCCGGCTGGTTCAGAAAATAGTATTCGTCCCTCCACAGATCCGGGTTGTGGCGCTCGAGGTCAGGATCACCACCGGCGTGACGCGCGCGCGTAGTGGCCAGGGAAAGAAGATTGGTTCGCAGCGCGCTTTCGTTTGCTGTCCGGTCGGCCCAAAACGCGCGCCGGGTTTTCCAATTAGCTCCCAAGCCTTCGTTGTGCGCCACGGCATCTTGCACGATAAGCCGTTCGACGCGGTCGGGATGTCCAAGGATCATACGAAAACCAACCGGTCCGCCGTAGTCCTGCATATAAAGGCTGAAGTGCGAAAGCCCGAGCGCCTCGGTGAAGTGAATCATGACCTCGGCGATATGGTCGAATGTGTACGTGAATTGCTTCGGGTCGGGCCAATCACTGTGCCCAAAGCCTGGATAGTCGGGGGCGACGAGATGGTAGCGATCTGAGAGTCTGTCAAACAAAGGTTCGAACATACGAGACGAAGATGGAAGGCCGTGCAGCAGGAGGATGGTAGGCGCGTTTTTTGGTCCAGCCTCGCGATAGAAGATCGAAAGCCCATCAATTTGAATAGTGCGATAAACAGTTGGATGTTGCATGGGAGCTTCCTTTGTTGGGGTGTGGGCCATTGAAGCAGATGAAGTGCAAAACAGCAGTAGCGGTTGCAAAATCCAGCACAGGTTCAAGGAGATGTACGAACTACAGACAGTCAAGCGACGCATGTGTATACCTCATGTGTAAGGACTGAACTACATGTTGGAAGAGTCCGCGGCAAAAAGCTGGTCTTCTCAAAGTCGTATTCTCCTTTGCAGCTCGCGCGCGACTTACTTAGTCACCTCGAAGATGAGCTCCAGCTCAACGGGAACTCCGAGTGGCAGGCTGGCTACTCCGTAGACAACACGGCAAGGGTTCTTGTCTTTTCCAAAAATGCTCTGCAGCAGCTCGGAAGCTCCATCCGCCACTTTCGGCAAGTCAGCAATCTCGTTTCCTGTGGCAATAAGCACGCTCAAGCGGACGATCCGGGCCACTTTATTGAGTGAACCTAGATGCTCCCTGGCCACGGCAATGCCGTTGAGAGCTGCGACATGGGCCGCTTGTTTCCCCGCTTCGACATTCAGTTCCGCGCCAATCCGCCCGATGAGTTTTGGTTGCCCGCCTTCTGTGGGGAGCATTCCACTCAGAAACAAGAGACTGCCGGTCTGGACGGCTTCAGCGTAGGTTCCGAATGGCTGTGGCGGATTCGGGAGGTTGATACCGAGCTCCTTCAAACGCCGGTCGGCCTTTGATGCAGTTGACTGAGTGGGGTTGTTGGCGCTCTGTTTCATTGTTGTCGTCCATTTTGCAATCGTGTTCGTTCGTCGATGCGATGACAACAAAAACGTCACGCAGAAACAATCAGACGAAGGTATTGGAAATACTTTGGTATTGGACATGGATTTCCTGAGCACATGAAAGCGGAGCTGCACACGAAGGCATCGGCGATACCTTAGTCCAATTGTTTTGGGCTCTGGCCTCTGACGTAATCTCGGACGTGCGTTAAGTTCACCCAAGGAGGGGAGATGCTCGCGAAGAAGGCGGTAATCGTCACAGGGGCGCAGCAAGGAATCGGAGCAGGGCTCGTCGAGGGCTTTCTGAAGCACGGCTACAACGTCGTCGCAACGTCGCTTCGCGCCAGCGAGTCGTTCTCCCCTAAATCGAATCTGATTGTTATCGATGGCGATATTCGCGATCGGGAGACCGCTGCGAAATGCGTGAATGCTGCGGTCAAGCATTTTGGAAAAGTCGAGGTTCTGGTGAACAACGCTGGAATCTTTATGACTAAACCGTTCACGGAATTCACAATCGAGGATGTCAATTCTCTGGTCTCGATCAACCTTCTGGGTTTCCTGCACATGACGCAGCTGGCGGTACTGCAGATGCTGAAGCAGGAATCGGGATGCGTCATAACGATCTCCGCCGCGCTTGCCGACAACCCGATCGCCGGTGTCAACGCGTCGGTTCCCATGATTACGAAGGGTGGCTTGAATACCGTTACACGCCATCTGGCCATTGAATACGCAAAGCGGGGGATTCGATTCAACGCTGTGGCACCGGGTGTCGTGAATACAGCATTACACCAAGAGAACTTCAAAGAGCATGTCCGCACGCTGCAGCCTCTGCGAAACGTCGTCGAGATAAACGATATCTTCGACGCCGTTCTATATCTGGCTCACGCACGTCAAGTTACGGGCGAGGTGCTGCACGTCACTGGCGGTACTCATGATGGGCAGTGATAGTGACGGAGTCGAAGATGACAGATGCAGCCGACTACCGTCGTACCGCAGGCAACAAATCTCATGAGTCGCTCTGCGCGGGCGTTCGAACCGATACCAAAGTATCGGCGATACCTTCGTCTAATTGCGGCACTTTCCAGCCTGTGGTGTGATGCGGTCAGACCGATTCAGTCGAAGGTCCAGCGGCGAGCGAGGAGATGAGACATGAAAATTTTGCAGGTGTTGACCTCACACGATCAGCTTGGCAATACGGGCCGTAAAACCGGATTTTGGCTTGAAGAAGGTGCAGCTCCGTACTTCGTTTTCAGAGATGCTGGTGTCGACATCACACTAGCGTCTCCGAAAGGCGGGCAGCCTCCAATCGATCCAAAGAGCGACATGCCGGAAAATCAGACTCCGGCGCAAGTGCGGTTCAAGAAAGATGAGCAGGCGCTGAAAGCTTTTGCAAACACTCTGAAGCTTGCGGATGTGAAGGCAGGAGATTTTGACACGGTGTTTTATACGGGCGGGCATGGTCCGATGTGGGATCTCGCTGAGGACCCTGTCTCCATCGCTCTTCTCGAGGCATTCTACAATTCCGGCAAGCCAATTGCCTTGGTCTGCCATTCACCTGGGGTGCTTCGCCACGTTAAGTACAAGGGTGAGCCGCTGGTGAAAGGGAAGCATGTGACCGGCTTTACGAATGGCGAAGAAGAAGAGGTAAAGCTCACCAAAGTTGTGCCTTTCCTCGTTGAAGACGAACTTCTACGCCTCGGTGCCATCTTTGAGAAGAAGACGAATTGGGAGCCCTTTTCCATTACCGATGGTCGCCTTATCACCGGCCAGAATCCAGCATCATCGACCTCGACGGCTCAAGCCCTTATGAAGGTACTCGGGGAGAGAGCCGCCAGCGCTTCTGCTTGAGTCGACGATCACATCGGTTCGTCGTTCTTATCGATGATGGCGGTAAGGCGATCTCGCCGCCTTACCGCAAAACATCCAAAGCAACGTCGGGAGCAGGTCAGCAGCAGCGAATTGCGATTTAGAGGCGAACGAGCAAGCATTCCGTAGTGCAACCAGCGAAGGAGAATCTATGTCAGTCACTAAGGCAGTGCAGCAAATCACGGAACCAAATCCCCTCGATTTTGTACCCGACGAAATTCCGTTCGACATTCCGTATGGCGCGCCGATATCTCTCGAACGCGCCCAGGCAGCCATTAATGCCGCTGTAGCAGAGGCGAAGAAGCGGAGTTGGAAGATGAACGTAGCTGTGGCCGATTCCGGCGGCAACCTCGTTGCTTTTCAACGGATGGACGGTGCGATGCTTGCGTCCATTCAGATTGCGGAACACAAGGCTCGGGCAGCCGCGACCTTCCGGCGCCCAACCAAGGTATTCGAGGACGGTATCAACCTTATGCATCTCAACTACCTGCTGGCTTTCGATGGAGTTATTGCGTCTCGCGGTGGTATTCCACTGATTGAGAAAGGCTCGATCATTGGCGCAATCGGTGTTTCTGGAGGTGCGGATTCCCAGGACGAGATCGTTAGCAAGGCAGGCGCGGCAGTGATCAACGAAGTCCCAGCAAGCAATAAATGATTCAGATTTCGAACGGGCATTTAGTGCAATCAAGCCATTTCTGAGACCACAACTACAGAGGAGAACGCCATGGCAAGTACAAGTGCAGCTACGAAACAGGAACAGATTCGAGTAGTCCGCCGGTCGCCCGCCTATTGGCGTGTCACGATCGACAACCCGCCGGTCAACGTGATGGGCCCGGAAATGGTCCGAGAGTTTCAGGAACTCATCAATGCTCTTGAGGCCGACGAGCATGTCAGGGTCGTGGTCTTCGACAGCGCGGTCGAGGATTACTTCCTGAATCACTCCGATTTTTTCGCCAAGCTTGAGGATCTGACCTCAATGCCGGCTGGCCCCACGGGATTGCCGCCTTGGCCGGACTTTCTCGCGCGTCTGACGCGAGCGCCATTCACCTCCATCGCCCTGGTACGCGGCCGCGCCACAGGCAATGGCAGCGAGCTCACGCTTGCCTGCGACATGAGTTTCGCAAGCCGCGAGAAGGCCATCTTCTCGCAATGGGAAGTGGGCGTGAGTCTGGTCGCAGGCGGAGGCCCGATGGCCCGGCTGCCCAGACTCATGGGCCGAAACCGCGCTCTTGAGGTGCTCTTGAGCTCGGAAGACATCCGAGGAGAACAGGCCGAAGCCTACGGCTACGTGAACCGCGCGCTGCCCGACGCCGAGCTAGACGCGTTCGTAGAGGCGTTCGCGACCCGGATCGCCGGGTTCGACAAATGGGCGATCGCCAACACCAAGCGTCTCGTTAACACCAGCTTGCCGCCGGATGTCGAGCTCGCCGCTGGGTGGGACGCATGCATGACTTCGATCGGCCGGCCGGCTGCGCAGGAGCGGATCAAAGCGCTGATGGCGATAGGCTTCCACAAGCCGGGCGATGTCGAAAATCGACTGGGATATCACATCGGTCAAATCGCGCGCTAGACCTAAATCTTGTGCTGAGACTGCAAACGACAGCCTCGGAGAGACCGTGGAGAAGTCACATTCTTGATTAAGCCACTCTCCGGATTACGCTAATTTACGATTCCGCTTTTCCGGTGGCCTTCGATAGGCGAGGACAACACTATGAGGACCGCAACCCCTATTCAGATTGGTGATTCACAACTTGCGGAGATGCGTCATGTTTGTGCGTTCTTTAACAGCGACGAAGAAGAATACCGCGTTCTGCTGCCGTTCATTAAGGACGGATTCGAGCGTGGCGATAAGGCCGTGCACGTAGTCAATCCCGAACAACGCGATGATCACCTTCAACGCCTGGCTGCGGCCGGAATTGATACCAACGCCACCGAGCAGAGCGGTCAATTCGAGCTTCGAACCAACACCGAGGCGTACTTGCGCGACGGCCGTTTCGATCAAGATCGAATGCTCGAAGTGTTCAAGCAGGTGGCGAGTGACAATGCCAAGGGACGTTTCCCGCTCAATCGAATTGTGTGCCGAATGGACTGGGTGGCCGATCATGGGCCTTACATCGACGACGTCGTTGAATTCGAATCGCGTGTCAACGATATATGGAGCCGTCACGACGACGCGGTCATTTGCACCTACCATCTAGGGAAGTTTGGTGGAGACACCGTGATTGACATTCTGCGAACCCACCCCATGGTCATCATTGGCGGAATTCTTCAACAAAATCCTTTCTTTGTGCCGCCACAGGAGTTCGTGCGCGAAATCCGCGAACGACGAGCAGGGCGGAATAAGTCAGCTCCAACAGCATCCTGACATGGCAAAACAACCCGAACGTCCGGCCGAGGAGATCAAGCGGCTCCAGCGCTGCATTAATGATTTGGTCGGTATTCTCGCACTGCCTGCGATCTGGACTGGTGCCGAGGCTTCCCAGATTGTCGGTACATTGAGCGATTCCTTGCTGTTAATGCTCCAGCTGGATCTCATTTTTGTACGCGTGAGGGGTTCATCCGGAGAGGCCCCGGATCCAGTCGTGCGGTTCGCGCCGACATGGGAACCAACACCGCAGCCGCAAGAACTCGCCGAATTGATCGACGAATGGTTAGGCAGCGACTCGCAAAAATGGCCTGCCGCGATACGAAAATCCTTTCGGGGCCGAGAGATTTGTTTAATCCCGCTGCGATTAGGCCTGCACGGCGAATTCGGCGCAGTTGTTGCGGGATCTCAGCGTGTCGATTTCCCACAGCAAACTGAGAGACTTTTATTGAGTGTGGCGGCCAATCAGGCTGCGATCGGGCTGCAGGAATCAACCTCCCGGAGCGCACAGAGGCAAGTCGCTAGCCACCTCGATCAACTGGTCGTGCAGCGAACTGCAGAGCTTGCTGCCACGAACGAAGAACTCATGAAGGCGGTCGACGTCGATACCGAGACCAGGCCGGTGCTCACGCAAGTCGAGAGAGATCGCGCGCGCGCATATGGACGCGTGCGCCAAGCGGAGGTTGGCGAGGTTCTGTATCGGCCTGGAGAGGTGGGAGTGCCGTGCTTCATTCTCTTATCAGCCAGCTTGGAAATCGTTCAGCCGACTATCAACGGCGAGCGGCTGGTCTTCAACTTATGCCCAGGAATGTTCACCGGCGAGGCGGGCATGATCGCAGGACAGCGAACCGTAGTGCAGGCCCGAGTCATGCAAGGAGGTGAAATCCTGGAGCTTCGGCCCGAAGAGCTTCGAACTCTTGTGGCGCGCGATGCAGGTCTGAGTAAGATCCTTTTGCAGGCGTTTATATTACGCAGGCTTATGCTCATCAACCGACAGCTGGGCAATGTCGTTGTAATTGGCTCACGACATTCTGCGGACACGCTGCGCCTTCGGGAATTTCTGGGCCGAAATGGTCACCCGTATACCTATGTCGACCTAGATTCGGACGATACCTCACGGAATCTCCTCGACCGCTTTGCAATCTCTATCTCCGAAATTCCGATCGTGATCGGCAACGGCAACCTGGTTTTGCGCAATCCGTCCACCGCACAACTCGCCGATTCCATCGGACTGAACGACAACACCAACAAAGGCTCGCTGTATGATCTCGTTATCGTGGGCGCCGGCCCAGCAGGCCTCGCAGCGGCGGTTTACGGAGCCTCGGAAGGACTGAATACTCTACTGATTGAAAGCCACGCACCCGGGGGACAAGCGGGAACCAGTTCAAAGATCGAGAATTATTTGGGATTTGAAACTGGAGTGTCTGGTCAAGAACTGGCTACCAGTGCCACGAGGCAGGCACAGAAATTTGGAGCAAAGATGGCGCTGGCACGCGCGATTGTTCAACTTCGGTGCCAACGTCGCCCCTACGAACTGGTGATGGAGGATGGGACTGTCTTCTTCGCCCGGACGATTGTGGTTGCCACTGGCGCAAGTTACAACAAGCCAACGACCGTCGCCCCGGAACGATTCGCGGGTCGCGGCATCCACTACGGCGCGACCCACCTTGAGGCTCAGCTGTGTGAGGACCAAGAGGTCATCGTGGTCGGGGGCGGCAACTCGGCTGGTCAAGCGGCTGTTTTTCTTTCGCAGACAGCACGAAAGGTTTTTATGCTCGTGCGCGGGGCCGACTTGGCAGAATCGATGTCGCGGTATCTCATCCAACGCATTTCTGGGAATCCTTCGATAGAGTTGCTTTGTAACTCCGAACTGTGCCGCCTGGACGGCGAGAAAGACCTCGAAGAAGTGAGTTGGGTCAACAAGCAGACTGGGCAGGTGCGTTCAGTCTCAACCCATCACCTCTTCGTAATGGCTGGAGCCTCGCCCAATACCAACTGGCTGCAAGGCCGTGTCGCTCTTGATGAGAAAGGCTTTATCCTCACCGGACGCGACCTACCACTGCCGATCGATCCAGATCGGAATCCTTCTTGGCCGCTTTCGCGCCCACCTTACATGCTCGAAAGCAGCCTGCCAGGAGTGTTCGCAGTGGGGGATGTCCGGGCCGGAAGCATCAAAAGGGTGGCTTCGGCTGTTGGCGAAGGATCTACGTCCGTGAGTATGGTGCATCGAGCTCTCGCCGAGCTTTAGTGCACAGGATAGTGGTGAGAAGTGTGCTGAACTCGCCCATCGATTTACCCGATACATTGGTCCAATCCAAGCTGAAACAGAGAATTTGCTAAACCGTTGTGTACCTAACCAGCCTGGAGATGTTTCTGCGTACGCGTGGCCGCCACATGGGGACTCGTTTGGACTAAGAATGCTGCCTGCGCAAAGCAGCGTTCAACCGCGCCTTCGAGGCCACCAAGCTTCGCCGGTTGATCGCGTTAGCATATCCTCTGTTTCATTCGTGGGAGGAGGAAGCAATATGCAGGATGGAAGTGTGACAGTTGAACGGCGCAAGCGAGGGCCGGACGTTTGGTGCTTCAGGTGGCGAGAGGGCGGACCAGACGGCAGAAGAATACATCGCCGCATCGTTCTTGGAACCGCTGATGACCTGAAAAGCATCGCCTCCGCCCGCAACGCGGTTGTCGGACTGAGACGCGAAATCAACGTCAACGAAATTCGGGTTAGAAGGGAATCGATCGCGTTGGCCGATTTATCGAGACATTTCCAGCAGCGAGAGCTTGTCGACTGTAATCCACGAATTTCGTATTCGACGAAGAAGGCATACGCGGGCTACTTGGAAAAGTGGATCGACCCTCGCTGGGGCGCGTATAGGTTGCTGGACGTTCGAGCTGTGGAGGTGGAGTCGTGGTTGAAGTCGCTGAACCTGGCACAAGGAACACGCTCCAAGATACGGAATGTGATGAGCGTGTTGTTCAATCACGGTCGCCGTCACGACCTTTGCGACCGTAACCCCATTGAGTGGGGCAGGCAGAGCGCCAAACGCCGCGCCAGATATCCTGACCAGCGATGAAGTCCAGGGATTGCTTGCAAATCTTCGCTTTAGAGAAAGGACCTTGGTGCTACTTGCAGTAACCACCGGCCTCCGCAGGAGCGAGCTGTTCGCATTGAAATGGAAAGATGTCGACTTCCAAGGTAATCAGATCCACGTAACGCGTTCGATCGTGCAGAACGTTATCGGCGTTTGTAAGACAGAGAGTTCACAGAAGCCTGTGCCGGCTCACGATGATCTGATGAAGGCTCTGTGCGAATGGCATAGGCAGACGCCGTATCAATCGTCAGAGAGTTGGGTATTCGCGAGCCCGGCGAAACAGGGCCGCAGGCCTTACCTAGCACAGCAAATCATGCAGCGTCATATTCTCCCCGTTGCGCGGAAGTTGGGAATCACCAAAAGAATTGGCTGGCATACTTTTCGTCACACATATTCGACGCTGCTTCGATCTACTGGCGCGGAATTGAAAATCATGCAGGAACTATTGCGTCACTCCACGATTCGCGTGACGCTCGATACGTACACTCAGGCGGTAACAACTGAGAAACGCAATGCACGCCGTGGTCGCGCTCCTGTGCCCGCAAAAAATGCAATAAACGTGAGCTCTGCCTGGCGAGAGCTCGTTTCCTGTACCTATTTTGTGCCTTTTTGTGCCCACGCGAAAACGGAGCACTTTCGGTAAGTTCTTTAGAAAGAATGGCGGGGACGACGAGACTCGAACTCGCGACCTCTGCCGTGACAGTCCAGAATCCTACGGTAACTACTTGAAACTACGCGGCACGGATGGCTACCAAAACCGCGCTTTGGAACCCTCGGTAACAATTATTGGACCATGAATGGACCAAGAAATGGACTCTGCCGTCGAGCGGCAGAAGCCATAAAACTAGCACGTGTCAGTTAAGGTGGTCCAGTATTAAAGAACCTTTGGAAGGTGCGTCCAATTCTCATCGTCCCGTCCCATGACCTTGATCTCAGAATGAAAACGACTCTAGCCGTCGTTTCCTTCATCAGACAATCTCGAAGTTGGCCCCTTAATCACCACAAGCGCGTTTGGACGTAGCCGCCCGGCGGCAGACGCTACGCGTGAGGTAGTGGAGCGTTGGTTGCTCGATGGTTTGTGAGGTAAGTGTGGGTCACAGGAGGTTTCCCTATGACCCATTTGCGAAAAATGATGCTGGAAGAGCTCCAGCGTCGTA
>Ga0073928_10006551_pt1 | contig 15602 bp, 16 predicted proteins | sample PaiPotPPA55metaG_FD_76969 | JGI IMG/M metagenome (GOLD analysis project Ga0073928, IMG submission 76969) | Iron sulfur acid spring bacterial and archeal communities from Banff, Canada, to study Microbial Dark Matter (Phase II) - Paint Pots PPA... ... | reverse complement strand
GGCAGCGGCAACGTCACCGTGACCGGCCCCTTCGACTGGATGGGCGGGACAATGGCCGGCGCCGGCAAGACCACCGTCGCCGCCACCGGCTCACTGACCCTCGACACCACCACCCACTCGCTCCACCGCGAGTTGGACGTGAACGGCCCGGCCACCTGGACCGCCGGCGACATCGCCCTGACGGGCGGGACGCTCAACAACGCTTCCACCTTCACCGCCGCCCCGGCCATGGGCTCGACGTTTTCGATGTACGGCGGCGGGGGCACCGACGCCTTCAACAACCAGGCCGGCGGGTCCTTCGTCCTGAGCGGACCGGGGACCGTCACCGTCTTTACCAGCAGCGCCCCCGTCGCGTTCAACAACGCGGGTACAGTGATGCTGCAAAGCGGCACACTGAAGCTCGGGAGCGGCGGCAACCACGGCGGCGATTTCAACACCCAACCAGGCACGACACTGCGACTGGGCGGCGATCAGACCTTCGCCGCCTCGTCGCACATCAACGGCAACCTCGATCTCCAGATCGACTCCGGCACCGACACATACGCCAACGGCCTGAACACCACGGGCACGGTTACGTTCCAGGGTGGGTCATTCACAATCGGAGGAAACGTGTCGGCCGGCGCGCTGCGGTGTGCCGGCGGGACGGGGACCCTGAATGGCGGCGCCAACAGCACCGATTCATTGACGATTATGGCCGCTAAGCTGCTCCTGGGCGGCGGCCCGCTGACGATCCATTACGGGGCGAATCCCTCGCCGGCCACCACCGCTCGGATGTATCTGGTGTCGGGCGTATTGGCCGCCGCGGCCGGGCACGGCGTGCTGGGATACGCCGACGGCGCCGACGGCATCGTCGCCGGACTGGCCGCGGGCGATCTGCTCATCAAGCCGACCGTCATCGGCGACGCCAACCTGGACGGCAAAGTCGGGTTCCCCGACCTCGTTCTGCTCGCACGCCACTACGGCCAGAGTAATGCTACCTGGGACGTGGGCGATTTCGATTACGACGGCAAGGTAGACTTCAGCGACCTGGTCGCCTTGGCGCGACATTACGGACAGACGGCACCCGCTACGGTCCAAGATTTCCTGCCCCTCGCTGCACTAATCCGGCGACGGTTGCACTCGCGGGCGGTGACGAGATAGGCTCACGACACCTTGAACTCCGGACTGCGCCAGACCACTTCGAGGCCGGCGACCTTCGACAGCGCCTTGCGAACGCCTTCCTTCTGGATGCGGTGCCCGAGCCGGCGGTCCTGGGTCTCCAACTCGAACTGAAGCTTCCGCCCGTCGTCGACCGTGAGATAGACCCTGGTCGGGTGCTGGCCCTGCTTGCGCGCCTCGTCCGCAGCGACCTTGATCCGATCTATCGTGTTCATTGGTACGATTGTACCAGCGACGTGCCCCGCCCCGCCAGCTTCCGCGTCCGTTCCGCACAGCCGGGTCTTTCTGTATTAACCCGCTTCTGCGGCCCGACTAACAGTTTATGGATGACCCGCTTCGAACGGCCGCCCTATCATGCGGTACTGTTTATTACGATACGACGACTCGCGATACGGAATACAAGGTCGGACATGGAACTTCAGACGCTGGCGGAAAAGAAGAAGACGGAAGTCGGCAGCTACTTCGTAGCCAACTACCCGCCGTTTTCGGCCTGGTCGCCCGCACACGTGCCGGATTCTCTGGCGGCGCTGGACCGGCCGCCGGCGCTCGATTCCAAGCTGGGCTTATACCTGCACGTGCCGTTTTGCCGCAAGCGCTGCAAGTTCTGTTACTTTCGGGTTTACACCGACAAAAATGCCGATGAGGTCGAGACGTATCTGGAGGCGTTATCGAAGGAGATCGATCTTTACGCCGGTCGCCGCGGGTTTGGCGATCGACAATTCGAGTTCGTCTACTTCGGGGGCGGCACGCCCTCGTTTCTGAGCAACGCGCAGCTCCTTCGGCTCATCGAACGGATCAACCGGAAGTGGACCTGGAGCGCGGCGAAGGAAGTGACTTTCGAGTGCGAGCCGGGCACGCTCAAGCAGTCCAAGCTCCAGACGATCAAGCAGATCGGCGTCACTCGCCTGAGCCTGGGCGTCGAACACTTTGACGACGAAATCTTGAGCATCAATGGGCGGGCGCACAAGTCGCCGGAGATCTACCGCGCCTACCAGTGGGCCCGCGAGGTGGGGTTCGACCAGATCAACATCGATCTGATCGCGGGAATGCTGGGGGAGACGGAGGACAAGTGGAAATACGCCGTCCAGAAGGGGATCGAGCTGGACCCGGATTCGGTCACGATTTACCAGATGGAAGTGCCGTTCAACTCCAAGATCGCAAAGGACGCATTGGCCCACGGGGGCGAATCCGACATCGCGAGCTGGGAGACCAAGCGGCGCTGGGTCGATTACGCCTTCGGTCAATTCGAGGCGGCCGGGTATCTGGTGTCGAGCGGGTACACGCTGGTCAAGCCCGAGCGGCACGCCGGGTTCGTCTATCGCGACTCGCTGTGGCACGGGGCCGACCTGGTCGGCACCGGCGTTGCGTCGTTCGGGCATTTCCAGGGCGTTCATTATCAGAACGTGGACACCTGGGAGCAGTACATCAGCAAGCTGGACGCGGGCGAGCTGCCGATCAACCGCGCGCTGCCGATCACCGATTATCAGCGTCTGATCCGCGAGATGATCCTGCAACTCAAGACCGGCGGGATCGACGCCGGGTATTTCCGCGCCAAGTTCGGCCAGGAAATCCTGGGCCTTTTCCGCGACGCGTTCGACTCGCTGGCGGCCGAGGGGCATGCGACGATTCACGGAGACGGGGTCCGCCTGACGCGGGAAGGTCTGCTGCGGGTGGACGCGCTGCTGCCGCGGTTTTTCGAGGAGCGGTTCCGCAACGTCCGTTATACGTGATCAGAGCTTATGAGCGTGAGCCAGCCCCAGAGCGTGATTGACGCCGCCGCCGGCAAGGCGCTGCTGTCGGAGTTGTGCCGCCCGTTCGTGCACGGGTATTTCGCGGCCGAGTGTTCGATCGTCCAGCCGGAGAACATCCCGCACCCGGAAGACGACCTGCTGGTGCACCACGACCACATGACGGTGGTGCTGCAGCGACACCATGGCGGGGAGGTCGCAGTTCACGTGCTGGAAGAAAAGCTCGAGGGGGATCATTACACTCGGAAGATCGGCCTGACCCCGCTCGGGGCCGACAAAGCGGTGGAGTGGGGGATCGTGCGGCTCGACTTTCGGTACATGCCGGAGGCGGTGAAGCAGGAGATCCTGGCCCGCCGGACGCCGCTGGGCGCGATCCTGATCAAGCACAAGGTTCACCGGCGGATCAAGCCGCGCTACTTTCTTCGATTTCCCGAAGGGAGCGCGGTGTTGAAGATGTTCGGGGCCGAATATGCCAAGCCGGTGTATGGCCGGCTGGGGAGCATCTACTGCGACCATGCCCCGTGCATCGAACTACTGGAGATCGTCGTCAACACGTAGGGCGGGCAATGCCCGCCAACGGTTTGCGCGGCGGGCAATGCCCGCCCTACGCGAGACAATAAAGTAAATCACCGATGAAACAAGCGTCCCCATATGATGTTGTCGTGATCGGCGGCGGGCCCGGGGGGTCAACGGTCGCCACGTTAGTCGCCGACGCCGACCATAAGGTCCTCCTGGTCGAGCGCGGCAATTTCCCGCGTTTTCATATCGGCGAATCGCTCATGCCGGAGACCTATTGGGTCTTCAAGCGGCTTGGCATGCTCCCGAAGATGAAGGCCAGCCACTTCGTCAAGAAGCTCAGCGTGCAGTTCACTAACGCGTCCGGCAAAGATTCCGCCCCGTTTTTCTTCGACGAGATGAACCCGCACGAGAGTTCGCAGACCTGGCAGGTCGTCCGAAGCGAGTTCGACCGGATGATGCTCGACAACGCCCGCGAGCACGGCGTCGAAGTGTGGGAGGAGGCCAACGTCAGCGAGGTGCTCTTCGAGCCGTCCGAGACCGACGCGCTGCCGCGTGCGACCGGCGTAGTGGTCACGAGAAAGGACCAGCAGCCGGCCCGCGTCGAGGCGAAAGTCGTCGTCGACGCCAGCGGCGCCAGCGCGCTGATTTCCAGGAAACTCGGCATCCGCAAACCCGATTCCAGGCTCCGCAAGGCCTCGATCTTTGCCCATTACAAAGGCGCCCAGCGCGATAGCGGCAGAAACGAGGGGGCGACGCTGGTGTTGTCCACTACGCAAAGCGACGGATGGTTCTGGTACATTCCGCTGCCCGATGACGTCGTGAGCGTCGGGGTCGTGGGCGATCTGGATCGATTGATCGCAACTCGGCAGCGCCCGGAGCAGACGTTGGAAGAAGAGGTCGCCGGTTGCCGCGGGCTGGACGGCCGAATGAACGGCGCCGTTCGCGTCTCGCCGGTATACGTGCTATCCGACTTTTCCTGGCAGGCGACGCGATCGGCCGGCGAGGGGTGGGTCCTGGTCGGCGACGCTTTCGGGTTCCTCGATCCGATCTATTCCTCGGGCGTATTCCTCGCCCTCAAGAGCGCCGAGATGGCTGCCGACTGCGTCAACGAGGCTTTCGCGAACAACGACTTCTCCGCCGCCCAACTTGGCAAATGGGGCAGGCCGCTCTCCGACGGCATGCAAGCCATGCGGAAGCTCGTTTACGCCTTCTACACCGAGGGATTCTCATTCGGGCAGTTCATGCGCAAGCACCCGGAGCTGAAGCGCAACCTGGTCGAGCTCCTGATCGGCGACGTATTTCGACCGGAAGTGAACCGGATTTTCGACACCATGGGCCGGGAGATCGCGCTGCCGGAGCCAACGCCGCTGGAGGAACCCGGGCCGCCACGGGCGGTGGAGGCAGTCGCTTAAGATTTGCGATTGCCGATTTGTGATTTGCGATTGAATTGCAAATTGCAAATTGCAAATTGCAAATTGCAAATTGCAAATCACATGTCCACAGAGTTCACTATCATGCGCCGCGTGCAGTTCTCCGAAACCGATATGGCCGGCATCGTGCACTTCTCGAACTTCTTCAGGATGATGGAGGAAGTGGAGCACGCGTTCTTCCGGTCGATCGGGCTGAGCGTGTCGATGCAGCACGACGACATCCACGTCGGCTGGCCGCGGGTGTCGGCCTCCTGCGAGTTTTTTGGCCCGGTCAGATTCGAGGAAGAGATCGAGCTGAAAATGCGGGTGACCCGCGTCGGGGACAAGTCCTTCAGCTACGAAGTCGAGTTCGTGGTGCACGGCAAGCGTGTGGCGCTGGGCAAATCCACGAGCGTCTGCTGCGCGTTGGATCGCGGCAACATGCAGTCCATCGCCATCCCCCCGACCATTCGAGAGAAGCTTACGTCATGAGCGAGCCATCAGATAATCCGACCCCCGTGCGGGCGGGTCCGCCGACCATACCATACGCAACACCGGTGGGGCCGGTGCCCGGTATGCCGCCAGCGCTGCAATACGAGCTCGTCCCGTGGTACCGGAAGAACGGCTTCGTGAGTTCGCTGGTCGTGCTGGGCGTGATCCTGGGACTACCCCTGTTGGCGGCTTGCATCCTGGTTGTCACCGGGCCGGTTTACTTTCCACGGCTCGGCCGTGACGGGCGACTGAAGACCTGGGGGCCCGCCAACAAAGTAGTTGCGGTGGTCCTATTAGCACTATGGCTCGCAGCATTCGCGCTTCGCGTGTTGCTACGCTTGTAATACCGCCCCCCCAGGAACGTCATGACCGCGCGAACTCTCGTCTACTCGCCCGTCGCCCTTATGCTGGGCACGATGGTGTTGCCGCTCTTGCCCTATCCACGATACGCCCACGCCGAAGAATGGCCCCAATGGCGAGGCCCTCGCGGCGACGGCACGTCGGGCGAAAGCCATCTGCCCATTCACTGGTCCGACACACAGAACGTCCGCTGGAAGACGGCGATTCCGGGCAAGGGCCATTCCTCGCCGGTCGTCTGGGGCGATCGCGTCTTCCTGACCACGTGCATCGAAGACCAGCAGAAACGGATGCTGCTCTGCCTGGATCGAACCGACGGCACGGTCCGCTGGCAGCGCGAGGTGCTCCGAGCGCCTCTCGAGCAGAAGCACGACCTGAACAGCTACGCCAGCGCCACCCCAGCCACCGACGGTAAATTCGTCTGGGTTGCATTCTTTGACCAACCCCGGATCGAGCTGGTTTGCTACGACCTCGACGGGCATGAGGTGTGGCGGCGCTCCCCCGGCGAGTTCCACTCGATGCACGGCTTTTGCAGCTCGCCGGTGCTGTACAAGGACCTGGTGATCCTCAATTGCGATCAGGACGCGCCGGCGTGCATCGTGGCGTACGACAAGTATTCCGGCAGCGAGAGGTGGCGAGCGGATCGCCCCAACCGAACGCGGTCCTACTGCACGCCGATCATCAAGCGATTGGCCGGCCGCGAACAGCTCGTCCTCAGCGGCAGCAGGTGCGTCGCCGGGTACGACCCGGATAGGGGTGAGCAGCTTTGGGTCGTCGACGGCCCCACCGACCAGTTCGTCGCCAGCCTCGTCACGACTGACGACGTGGTCTTCGTCACCGGCGGCTTCCCCACGCTCCATCTGATGGCGATCGACCCCGACGGGTCGGGGAACGTCACCCGCAGCAAGGTCCTTTGGCACGAGCAGAAGATGGCCTCCTACGTGCCGTCGCCCATCGCGTCGGGACATTGGTTTTTCGTCGTCTCCGATGGCGGCATCGCCTCCTGCTGGGAAGCGCGGACCGGGAAACTGATGTGGAAACACCGGCTGGGAGCGCATCACAGCGCCTCGCCGGTGAGCGCCGACGGCAATCTCTACTTCACCGCCGACAACGGCGACACCTACGTCCTCAAGGCGGCCCCCGAGTTCCGACTCCTCAGTCAGAACCCGCTAGGCGAAGACTGCCGCGCCTCCCCGGCCGTCTCACAAGGCCAATTGTTCATTCGGACGCTTCGTCATGTCTATTGCATCGGAGACTCTAAGGATGAAGGGGTGACAAGGTGAGTCGGTGAGGGTCCGCTTGTCCCCTTGTCCGCTTGTCCCCTTGTCCCCTTGTCACCCCCTCACCGTGTCATCCTCTCCGGCGGGCAGAGAGATCTTAAAATCCGACCCCCTCCCCGGCTCGCTGCTGACGCTGATCTGGCCTCCGTGCTCGTGAATGATTCGCCTGGCGATGGCCAGGCCCAGGCCGGTGCCTGCGCGCTTGGTGGAGTAGTAGGCGTCGAAGATGCGGCCGACGGTTTGGGCGTCCATGCCGCGTCCGGTGTCGATGACGTCGACGACGGCCAGGCCGTCGGCGCGCCCGGCCGAGAGGATGATTTCGCCCCCGCTCTCGGGCATCGCCTGAAGGGCGTTGATCATCAAATTGAGGATGGCTTGCTTGAGCAACCGCTCGTCGGCCGCAACGGTAAGCTGGCCGTCCGCCCGGCGGACCCGAAGTTGCACCCGCTGGAGCTGCGCCTGCGGCGAGAAGAAATCGACCAGTTCCTCGAGCATCTGATTCAACTCGGTCGGCTTGCGCACCAGCTCCATCCGCCCCGCGAAGCGCAGGAAATCGTCGAGAGTGTCACGCAGGCGGGAGGTTTCCTTCTGAACGGTGTTGAGCCGGCTGATCAGCCGGCTGTACGACGGGTTGTCGGGAAGGTCTTCGCCGAGCAGTTGCAGGTTGAGTTGGATGGTGGAGAGCGGGTTTTTGATCTCATGCGCCAACCCGCCGGTGAGGGTGCCCAGTTCGGCCAGGCGTTGCGACTGGCGGGCGCGGCGCTGGAGCCGCTCGTACAGCCGATAGGCAAACCATCCGGCGCAGCCGGTCACGATCAGGCTGCTGGCCCACCCGGCGAGCAACCCCCAGGCAAACGAGGGCATGGCGGAAAAATAAGAGAGAGCGGGCAGAAAGTACAACCGGGACCCGTCGGAGTGAGGCAGGTGCGACGGAGGTCATTGGTCACTCACGGGGACACACGATCCGCGGCACGGTTAATCGACATCTTCCGTTTGCTGGCCGGGCGCCGTTTGCGCCTCGGCGGGGCGAGCCGTCGGACGCTGGTGGCCAGCAACCCTTTGCTCCCACGCTCGAATTCGAACTCGACCGCCTCTCCGTCCTTGAGCGTGCGGTACCCGTCGCTCTGGATAACGCTGAAATGGACGAAGACGTCCTGTCCGTCGGGTCCGACGATGAACCCGAAACCCTTCTTGGCATCGAACCACTTGACGGTGCTGTTCTGCATGGACCGTCCTCCCGAACTTATGTGCGCACCAGCGCGGCTAGACGTGGACCCGTTTGCCTCTGCCTTCGAGCGACGACATGACACCCAGGACGCGCTCGAAGCAGCCGGGGAATGTACACCAAGCCGAGGCAAGAGTCCAGCAACTTCGTGCACAGACGACAGGGGGCGTTCCATCGGGATGGAAGACCCGGTGTCGCTACCGGGCTTTCCACAATCGCGCATCAACAGGCAATGAAGCCCCTTGGACCACGGTCGAGTCGGCCGTGCCACGATCAAGCACGCCACAAACGAGCGCCACATGCACGAGGCATGAGGCGGCTTGGAGCGGTGAAATAGTCTGTTGCAGTCGTTGCCGGCCCGGTCCTATACTCGCGGGGGCGTCGTCGAAATCGAGGAAAGTAGTGGCTCTCATGGAAGATATGCCTGCCCGCTCCGCGCCGCCCATGGTGTTGATCGTCGATGACAACGAGCCGACCGCCAACGCCCTGGCCAAGGTGCTCAAGGCGGCGCGGTTCGAGGCCGCGGTCTCTTATCGCGGGGGCGACGCCGTCGAATATGCTCAGCGCCATCCCGTGTCGGCGGCAATCGTTGACATCCACCTGCCGGACCTCAGCGGGCTGGTCGTCACGCAGAAGCTGCGGGAGAGGTTGGGCCCGTCCACGCCGATCATCATCCTCAGCGGCGACACGTCGATGGAAATGCTCAATGCCCTCTCGCACGTCGGCGCGACTTACTTTTTCAGCAAGCCGGTCAATTCCGCGCAACTGGTCGAGCGGTTGCAGGAGTGGACGGGGGGACAAAGGGACAAGGGGACAAGGGGACAAGGGGAGGGGGTGGCACGGTGAGGGGGTGCTATTTCCCCGCTCCCGACGCAGTCGGGACTTTCAGCTTGTCACCCCTTCGCCTGATCATCCTGCCAGCGGGCGGTGCCGCAGGGCACGACCAAGCCCCAGGAGCGCGAGTAGAGCAGTGCCCGCGTATGCCGCGGCGGGCACCGGCAATGCGTCCCCATCGCTTTGAATGTCGTATTCGATCGGAAGCGACTCTGTCGGGACGAATCCCACCAGGTGCCCAGCCGTCCCGTCGGCGATGTACTTCGCCGACCCGTCCGCCATCTCAGTAACGATTACTGGAGTACCAATCGGTGCAGGAAAGGCCGGAACGTCCGCCGCCGGGGCATTTGGCTCGTCGGCCGGATCTGAGAGAAGTAGGACAGATCCCGGCACCGTGGCGGAAAATATCAGTTCGTCACTGATGGCACCGGAGGGCTCGAGCACCTCGACCGTGCCGGGAAGCGCGCCTAGCACAGACAACGTGTTGTTCGGCTCACTGATCGACTTCTGGATGGGCGGGAGGGTCGCTGCTGCCTTCTGCACCACCAGCCCACACACGCAGGCGAACGCGATCAAGATACGAGATTGCATATATCTACCCCTGCCAAAAACGAACCTGCCCCCATCAAGGCTTAGCAATCTACCGATCAACCTTTAATAAATCAAGCAAAATATCCACGGATGGGGCCCGGGTGCTGTGTAAGTGACGGAGGCCGCGGTGGTTGCAGCATATCTTTTTCAGAAGTCCGGCAAGCCCGCGCCATTGGTTCCAGCCTTGGCGTCGAACCGCCCGGCGACGTATTTCTGGGCCAGTTCAACGTAGTGCTCGACGAGCCAGCGCATGTATTGAAGGTCCGCTTCGCTGACGGGCCGGACGATCTTCCCCGGCACGCCCATGACGAGCATTCGGTCGGGCACTTCCAGGCCCGGCGGCACGACAGCGCCGGCGGCGACCAGGCACTCGCGGCCGATCCTCGTGCGGTTCAGAAGCACCGACCCCATTCCGACCAGCGAGCCCCGCCCGACGAACGTCCCGTGGACCACCGCGCGGTGGCCGATCGTCACGTCATCCTCGATGACGTTGGGCACCCCTGAGTCGCAGTGAACGACCACGCCGTCCTGCACGTTCACCCGGCTGCCGATCGTCACCGGCGCCACGTCGCCGCGCACGACCGCATTGAACCAGAAGCTGGCCTGTTTCCCGATCCGCACGTCGCCGGTGATGGTGCAGTTGTGAGAGACGTAGTAGCCGCCCGGAGCTTCGGTGAAATACTGCATGGGGTAGATTCTATTCGCGGCGGACGAAACGGAGAGAATGACGATACTCGAAACTCGAATGACGAAATCCGAATGACGAATCAAATTCGAATGACCAATGACGAATGACGAAACACGCAATTGCACGAGCGGGCGTTTCGTTTCGTCATTCGCCCTTCGTCATTTGAATTTGATTCGTCATTCGACCTTCGAATTTCGTCATTCCAAACCCCTATCCCACGCTCAAGTTACTCACATAGGTCTCCAGTTCCTTCCGCCGCTGGTCCTGTTGCTTGGTCAACTCCTGCACCTGCGTGTGCAGGTCCTGGATGGTGGTTTCCTGGTCGTCCAGTTCCTTGAGCAGCCGCTTGTAGTAGTCGCTGGAGGCGCTGACCGCCTTCATGTTTTCGCGGATGCGGGACTGCTCGGCGGAGATCTCGTTGATCTTCTGCTGCCGTTCGGCGATCTGCCGCTGGGTGTCGACCAGGGCCCCCTTGAGCTGGGCCGTCTGGGAGAGCGCATCCCGCACGTCCTTGGGGATTTCGCCGGTGCGGACGTATGTCTCGATCACCGCGCTGTCCATTGGCAGGATCGCCATCCGTTGCAGCTCCACGTGTTCCTCTCTGACCGTCAACTTGCTCGGTTTATGCGGGTCGAGCTTTCCCTCGAAGCGGTACAGCGCGTCCGTGCTCTCCAGCGGCTTCTTGGGCTCGACGAGGGTCCATCCCGGATGCTTGGGCGCCTCGATCAGCAGGTTTTTGGGCGTCTCGCTCTTGTCCTCTGCGGTGTAGTCCTGGCTGAAGAGTTGCTTGTAGGTCAGCTCCAGGACGCCTTTGACGATCTTGCCGGTGAGCAATGAATTGGCCTGGGTATTGTCGGAGGCATGGACGGTCACCTCCTGATCGATGCCGTAGCTGATGAGCCGCTCCTGCCCCGGCGGCAGGTCCTCGATGCTGGCGTCGCCGGCATAACTTGCCCCGGCCAGGACGGTAATGGGGCCTTGCAACAGGTACTTGCCCGTCGTGTTCTTCAGACGCGCGCCCAGCAGCGGGTTATTGGGAAGCACCGCCTGGTTGTAAATGCTGAGCTTCTGGACCTGCACCGGATCGGTGACGATCGGGAGCATGGCGGACTGCTGCCGCTTGATCGAGACGTTTCCGACCGTGTACTGAAACAACTCGCCCACTTTTGCGGCTGAGGCGATCGAAGAAACGGAGGCGGTGGCGTCGAGTGCCTCCATTGCCGGCGCCGGTGCCGCTCCGTAGAGCTGATTCGCCACGCCAGCGCGGGCGGGGCGATCCATGCGGTCGCGGGCCATGAGGCCCAGCCTGGTCTCCCGCTCGGCCAACTCCATCTTCGCCGCTTCTTTCTCGACCAGCCCGCCTTCATAAGTCTGGGGCCGCAAGCTCGCGTAGAGCTGCGGCTGGACCGTCGGCCGCGGGATATATAGCGGCTGATACAAGTCCTCGATAAAGCTGATCGGCCGGCCGCTCACCAGCGAGAGCTGCACGTCTTTCCAGTCGCTGTCGGTCTGGTTTTCCACGATGGCCCAGCCCTGCAACGCGCCTTTCTGCTCCGCTGGTTTGGGCTGCGCTTGCCCGGGCCCCGGCAGGATCAGCCGATAGCTGGTTTTCCATACGGGCGTCTCGACGACGTATCCGATCCGCACCCGCCGCTCACCCTGGCCGGAAAAGTGGATCTGCACCGGCTTCTTGTCCTTGTCCCGCGCCTGCGCCAACGCCGCCAGGGCCGCACTCAGCTCTTTGCGGAGTTCCGGGTCCTGAAGCTTAACGTCGCTGACCTGGGACAACTCGACCGGCTGGATGCCGCCGTCGCTGACCAGGTCCAGCACCCACACGTCGATCGCCTGGCCCTTGTCCGCGGCGGGCCTTTGCTGTTTTTCGACGCCGAGCACCGTCCCCTGGAGCGTGCGGGTCCCCTGAACGAGATTCACCGTTACCTCCGCGCCTCGGAGCTGATTGAGCAGGTCAGAGAGAGGCGGATTGCTGGTCAGGTCGATCTGGAAACTGTGCAGCGTGTGGGCCAGCGGCCCCTGGCTGGGATAGGTCACGGCCGAGACCTGGCCCTGGTCCAGGTCCTGTAAAACCAGGCTCTTGAGGATGTCGTTGATCTGGTCGGTCTTGAAGCGGAGCACCGTCTCGCTCTGGTCCTTCACCGTCCCGAAATGCTCGAAGTACCCCACGCCGCTGGAGAAGAGCACGACCTCCTTCACCGGGACGTTGGCCTGGGCGTCGGACGGCTGGGTCGCCGGAGCGGCGTGGAGCGCGGAAACCCAGGACAGTGCCGCGGCGGCGGCGGATGCGACGATTGAGGCGGTGGTTCGTTTGCGCATGGGAAGCCCTCGTTTGGCAGAGGAAAAGTCATACACGACGACATCAATATGATCGTCTCATCTCCGACGCATGGCACGAACGAAAGTTCCGGGTGTGGCGCTCGTTTGTGGCGGATTGGATCGTGGCACGGCCGACTCGGCCGTGCCACCTGTAAGGCCTCGCCACAACGGAGCGTCACACCCGAAAGCTCCCCACTGGGGAGCCATTAGGTTGTGAAGAGCCTCTCAGCGCATAATGTGTGGAATGAGCGACATTCAGCTCGAACCGATTACCCGCCCTTTTGACCTGACGATTACGCCGCCGGGGTCCAAGAGCCTGACGAACCGGGCGTTGGTGCTGGCGGCGCTGGGTGATGGGCAAAGCGAGTTATCGAACGTTCTGTTCGCCGACGATACGCTGGTGATGCTCGAGGGCCTCACACGGCTCGGTTTCCATGTCGAAATCGACCGGCCATTGTCCGTGGTGCGCGTCGATGGGGCCGGCGGAGAAATCCCGGCGGCGGGCGCGGAACTGTTCTGCGGCAACAGCGGCACCACGATCCGCTTCCTCGCGGCCCTCACTGCACTGGGCCGCGGGCGGTTTAACCTCGACGGCATTGGGCGCATGCGGCAGCGGCCGATCGGCCAACTTGTCGAGCTGCTCAGGAACCTGGGCGCGCGGATCGAATACGTGCTGACGGAGGGTTTTCCCCCGATCGACGTGATGGCCGACGGACTGGCCGGCGGGCTTGCGCGGTTTGGCGGGGCCCAATCTTCGCAGTTCCTCTCCGGCGTCCTCCAGGTCGCGCCCTACGCCCGCCACGAGGTCCGCGTGGACCTGGACGGCCCGCAGACGAGCTGGCCTTACGTGGCGATGACCATGCGCCTGATGGACGAGTTCGGCGTCACGCCGGAACTCGTCCGCGACGCCGTCACCGGCGAGCCCCGGCAGATCATCATCCCGCGGGAACATTATCGCGCTACGAATTATACAATCGAGCCAGATGCCAGCAATGCCGCCTACTTCCTTGCCGCGGCGGCGATCCACCCGGGTTCCAGCGTGACTATCGAGCATCTCGGCAAGCACAGCCTCCAGGGCGACGTCGGCTTTGCCGACGTGCTTCGGCGGATGGGGGCCGACGTGCGGGTGGACACCGACTCGATCACCGCGTCCGGCACGGGCTTGCTGCGAGGGATCGACATCGATCTGTCCACGATGCCCGATCAGGCCCAGACCCTCGCGGTGGTCGCGCTCTTCGCCGATGGCGAGACGATCATCCGTGGGCTGCACACGCTGCGCCTGAAGGAAACCGACCGCATCGCCGCTGTGGCGACGGAACTTGGCAAGCTCGGGGCGGACGTGGCCGTGGACGGAGACGACCTGATCATCCACCCGCCGGACCGCATCCGGCCGGCTAGCATCGATACCTATGACGATCACCGCATGGCCATGAGCTTTGCCCTCGCCGGGACCAAAGCCGCAGGCGTGACGATCAAGGACGCTGAGTGCGTGTGCAAGACGTATCCCACATATTTTGAAGATCTGAACAGACTCCGCAGCGGGTAGGGCTACTGTGGTAACGCGACTTCAATGTGCGAGCGCCGGCTTGTTCCCGGTCGCGCGAGCGGATGCCCGCCGCAGCCGCTTCGTGCGTACAAACAGGGCAAGATTAACCAGCGCGCTGGCTAACAATCCAGAAACGACGGCAATCGTGACCGTGATCCACATGTGACTACACCTCCTCAACGGCGAGTGGGCAAGCGCCTACGACGTCAATTCCCCTTCCGGCTCATCGGCCTGAGCGGCAATGAACTTGCAAATGCCGCTGGCCACCAAGGTTACCAGAAACATTCCGACCGACCCACCGGTGATCCACCTCAGATCATAGGCTCCCGGCGTGGCCTGGAGGGCGGCAAACCATACCGCCTCGATGAAAAGCAATACAATACAGATGCCACCCGCCCACAACCGTGCCGCAAGGTAACGTCTGTCCGTTGAGATGCACTCACCGACGGCATCGGCCGCAAAGCCCGCAGAAGCTATCAGAAGTTCACCCCGCTCCCAGAGAAAGTAGAGATGAAACGGCTTGCCGGAATGCTGGCCCTTCCACAGCACCCAGCTTGCCACGAATGGGAGCACTGAGAATAACGCGCCGAACAGCAGCCAACGCTGGATTTTCTCACTGACCTTGCCATTCATTCTGCCTTCTTCCATTTCACCGTTGGACGTGGACAGATGCTAACGTTCTCTCATAAGCCACTCAAATTCAGCCGCTCGGTCGCGGCGGTGAGCTGCAGACCGGGCCCGGTTCAATGCCCGCTCCCTACCCGGCATCCCGCCCGGTAAGATGGCGATGTGCGCCGGCGGCTGTTTACTCTCGCCACTGTTCTATCCCTGCTACTGAGTGGGGCAACGGCGTTCCTCTGGGCGCGGAGTTATCGGGTGACAGATACCGTAATGTACCAGAGGGTCTGGGCCAACGCGGGGATACACGTCGACGACTACTTGGTTCGCTCGTCAGATGGACGCATCCTGCTATGGTTGGATCGGATCGCGGCGCCGAAGTCCAGGCCCGTTGCTGGTGTCATCGAGTCAAAGATTTATCGGTGGAGTCGGAGCGGCAGCCCAAGGGCGTTCCCAGGGTTCCCTTCGAAGTCAGATGTCAGCATTCCGTTCGCGGCGCTATTCGTGACCTCTGCCTTGTTGTCGTGCTTGTTCCTATGGCGGTGGCGAAAGAATCGCCTCGCGCAGCTCGTTGGCCGGTGCCCCCGATGTGGCTACGACCTCCGCGCTACGTCCAACCGATGTCCCGAATGTGGCACGCCCGTCCCAAGCCGGAACACTTGTGAGACAACAACGCTCGCCTCATAGCACCTCCGCTGGCGCGACGTCTCAGAACTACAGCTCCGGCCAGATGCATTTGAGCACTCGCGCTCCGACGATCATCGCCACCGCCCGGCCGGGATCGAACTCCGCCGAAATCCTGTCAG
>Ga0073928_10006550_pt1 | contig 15603 bp, 16 predicted proteins | sample PaiPotPPA55metaG_FD_76969 | JGI IMG/M metagenome (GOLD analysis project Ga0073928, IMG submission 76969) | Iron sulfur acid spring bacterial and archeal communities from Banff, Canada, to study Microbial Dark Matter (Phase II) - Paint Pots PPA... ... | reverse complement strand
GAGCGTTGTCCGCGCTACCTCGTCGGCGGCGCATCCAAAGGATGGCATCAGTACGGCGCCATTGGCGATGTAGAAATTTGCGTACGATGCCGGCAGTCGGACTCCGTCGCAATACAGCGGAGCTGGCATCGGCAGGGTCGCTCTCATGAACTGTTCACCGCGGCGATTGCGCATCGTGCGCAGGCGCTGCAGGTTGTCTTGCAGGGGCTGGTAATTTACGTCGGCAGGATCCTGCTCGGCAACAGTGACGATTGTGTTGGCCGCGGTAAATCGCGCGAGGTCATCGACGTGGCCGTCGGTGTCGTCCCCAGCGATGCCTTCCCCGAGCCAGAGAACGTGCTCGACCCCTAGATAGGTATGCAGGCTTTCCTCGATCTCCTGACGGTCCATCAACGGATTGCGATTTTTGTTCAGGAGACAAGACTCAGAGGTGAGCAGGATACCGGCGCCGTTAACGTCGAAGGAGCCGCCCTCCAATACCATTTTCGCTTCGACCACTTCGAATCCGTAGTGCTCAGCCAGGCGCTGCGGCACCGCGTCGTCCAGGTTGCAAGCGCCGTATTTGCCGCCCCATGAGTTGAACCGCCAGTCAACCGCGATTTGCGTCGGTCCAGCTTCGCCCGTTGAGATGCGGTCCAGGAAAATCGGACCATAGTCGCGAATCCACGAATCATTGGTAGCGATTGCGAGAAACTCGATTCGGTCCATCCGAACCGGCCCGCCGTCTGGCGCGCTGACGGCGCTGATCATCTCACGTACATCGGGGATTTGGGCCGCATCGCGTACCAGGATTCGGACTGGTTCAAAATGCGCCAGGATGGACGCTAGCTGCGCAAAAACCGGCGGCACCAATTCGAACTTACCCGGCCAGGTGTCGAGATTGTGCGGCCATACGAGGTACGTGGCGAGATGCGGCTCCCATTCCGCGAGCATTCGATAGTTTGCGAGTAACTGCCGATGAGCAACGGGGAGAGCCACGCTAGCTACGAAACCGCCGCGACAGATCGGCGTATGCATCGATGCGGCGGTCGCGCAGGAAAGGCCAGTTGCGCCGCGTTTGCTCAATTCGTGCCAGATCGCAGTCGACCATCAGCGTTTCTTCTTTCGCATGGCTCGCCCGCGCCATCACTTCGCCGAACGGATCGCAGACGAAGGAGCCTCCCCAGAATTCGATGCTGCCTTCAATACCCACGCGGTTAACTGCTGCGACGAAAACGCCGTTCGCGATTGCGTGTGAACGCTGGATCGTTTCCCATCCCTCGTGCATTCGCTTGCGGGTATGGGCGGACATGTCGGCGGTCCATCCGATGGCGGTCGGATAGAAGAGTATCTGGGCGCCTGACATTGCAGTCAGCCGCGCAGCCTCGGGGAACCATTGATCCCAGCAGATTAGCACACCGATATCGGCTGCACCGGCCCGATGGCTTATGAAATCGAGGTCGCCGGGAGTGAAATAGAACTTCTCGTAATAACCGGGATCGTCCGGAATATGCATTTTCCGATAATGGCCGGCTACTGCCCCGGAGCTATCCAGCACCAGCGCTGAATTGTGATAGACGCCAGGGGCCCGCCGTTCGAAAATCGGCGCGATGATCACGATTTTGCGCGCAGCAGCAATCCTGCCGAGGGTGTGGCTGCTCGGACCCGGAATCGGCTCAGCCAGATCGAACCGACAATTATCCTCGGACTGGCAAGGATACAACGAACGGTAAAGCTCCTGCAGGCAGATGACTTGCGCACCGTCGCTGGCAGCCTGCTCAATTCGGATGGCGGCCTTTTCCAGGTTAGCGGTGGGTTCACGCTCGCATGCCATCTGGACGAGTCCGATTCGTAAGTGATCGATCTCCATGATTATTTGATAGCAACGGAACTTCGCGGCCGCCACTATGCGTAATCCCAAGACGAAGCGAACGGGGAACGGTGCAAGGTCGCGCAGGTTGACCGGAAGGATTAAGATGCTGGCTTGGCGGCAAATTGCGGCAGCCGCCGCTTACCGGAAAGCGGCATCATGCGGCGCGAATATGATAATTTATCCGAATGCGTAACGGCCGGCGTCGGGACTAGCTAGCTGCCGTTGACAAAGATTGATTTAATTGCCCGCCGCTGATAGCCGGGTCCTGCGCAAGGCAACGCCGCGAACCCCGCCAGGTCCGGAAGGAAGCAACGGTACCGGCCAATTGCCTGTGCCGCAGGTGCGCCTGGCTATCATTCGACGGGCATCAAGGAAAGAGGGCGCCGAGCGGGTGAGAAGTGAGAGAAAAGCTGAACGCCCATAAGCTGGTTGCTCTTGGTTCTCACTCCTCCGGCCCCGTTTCAGTGTGGTAATGGCATGGCTCCGTCATCTCATCTTGTACTGGCGCGCAAATGGCGCCCGGAACGGTTCAGTGACCTGGTCGGGCAGGAACACGTTACGGGGACGCTGGTGCAGGCGCTAAAAAGCGGTCGCATCGCTCACGCCTTTCTATTTACCGGGATTCGTGGGGTCGGCAAGACCACTGCTGCACGGATTTTGGCGCGCTGCCTCGATTGTGCACAAGGGCCGATTGCGGAGCCTTGCGGGAATTGCGCGGCGTGCCAGGAGATTCGCGCCGGCACCGCACTGGATGTGGTTGAGATTGACGGCGCGACCTACCGCAAAATCGACGACGCCCGCGCGATCATTGAGAATCTCGGTTATCGTCCGGCGCGCGACCGCTTCAAAATCTACATTATCGATGAAGCCCACCAGCTCACTGACCAGGCCTTCAATGCATTGCTGAAGACGCTCGAAGAGCCACCCCCGCACGTCAAGTTTATTCTGGCAACTACCGAACCGCAGAAGATGCCGGAGACGATCCTCTCCCGGCTGCAGCGTTACGATTTCCGGCGAATACCGTTCGCTGTTCTTCGCACCCGTTTGCACGATCTGGCCGGACGTGAAGGAGTCGAGATTGGCGACAGTGCTCTGAGCTTGCTGGCGCGTGAGGCGAGCGGCAGCATGCGCGATGCCGAGCGAATGCTGGAAACCGCAATCGCGTCGCTGGGCGGACAGGTCAGTGAAAGCGAGTTGGCGGCGATTCTTGGCGTCGCCAGCCGCACCCGGGTCTTTGAAATGATTGGCGCCATTCTCGACAAAGACCCGGCCGCCGCTCTGCGCTCGGTGCGCGAGCTGAATCAGCGCGGTGCAAATCTCGAATCGCTCGGACGGGATCTGCTCGAGATGGTGCGCAACTTAGCGGTCGCGAAGCTTCCCGCCGTCAATGGCCCGAACATTCTACTGGCTGACCTCCCGGATCAGGAAGCAGCCGAGTTGCAGCGACTCGCGACCAAAGCGAGCGCACGCGATCTGATGCGGTTGTTTCGTCTGATGGCTGACGCGCAGGAACAATTGGCGCGCTCGTCTTACCCAGACCTGATGCTCGAAATGACGATGATCCGGATGGCAACGCTTGCGCCGGTGCTCGATGCGGACGAACTGATGCGGATAATCGGCGCCGCGGGCCGCGGCGGCGGCAACAGCTCCGCGGCCGATGATAGCGGAAGCCGGCTACCAGCAACTTCACAGCCACCGGAGATTCAACCACCGTCAGCGCGGGCAGTGGGCGATCCAGCGGAGAAATCACCTCGGCAAACGTCAGGCTCGACGACCGCGGTGTCATCGTCAACCCCGGCCGAAACTAATTCAAACCCCGTACGCCGGATTCGCTTCGAAGGTGATGTGAAGGCGGATGCACCGCGCCGAGTCGTGCCATCGGTCTTGTCGGCGCCAGAGCTGCCACGTGCTCCCATCGGAGGCGGAGAGCTGCCTGATCTGAGAGACTTCATTCGCAGCCGGCGCGCGGCGTTGGCTGGCTTTATGGAGCAGGGCGCCTCTCTCAAGATCGATGGCGATTTGCTGAGGGTGACCCCGCGCAGCGATATTTACGTGCGCTATCTAGCGGACAACCGCAGTTTGATTGGGGAATTGGCGTCGGAGCTATATGGCCGTGGCATCAAGGTCGAGATGGCAGCTGCAAGTGCTACCGCGGCCGCAATATCCGATAGGCCCGAATCGCCCATTGGCGCTGCAGCACAGTCGTCACCCGCGAAATCAAGTCTCCTGGCGGCTCCTGAGGTCGACGTATTCGCTGAAGGGGCTGCCGAAGGAGCCGCTCCGGTGTCATCTGCCCCAGCCGGGTCTCTCAACACGCAGACTCAGCCGGACCCCCGGCAAAAACTTTACGCTGACCCTTTGGTGCAGCGGATCTTTGAAGAATTTGATGCGCGCTTAGTCCAACTCAAAACCACTTCCATTCGGGCGGACGCCTCGGCTCCATCGGGCAGCAAGAAATAACCAGTGCGTCGGTATCGGCTGGAACTATCAGGAGTATTTCTCGTGGCACAATTCGATCTTTCATCGTTGCTGCAACAGGCTCAGGCAATGCAAGAAAAGTTCAAGCAGATGCAGGAGGAAATCGCAGCCAAAACGGTGCAGGCCGAAGCCGGTGGCGGAATGGTGCGGGTGACTGCTGACGGCTCGATGCGTTTACGCAGTATCCAGATTGAGCCAGCATTGCTCGCCGCCGACGACAAAGAGATGTTGCAGGACCTCATAGTCGTCGGGGTCAATGACGCATTACGGCGCGCGCAAGATCTGTTCACACAGGAGATGGGCAAGCTTTCGCCGTTTGGTGGCGCGCTCAATATTCCTGGCTTGTTCGGCGGGCGCGAATAGGCTCAAGCTAAAATAGGCTGAGCCGATTAGGATAGGCAGAGCACCCCCGTTCTCCAGGGGAACCGACCAGCGGAACGTGCGCCGCGCGCGCATTTGAAATCGATGACCGAGAATCTGAAACGGAGCGATGGTTTGCCGCCCGCGATGACGCGCTTGGTCAAGGAATTGTCGCGCCTGCCGGGAATCGGGGAAAAAACCGCTTCACGCCTCGCCTTCAATCTCTTGAACCGGCCGCGCGAGCAGGTGCTCGGACTGGCTGAGGCCCTGCTCGAAATGAAAGAGCGGGTTGGCTTGTGTACTGAATGCTTCGGGCTGTCGGATACCCCGCAATGCCCGATTTGTAGCGACGCGGCACGCGACGGTGATCTGATTTGCGTAGTGGAAGGACCGGCCGATCTGATGGCGATCGAGCGAGCCCGCAGCTACAACGGGCTTTATCACGTACTGCACGGCGCGATCGCGCCGCTCGACGGCATTGGCCCGGATGACATCAAGATTAAGGAATTGCTCACCCGGCTGGAAAATCCAGGTAACGTGAGCGAAGTGATTATCGCGACCAATGCCACCGTCGAGGGCGAGGCAACTGCACTTTATCTTGCCAAGGTTCTCAAGCCTCTGGGTGTGAGGGCAACACGACTAGCACGGGGGCTTCCAGCAGGCGGCGACCTCGAATACAGCGATGCGGCCACGCTTTCGAGCGCTCTCCGCGGCCGTCGCGAGCTGTAGATGCCACTGCGCTTTGGCCAAGCTACTCTGGTTGCTCGGCCAAACAAGCGATTCTGGCCGGCTCGCGTCTGGGAAAATTGCCCAAGTCTGGACGGAACAACCTTGCTTAGTTCTCACGGCCAGCGTTAGAATCTTGATGAAGTCAACGTGCGCGCGTGCTCGTCTCGCGCGACGGCGAATGCCGTACCCGCCAGTACCGAGCCGGCGCTCGCATCCTGCGATTTCTCTACAAAAAGGACGGTAAACCTCTATGGCCTTTGAATTGCCGAATCTGCCCTATGCCCTCGATGCGCTCGCGCCGCACATTTCGAAGGAAACCCTTGAGTTCCATCACGGCAAGCATCACGCCACCTACGTCACCAATCTCAACAATCTGGTCAAAGGCGGCAAATTCGAGAAGATGGGTCTCGAAGAAATCATCAAGGAAGCGGGTCAAGGCCCGGTCTTCAATAACGCCGCCCAACATTTCAATCATAGCTTCTATTGGAATTGCTTGAGGCCGCACGGTGGCGGCGAGCCGCGCGGGCGGATGGCCGACGCGATAAAAAAATCCTGCGGCGACTTCGAGAGCTTCAAAAAAAAATTCACTGAGACCGCAGTCGGCCATTTCGGAAGCGGATGGGCCTGGCTGGTGCAGAACGCCGATGGCTCGCTGGCGATCGAAGGCGGGCATGATGCGGACAATCCGATCGCTCACAACAAACGGGCGATCTTAACGTGCGACGTATGGGAGCATGCTTATTATATCGACTATCGCAATGCGCGAGCGAAGTACGTCGAAGCGTTCTGGAACATCGTTAACTGGGAATTTGCGGAATCCAACCTCAAGTAAGCAGTTGACAATGTCCTGGAGCGGCCCCGCATTGGTCATTGCTCAGGCGCGCCCAGCCGCTCCAGGTTTACTTCGGCTGGCTTGATCCCAGGTGCTCCCGATCGGGTTCGGTTGGAAGGATCCCCAGCTTGAACGAATTCGTGGATGGGTGGCTGATTCCGGCGAAGGGCGCTGGACCGTTCTCGACGCGATCGACAAGGATGTCGCATTGCCGGTAATTGAACTTTCGCTGTTTACGCGTTTTCGTTCGCGCGTAGATCACGACGGAAGCGGGAGTCTCGCCGAACGATTATTGGCCGCCTTGCGCAACGAATTCGGCGGCCATGCGGTCGTCGAAAATCGCGAATAGAACGAACTCAAATGTCGGCCATCTTACCTCACACTGCAGCTCGTCTGCCCGGCTCATTTCATCCGATGGCTCATGAAGTTCCATGCACGATCGTGATTCTGGGTGGAGCGGGCGATTTAAGCCATAAGAAACTGCTGCCGGCGCTGTACAACTTAACTCTGGACGGCGCGCTCGGCCCGAAATTCGCTATTGTTGGCTTTTCGCTTGAAGCGCTGGACGACGAGAAATACCGTCAATTCGCCCGCGACGGCATCGCGACCTTCTCGCGCCGGGAGTTAACTGACGCCGGTTGGAACAAATTTTCTCCGCTACTCCATTTTGTTTCCGGCAGTTTCACGGAAGTAACCGATTATCAACGACTCAAGCAACGGCTTGCGGAGATAGCTAATCAATTCGGCACCGGCGGCAATCACGTATTTTATTTTGCCATTCCGCCGCAGTTCATCGATCAATGCTCTGCCAGCTTGACCGAGGCCGGGCTTATCGGGCCCGCCGATGGCGACCGACGCTTTACCAGGGTCGTGATCGAAAAGCCCGTCGGCCATGATCTTGCGAGCGCGACTGAGATCAACAATCAGCTAGCGCGGCATTTCGACGAGAGCCAAATCTTTCGCATCGATCATTACCTTGGCAAGGAAACGGTCGAAAATCTGATGGTGCTCAGATTCGCCAACTCGATTTTCGAACCAATTTGGACCTCGCGTTTCGTGGACCACGTCCAAATAACCGTCGCCGAGCAAGAAGGAGTTGGCACTCGAGCGGCTTATTACGACCAGGCGGGCGCGCTGCGCGATATGGTGCAAAGTCATATGCTGCAGGTGCTTTGCATGATCGCGATGGAAGCGCCGCGTTCGACTAATCCCGACGCAGTGCGCGATGCGAAGCTTGATGTGTTGCTTTCACTCCGCCCGTTCGAGCCGGCCGATGTGGAGAAAGCCGTCGTGCGCGGCCAGTACGAGCAAGGCCTCGTGAATGGTGAAAAGGCGATTGCGTATCGGGCGGAGGAGCATATTTCACCTGAGTCGAACACCGAGACCTTCGTCGCGCTGAAATGCTACATCGAGAACTGGCGATGGGCGGGGGTGCCGTTTTACTTGCGGACCGGCAAGCGGATGACGAGGCGCGCGAGTGAGATTGCAATTCAATTCAAACGGGTTCCCCGCATCCTGTACAACTCGCGGCCCTCGCCGGCGCTTCCGGCCAACGTGTTGTCAATTCGGATTCAACCTGACGAAGGGCTCTCCCTGAATATAGTTGGCAAACAACCAGGTGCTCCGCTGCGTCTGGGCCCGGTCAAAGTGGATTTCCATAGCGTGACTGCGTCACCCGAAGCGTATGAGACTCTGCTGCGCGACGTTATCGCGGGTGATCAAACTTTATTTATGCGGCGCGACACGGTCGAGGCGGCCTGGCGCTTCATCCAGAATATCATCGACTCGTGGGCGGTGTTTGGCAGTGAGCCATTCTTTTACCCAGCGGGCTCTTCAGGACCTACCGAGGCCGCGGTCATGATCGCGCGTGACGGCCGCGCCTGGCGCAACCTGTAGCCCGCCGGATTTGAGCGGGGTGCTCAGCTTGATCTTGACGCGCTGGCCAAGTGGTCTCGTCCACGAGCCTGTACGTTTGACGGGCGGCGCTCTCCAGCCGCAGTAGGGAAGTACGTTGATCAGATTCTCCGGAAAAATGGGATGATCATTCTGGCAGGCGACATCGGGGCGACCAAAACGCATTTGGCACTCTATCGCGCCGGTGACGGCGGCTTGACGCGGGTGCATGATCGCATTTACAGGACCCAAGACTTCCCCACCCTCGAAGCGGTACTGAGCGATTTCCTCAAGCAGCAGGAGCAGGTCACTGTTGCCTGTCTGGGAGTTCCAGGGCCGGTGATGGGCGGGCTCGCTCATCCGACCAATATCGCCTGGGAAATACGCGAGCAGTCGCTCTCGACAGCATTGCACGGCGCTTCAACCCGGCTCGTCAATGACCTGGCGGCGACCGCATATGGAATGCTCCATCTGGAGCCTTCGGACGTAGTGGAGTTGCATAAAGGCGAGGACCTGCATCAAGTGGCGAATATCGCGGTAATCGCTGCTGGAACAGGCTTGGGCGAGGCAGGACTGATAGCTGAGGGCACCCGATGGAGCGCCATTGCGTCGGAAGGCGGGCATTCTGATTTTGCACCGCGAGGCGCGGAACAGGTGGCGTTGCTTCAGTTCCTTGAACGCGAATTCGGCCATGCCAGCTACGAGCGCGCGGTGTCCGGCCCGGGCCTGCACAACCTTTATCGCTTTTTACTCGAATATTTGCCGGAGCCGGAGCCGGAATGGCTGAAAACACGCATGGCTACCGGCGATGCATCGGCGGTTCTCAGCGAGGTGGCGCTTGCCGGACAGGACCCGCGCTGCGTGCAGGCGCTGGAACTCTTCACCGACATTTATGGAGCGGAGGCCGCGAATCTGGCGCTCAAATTTCTCGCGTTCGGCGGTGTATACATCGGTGGCGGGATAGCACCGAAAATTCTGCCTTTTCTGCAACGGGGCGGCTTCATGAGGTCCTTTCTCAATAAGGGACGCTTGACCGCAACCCTGGAACGGATGCCGGTCCGCATTTCGCTCAATGAAGAGACCGCAATGCTCGGGGCCGCGCACCTAGCCGCCTCGATGATAGCGAGCTGAGACAGCAACGGCGGACAAAACCGCGCAGTCTGAAAAAGGAGTACAGGGACGATGATGAGCCAGCGAGTGCGAGAAATCCTCAGTTATTATGATTCGGAGAATCCCGGGGTACGAAGCAGCCTCGCCCGCTTTCTCAACCACGGCCGCCTGGCCGGGACCGGACGGCTGGTGATCCTGCCGGTCGACCAGGGATTCGAGCATGGTCCGGCGCGTAGTTTCGCGGCCAATCCTGCGGCCTACAACCCCCTTTATCACTTCGGGCTAGCACTTGAGGCGGGATGTAACGGTTATGCCGCGCCACTTGGGTTTATCGAGGCAGGAGCCGCCGAACACGCGGGAGAGGTTCCGCTGATCCTCAAGTTGAATAATCACGACCTGCTGCTGGACGAGCATGACCCCATGCCGGCTCTCACCGGTAGCGTGCGGGACGCGCTGCGGCTGGGATGCTCGGCAGTGGGTTTCACCATCTATCCGGGTTCGGCTTACCGTCAGGAGATGTACGAGCAGCTTCGCGAGATTGCGGAGGAAGCGAAGGCGCACGGCCTGGCTGTCGTCGTCTGGTCGTACCCCCGCGGCTCAGGACTCAGTAAGGAGGGCGAGACTGCGCTCGACGTGGTCGCCTATGCGGCACAGATCGCAGCCCAACTCGGGGCTAACATCATAAAGGTGAAGCTACCAACTTCGCATATCGAGCAGCCCGAAGCCAAAAAGGCCTATGACGCTGCTCATATTCCGCTGGAACCGCTCGCCGAGCGCGTTCGTCATGTCGTGCAGAGCTGCTTCGACGGCCGGCGTATCGTGATCTTCTCGGGTGGCGCGCGCGAAGAAGACCAACGACTGCTGGAGGAAGTCCGCGCGATTCACAGCGGCGGCGGTTTTGGTTCGATCATCGGACGAAACTCATTCCAACGTCCGAAGCCGGAAGCAGTAACGTTATTGCGCCGGATAATGGAGATTTACGCGAACTGACGTGTTCCGCACCCCAGATGCTCGTGAACGGACAGGGCGAACCACGTCGATGCCTTCAGAAACTTGAAGGCCAGCGGCTCGCACCCCATGAAATAGACCTAAGCGGCCAACCTGGCCCTCTTTTTTTCGAGATTCACTTAGGCTTGGGTTGCGGGGAGAGGAGGGGCGGCGCCCAATCTAGTGATGGCCGCCACCGTGGTCCCCGCCCCTCTGCCCACCATGACCGCCCTGACGGCCAGCAACATGCCGAGCTTCTTCCGGGGCACGGAAAAAGCTCTGATGGTGCCCTTCTCCGTGATGCTCCTCCCACGGATGATGCTCGGTAAAGCCCGGTGCGTAGCCACCGGCATACACCGGCACGCCGTAGGAGTATGGCGAGTAGCCATGGGTCGGATAGCCGTAAGTGGGGCCGTAATCCGGTCCAAAGCATCCCATCAGCCCGACCATCAAGCTTAGTGCCAGGATAGTTTGGATTGAGCGTTGCACGGTGGCACCTCCCGAAACTCGCGCCGGCATCGTTAAGGCACGCCCCAGGCCGGCTTGCCGTCTCTATGATAGAACGCCAGGCCAGGAGTTTCGTGGGCAGGAACATCAAGGCTGGTGCGCAACTTGCCCGTTGGGTCGTAGAACCCTAATCCTGGAGTTCCCGCTGGTCCCAGGGCGAGGGTCGCGCGCATCTTGCCGCTCTGATCATACAAGTCGAACCCCGGAGAACCATCGGCGGCAAGATCGACTGTGATGCGCGATTGGCCTTTGAGATCATTCAGGTTGATTCCCACGGTGCCGTCATCGGCGATGCCCATTGCACCTCTCACTTTGCCGTCGCTGCCGCGCAGCACGAACTGCTGCGCCTCTACGCTTCGGCCCGGTAGAGTCGAGGTCTGGCCCATCAGGACGACGGCACCTGTGAACAGCATCAGCGCAGCCGTCATCAGCCGCAGCCGGCGATTAGCGCGTCTAAGTTCGTCCTGTTGGTGCTCCAACCGTGTGATCCGCTCGATCAGTTCGCCTCCAGATTGTTTCATTTTACCTTTCCCCGGCACTTCATAGAGGTTATAGAGATGGTTTCATAAATTGAAGGACAGAATCGATGGTGCCCTAAAGCGAACCAATGAATTCGCCTATTGCAGCGGCCGTTGCGTCCGGATTATCGACCGAAATGTGATGATAAGCGGATGGTATTATCTTTAATTTTGACGCCGGGATTCGACGCTGCATTCGGCGCGCTTGCCGCACCGATACCAGGCGGCTGTGCTCGCCGCGAAGGATCAGCACCGGCAGCCGGATATCCTGAATTCGACATCTGGCCAGGCGCCAGCCGGTCGATAGCGTGCGTGTGGGTCGGATCGAGCCGGAACGCCCAATTGCCGCTGGGAAGTTGCTCAGCACCTTTGAGCGCAAGCGCCGCGAGCGCTGCTGGAGTCAAGTTATGGCCGGGCGGCGAAAGTCTGAAACGCGCGATCAGCATCTCCGCGGTTGGAAACTGCGGACGAAGCCCCGATTGTTTACGCCGTTTCCATCGCCATACCAGCCTGGTCCTGAGCGGCAATCCCGCCGGTGAGGCATCGGCGATAACCAACCCGTCGAGTAACTGGGGATACTTCACTGCCAGGCGCATCGCGATCTCGCCGCCCATCGAATGTCCGACCAGCACCACGCGCCGTCGGAGATGGTCGCGCACGAAAGTGACGAGATCGTCCAAATGAGCAGATAGTCCGTACTGCGAGGCCCATTGGCTGCGTCCGTGGCCACGGAAGTCGAGCGCCAGAACCTGGCCGCACTCAGCCAATTGGGGCGCGACCTCGTCCCACCAATGGCAGTGCGCCGAGCCTCCATGGCATAGCAGAATGGTTGTGGCCACTGTCCTTGGCCTGTGCTTCTGAGCATGGCCGCCTGAAGAGTGTCTGACACCCCAATCCAGGTAATGCAGTTGGAGTCCGTTGACGCGAGCGAAAGTGCTGGTCGGCCTCTCCTCGGCGATGGCCGCTTCTGGGTGCTGCATAGCGCACCTATCCTAGCCGACGGCTGAAAGCCGGCAAAGCATAACTCTGTTGGGCTTGAGCCTTTGCTCTGCCTGGAAAAACAAGTTCAAGGCGGGACATTCGTCCCTGCCGCGTGCTAGGTAATCAGAAAAGGAGTGATCTTATGAGTCTCAGATTGGATGGCAAGAATGCATTGATAACCGGCGCTGCGAGCGGCATCGGCCGCGCCTCCGCGATGCGTTTTGCGCAGGAGGGAGCGAACGTTTGCATTGCCGATCGTCAGGCCGCCGCCGCAGAAGAGACCGCAATCGAGGTACGTAAGCTCGGCCGCAAGGCGCTTGCAGTCGCAGTTGACGTGAGTAATCCGGCGCAAGTGCAAACGATGGTGGATCGGGCGGCCAGGGAACTTGGCGGTATCGATATCGTGTTGGCAGCCGCCGGCGTTTCGGCAGCAAATTACGGCGAGGGCAAAGTCGAGTCCAAGTTTCTCAACGAGCTGCCGTTCGAGGAATGGCGCAAGGTTATGAGCATTAATCTGGACGGCGTCTTTCTTACCTGCGCCGCGGTTGCGCGCGAGATGGTCAAACAGGACCGCGGCGGACGCATCATCGCGATCTCCTCGGGCGCGGCCAAGGTACCGCTAAAGGGCTCAGGTGATTATTGCGTCAGCAAGGCCGGTGTGTGGATGCTGATGAAGTGTATGGCGCTCGAACTTGGCCGCTACAATATTACTGCCAACGCAATCGGACCCGGAGTTATCGACACTCCGATGACCAAGGGGATGCAGGGCGACCCCCGCTTCGGACGCATGATCAATCGAACACCGTTGAAGCGCATCGGAAAACCCGAAGACGTGGCCAATACCGCGCTCTTTCTCGCCAGCGAAGAAGGCAGTTTCTTCAGCGGCTCAATTCTCCATCCCGATGGCGGCGTGATGATGCAATAGCGCGGTCGGAAGGTTTGAAGGGAGCGAGCAAGGAGATGCGCGATGGCAACCTGGACGACTGACTATGTTCCCGGTCCGCCCCGAATAGCGGTGGACCAATCCGGGGCGGGGCAATTGGTGATTCTGATGCATGGGATTGGCGGCAATCGCACCAACTGGCACGATCAGCTTCCGGTGTTCGCAGCTCATTTCCGCGCTGTCTCTTGGGATGCACGCGGCTATGGTGAGAGCGATGATTACGAAGGGCCACTCGATTTTGGCGATTTCGCCCGCGACCTTGCCCGCGTGCTCGATCACTTCAGGTCGCCGCGCGCGCATCTCGTCGGGCTATCGATGGGCGGGATGATCGCGATGGATTTCTATTCGCGTTATCCGAAACGGGTCGCGACCCTTACTATTTGCGACTCGCTGCCGGGGTTCAACCATCTGACAGCCGAGCAGCGGCGCGAATTTGTCCGATTGCGCCAGGAGCCGCTGTTAGCTGGCAAGGAACCGAAGGATATTGCGCCGGCCGTCGCCGAAACACTGATCGGCAGATCGGCAAGCCCAGGTTCGTTCGAGCGGCTGGTCGCCAGCATGTCAGCACTTCATAAGGAGTCGTACCTCAAAACCATCGCGGGTACCGCGACCTGCCAGCGGTCATTCGAGCTGGAGAAGGTGGCCGTACCGACCCATATTGTGGTGGGCGACGAGGATCGGCTCACGCCGCCGGAGATGGCTCGTCAGATGGCCCAGCGCATACCCGGCGCATGCCTGAGTCTGATTGAGGGCGCGGGCCATTTGAGCAACATCGAACAGCCGGAAAAGTTCAATCGTGCGGTGCTGGCGTTTCTAATCGAGCATCGTGATCTGGCACGCTGATACTATCCATGACCTGGCTGAGCAATGACGGTAACTTAGCACCCGCCGGCGAGCGCCTTGCTGAGTTATGGCAGAAACCAGGGATCGTTCAGATTCCCGGAGCGCACAATGCGCTCGCCGCATTGCTGGCGAAGCGGGCTGGTTTCCACGCGCTCTATCTCTCCGGCGGTGCTCTCAGCGCCAGTCTGGGGCTTGCCGATCTCGGAATTCTCGGCCTCGACGAACTGTGCCTTTTCACCCGCGCGATCGTCCGCGCCGCTGGATTGCCGCTGGTGGTCGATGGCGATACTGGATTTGGCGGGGTGCTCAACGTGATGCGAACGGTCCGCGAACTCGAAGATGCGGGGGCCGCCGCGCTGCAGCTCGAAGATCAAATGCTGCCGAAAAAGTGCGGCCATCTTAATGATAAACGGCTGGTCGCGCCCGATGAGATGGCGGCGAAGGTCAACGCCGCCCAGCGTGCCCGCCGGCATCTGCGGATTATCGCGCGCACTGATGCCGCCGCGGTCGAGGGCTTCGATGCAGCAATCGAACGGGCACGGCTTTATCTAAAGTCGGGCGCGGATGCGATTTTTCCCGAAGCGCTGACCAGCGCCGACATGTTTCGCGACTTCGCCCGCGAGATATCTGCTCCGCTGCTCGCGAACATGACTGAGTTCGGCCGCACGCCGGACTTCACCGCGCAACAATTTGAAGAATTCGGCTGCAAGATGGTGATATGGCCAGTTTCGTCGCTGCGAGTTGCTGCAAAGGCGATGGAACATCTCTATGCGGCGCTGGCACGCGATGGCAGCGCCGCAGCGACGCTTGACCGGATGCAGACTCGCGCGGAACTGTACCAGACGATCGGCTACGAGGAGTACGAATCGCTCGACGAATCAATCGCGCGCAGCATCGTACCGCCCGATTTACGAGACAAATGAGCAATTCCGAACCAATAGCGGCGAGTCATTAGGAGCGCCCGACAATAATGAACGCCTACGATGTGATCGTGGTAGGAGGCGGTAACGCAGCATTTTGCGCAGCGCTGGCCGCCCAGGAAAACGGCGCGCATGTGCTCGTGCTGGAAGCAGCGCCACAGGAAGAGCGCGGCGGCAATTCGCGCTTTACCGCAGGCGGCATGCGAGTCGCCTACAACGGCCTCGACGACCTGGCCCGCCTGATGCCCGATCTTACTGAAGAAGAACGCGCCAATACCGACTTCGGAACTTATACCCAGGATCAGTTTTATGACGACCTCTGTCGAGTGACGCAATACCACACCAATCCGCGACTCGCCGAAACGCTGGTTACGCAAAGCCTCGACGCCATGCTTTGGATGCGCAACCGGGGGGTTCGCTTTGCACCGATTTACGGACGGCAGGCATTCAAAGTCGAAGGACGGTTCAAGTTTTGGGGAGGCTTGACTGTCGAGGCCTGGGGCGGCGGCCCCGGCCTGGTCGATTCGCTCTACGCAATCGCCTCGCACAATGGCATCGATGTTTCCTACCAGAGCCGCGCGCTCGAATTGATTAACGATGACAACGGCGTCCATGGAGTTGTCGTCCGCAAGCAGGGGCACACGCAAAAG
>Ga0073928_10006548_pt1 | contig 15603 bp, 15 predicted proteins | sample PaiPotPPA55metaG_FD_76969 | JGI IMG/M metagenome (GOLD analysis project Ga0073928, IMG submission 76969) | Iron sulfur acid spring bacterial and archeal communities from Banff, Canada, to study Microbial Dark Matter (Phase II) - Paint Pots PPA... ... | reverse complement strand
TCGAGGGGACCTGGTTGAAAACACGCATGCCGCGCACGTGGCGGTTGTCGACGCCGAAGGCCGGTTGATCTACGCGTTTGGCGATCCGTCACGCATGACGCTTGCGCGTTCAGCGGCGAAACCGGCGCAAGCGCTCGCGGTGCTGGAAACGGGCGCGCTTGCGCGTTTCGGTTTCGACGACGCCGATCTCGCATTGATGTGCGCATCGCACAACAGCGAGCCGCGCCACATCGAGCGCACGCGCGCCATGCTCGCCAAGGCACAGGTCACAGAAGCCGACCTTCGATGCGGCGGCCACGCGCCTTTGTCGGACGCGGTCTGGAAAGAGTGGATCAAGCGTGGTTTCACGCCAACCGGCGTGTGCAGCAATTGCTCCGGCAAACATGCGGGCATGCTAGCGGGCACGCAGGCGTTGGGCGCGGCCGTTCGCGACTATCACCTGCCTGAGCATCCGCTGCAGGTCCGGGTGAAACGGACCGTGGCCGAACTCTGCGGTCTGCCGGACGACGGCGTGCAATGGGCTACCGGTGGCTGCAATCTGCCTACTCCGGCGTTCCCGCTCGATCGACTCGGCCGGCTGTTCATGCAGATGGCGAATGCGGATACCGAGGTTGAGACTACAGCGCGTTCGCAGGCCCTTGCCCGGATCTATCGCGCGATGACAACGTATCCGGAACTCGTCGCCGGCGACGGCCGGTTCTGTACCACATTGATGCAAGCCTTCGACGGCGATCTGGTCGGTAAAGTAGGCGCCGACGCGAGTTACGCGATCGGTGTACGTGCTACCGGCACACGCGGGCCGCTGGGCATCGCCGTCAAGGTGGAAGACGGCAATACAACCGTGCTTTACGCCATCGTGGCCAATGTGCTCGGGCAACTCGACATCGGCCGCGAAACGCAGCGCGCAAAACTTGCCGCTTATGGAAACCCGCCAATGCGCAACACGATGGGTATCGAGACGGGACGGCTGGCGGTGACCGTGCCGCTCGAACGCATCTAGCACGCTAGCGCTCGACCTGCTGCCGCGCGCGCCGCAGCAGCAGGTCGAAAACGCGAGGCCGGGCTACCCGCTTCGCTCCATACAAAAAGATAAAAAAGGAAAGTCGGGATGCACGTGTTGCCATTGCTGTCTGATGGATTTTTTCTGTCGTTGTCGCTGTGCCTGGATATTGGTATCGCAAACGTCGCGATCATCTCACTAACGCTTTCCCACGGCTTCAAGCCGGGCATGATGCTCGGCCTGGGCACCTGTTTCGGCGATCTCGTCTACGCGGCGCTCGCGCTCGCAGGCATGGCCGCACTGCTCCAGTTCGATGCCGTGCGCTGGGTCGTATGGATAGGCGGCGCGATCGTGCTGCTGTTCCTGACCTTCAAAATGGCGCGCGAAGCGCTGTTTCCAGCGTCCGCCCCGCCGGTGGAGGGAGAACCCGACCTTATCGCCACACCGCGGCCCTCTCACCTGCGCAGCTTCATGCGCGGCACCCTGCTCGCGGTGTCTTCACCAAGCGCGATCCTCTGGTTTGCCGCCGTGGGCGGCGCACTGATTGCGAAGGCCGGCGCAACGGGCCCGGCGAGCGCTTCGGTGTTTCTGATCGGTTTCTTTTGCGGCGGCCTCGGCTGGACGCTCTTCATCTGCTCGCTCGCGAGCCACGGCCGCAAACGCGCCGGGACGACTTTGCTGCGCGCTTGCCACGTTTTATCGGCGGTGCTGTTCGCGTATTTTGCGTACAGCGTGATCGTCAACGGTTATCACGACCTGATCTTGAACGGCGCGCAGCAGCTATGACGTCATGAAGTCATGACGTCGCGCGATCAGGCGAGGAATTGAGCGAGCCGCGCCAGATCGACGTTGCCGCCGCTGACGATTACGCCCACGCGCTTGCCCTTCACCGGCACGACGTTCTGCAGCACGGCGGCCGCCGCCAGACAGCCCGTGGGCTCGACCACCATTTTCATGCGCTGCGCGAAGAACTTCATGGTCTGCACGAGCTGGTCGTCGCTGACGGTGACGACCCGATCCACATAGCGCTTCAGGATCGGGAAGTTGTATTCGCCCACATGCGTGGACGCGGCGCCGTCGGCGATTGTGCGCGGCACCTCTATATGAACGATCTCGCCGCGTTCGAGAGATTGCTGAGCGTCGTTGCCCGCCTCCGGCTCCACGCCGATCACGGTACATGACGGGCTCAGCTCGGCCGCCGCCAGCGCACACCCGGCGAGCAAGCCTCCGCCGCCCAGGCAGACGAACAGATAATCCAGCGGCCCGGTTTCTTCGATGAGTTCCTTCGCCGACGTCCCCTGCCCCGCGATCACATGCGGATGGTCGTAGGGCGGAATCAGCGTCATGCCGCGCTCTTGCGCGAGCCTGGCGGCAATCTCCTCGCGATTCTCGGTGTACCGGTCGTAGGTGATCACTTCGCCGCCATAACCCCGTGTGGCTTCCATTTTCGCGGCCGGGGCATCCTCCGGCATGATGATCGTCGCCTTGATACCGGCGATGCGTGCCGACAGCGCAATGGCCTGCGCGTGATTGCCCGATGAAAACGTCAGGACGCCGGCCTGGCGCTGGGACTCGGTGAAATGCGAGATCGCGTTGAACGCACCCCGAAACTTGAATGCGCCCATGCGCTGGAAGTTCTCGCACTTGAAGAACAGACTCGCGCCGGTGAGCGCGTCGGCAGTGCGGGAGGTCATCACAGGCGTGCGATGCGCAGCGCCGGCAATATGTTCTGCGGCGTCGGCAACGTCGGCGTAGGTAGGTGCGGGGAGAATTGACATCGGAACTCAAGGGCGGCAGTTGAGGAACCGCTATTGTCCCCGCATCGTGGAGCGTTTGGAAAGCTGGCCAAATGGCCGGGTGGCTGAAAAGCGCGGCCAGATCGAGCGCCCGCTTAAACAACCCGGGCACAAAACAAGACAGCGCAACCCGGCTCGACGCCAGCGTTGCGCTGTTTGCATTCTCAGGACTCGGTAGCCAGGATGCTAGCCGGTGAACTCCCGGACTTTAATGACGCCAGCCACCGTAGCCGCCGCGGTATCCGTAGCCGTGGTGGTAACCGTACCCGCCACGGTAATAACCGCCACGGTAATAAGGATGACCGTAATACCCGCCAACCACAACGGCCGGCGGCCCGTAATAAACGGGCGGCGGCGCATACACAACCGGGCCCGGCGCGTAATAAACGGGCGGCGGCGGTGCCGCGTAGACGGGATAAGCAGGCGCGATCGGCACCCCAATGCCGATACCCACCGAAACGTGCGCTTGGGCGGCGCTCACAAAGCCTACGCCAAGTGCTGCGGCAGCCAGAATCTGGATGATCTTTTTCACTTTTGTTCTCCGCGCCGCGGTCCTGTACACACGACCGGTTACCGCAACGACATGCATTCAATGTAGCTAAAAACCCTGAATCCCACCTTAAGCATTTGTTGCAAATTGCAATATCTACAGTCCTAGAAGTGGGTTTTGTCTGCCGAATTTCAAGCGGCCGGACAGCCCCACCGGGCTTGGCACAAGGGATTAACGAGACAGATTAAGGGCTTGCTGAGAAAGTTGCCGCCCGCTACCGCCGTCCGCGACGTTATTCCGAATGTCACCAAAGTAATGATTCATTACACTTTGCTTTAGGCACCGCGAAAATAGAAAACCCCGCCGACCGGGAAGCGTCGAGCGGGGCATCGTCAAACGGTGCTGCTTTTTCAGTCAAACAGCACTCAGCCGACCTTCACATAGGCGAACTCGCGGGTGACGCTGGGTGGCACATAAGCCCCGCTGATCCTGACCCGCGGCGTAAGCCGTTTGCGCTGATCCCACCACTGGCGCCGATTCGTCTGGCTGAGAAAACGCAGGTGTTTCCGATACGCAAAAATACTCATGGCGACCCCCAAACGTTGCAAAACAAGGACTGGCGTACATCGGCCAAAAGACCAACCCCGACTGTTCAGGCCCGAAACGCAAGTTTGCTCGAGCCTCGCAAAACCGTTGGCGGCGGCGCTCCGCGCCGTTTTTATGGCGCCCACGCCGTTGCGCGATACTTCATCTTGCGCCGCAAACGCGAATCCGCGCAGCGCAACATAATCTGTGGAGCAACAACCATGCCTTTTTCAACGACGCCTCGTTTGGGCTTCGTCGGCGCGGGGCGTCTCGCGCGTTGTCTGGCGGCCATCTGGTCCCGCGCGGGCTATCCGGTCACCGCAATAGCGAGCCGATCGGCGGCATCGGCGCACGAATTTGCGGGCGAATTGCCCGGCTGCCTGATCGCCGACGACGCCAGCGCCGTTGCGCAACATGCCGATATCATCTTTTTAACGGTTCCTGATGACGCCATTGGTGCGACGGCGAACGCTTTGCAGTTGAATCAGGCTCGCGCCAGCACGCAGGCGGTCGTGCATTGCAGCGGCGCCACGCCCGTCGATGTCCTCGCCCCGGCTCAGGCGCAGGGTGCGGAGATTGGCGGATTCCATCCGTTGTTCCTGTTTGGCGGCCTGGCAAGTGACCAGACGCGCATTGCGGGCTGCTCCGTCACGATCGAAGCCAGCGGACCCTTGCACGACACACTGACGGCGCTAGTCCGGGCACTTGGCTGCCATCCGCTATCCATCCCGCCAGGCGGGCGCCTGCTGTACCACGCCGCCGCGCACTACGCGGCCAGCTTCGCGCTGTGCTCCCTGTCGGAGACCGTGACGCTCTGGAAGGAACTGGGTTTCGACGAAGACGACGCTTTGCGCGCCGTCCTGCCGATGCTCGCCGGCACTATCGAGACAGCGCGTGAAAAGGGTTTGCCGGGCGCGCTTGCCGGCCCGGTATCGCGCGGCGATGCGAGCATTGTCGTGAAGCAACTGGCGCTGCTGCAAAACCTCGGCGGCGATCACGCCACGCTTTATGCGCTGCTCTCGCGGCGTGCGGTCGCGCTGGCGAAACGGCGCGTGTCGCCACCGCCCGCGCAAGCGCTCGACGCGATGTCGCATGCCATCGAACTCGTGCTGAACGGGACCGCGCCGCGCGACGATTGATTGCCGCGATCCGACGCCCGCGGCCGGCCGTGTGAGGGCACCCGTGTGCCCGCGTACGCCAAGCGGCACAAGGCGCCATCAAGCCATGCTATCGTGATGCCCGGCGCGCCAGTGTGGCAAAGCCGCCGAGGGGTTCGGCCAGCGCGCCGGACGCTGGCAGGAAACTGGCCAACAAGCGGGCAACAGGCGCTCCGAACCACGGTTGGGAGCCTGATTCAGGACCTGGGTCCGTGCGTTGAACCCAGCGAAGTTGCGGCTTCGGCCGCCCCCCTCGACGCCAACCCATTCCAGCTACGAGAACGAACAATGATCAAGGTGAGCTTTTTTTATCCGTATCGCGAGAATGCGCCCTTCGACATCGACTACTACTGCACGAGCCATATGCCCTGGGTGGCGGGCTTGCTCGGCAGCGCAGTGAAAGGCTGGTCGGCGGACGCAGGCCTCGCGGGCGGCGCACCGGGTTCTTCGCCCACGTACATTGCGGCGGGCCACCTGCTGTTCGATTCCGTCGATGCCTTCGCGGCCGCGGTCTCGCCGCATGCAAAAGCCTTCTCCGCGGACATAGTTAACTACTACCCTGACGGTGTTCCGCCGGTCGTACAGATCAGCGACGTTCGCGCCAGTAGCTGACCGGCAGCAACGAATTGACGAAGCTGGCGAAGCCGGGCGGTTTTCCGCTGCGGCTTTACTTGCCCTCGTGTCACTCCGCGCGGCCATGAGCGCCGCGCTTTTGCCTTGAAAAGGATTTGAGATGTTCGGCGAGATCGCCCGTTTTCTACTCAACACAATCTTCACGCTGTTCGGCGCCGCGCTGCTGCTGCGCGCCTGGATGCAGGTCGTCCGCATGCCCCCGTACAACCCCGTGTCGAACGCGGTGATGCAAGCCACGAACTGGCTCGTCCTGCCGCTGCGCAAGATCCTGCCGACGGCGAAGACCATCGACTGGGCGAGCATTGTCGCGGCGTTCCTTGCGGCGCTGGTGTTCGTGATCCTGCTGGTTCTGCTCGCGGGCGTCGATCCCGCCGGACTCGCGGCCATGCTGCCTACGCTTCTGGCGGTCGCGGTGATCACCGTCATCAAGTGGGCGCTGAATCTCATCATCTGGATGACGATCCTGATGGCGTTGCTGTCGTGGCTGAACCCGCAGTCCCCGGCCATGCCGCTGCTGTATCAACTCACGGCGCCATTCCTGGAACCGCTGCGGCGCGTGTTGCCGCGCATGGGCGGTATCGACTTGTCGCCTATCCTGCTGTTCGTGATCGTTCAGGTACTGCTGATGGTTGTCACGCGGCTGGCCGTGACCATGACCATGTTCGGGGTGTGATTTCGGGTTCCCATACCCGTTGATCCGGGTAAAGTTGCGGTAGACAGGGTATTCCGCGTAAAATCGCGGTCTCGGCGGGCGTCGTATAATGGTAATACCCTAGCTTCCCAAGCTAGAGCCGTGGGTTCGATTCCCATCGCCCGCTCCAGTTTCAGCTTCCATGGAACTCCGCCGAGTTCCATAAGGTGTTGTCGATAAAAGGTTTTTCCCTCGACACTCATCCAGCAAGACCCACCGAAATCCGCCCGCCGATGGACCAATTTGGTCCATCGGCTAGTTCATCGAGCATGGCTAAGATCGCCACTGCAAAACACCTGAGTTAGCCAAACGCTCACCGCCCTTACGCAAACAACACGGCGATTGCGAATACGTTATAAAAACTCGTGGCCGTAAAGCCTGAAAATGTAAGTCAATTGATAGACCACGCTCGCCACCACGAAAACCTCGTGGTAACGCCTGTTTCTGGTCTTGATCGCCACTGCTGATCCCACAATGAAGACCGCGGCTCGCACCGGATATTCGGGACCCAGGTGTAAGTAGTATTGGCGCCCCTTGAGGAACGTGTCTTCCAGGTCCAGCGTGAAAATCATGATGAGAAGCCCGAAAAACCAGCGGCGCCGTGAATAGAAATAGTCCTCGTATCCGGTGTAGTCGGCAATTGATTCAGGATACAAAATCGAGCACATCAGATAAATCAGCACTGCATATAAAATTGTAAAAAGATAGACCGCGAAGTTCCAGTCCTTGAGTTCGCGCAGCCAGAACTCCCACCACCAGAAATGCAGCACGTACAGGAACATGAACGCGACCCATCCAAGATGAACCCAGTAGATCTGTTCCTTCTTCGGGTGTTGGATAAGATAAGCAGAACCGCGCAGGAGATGGGTCAGTCCCAGACTGACTACCACCCCCACAATAATCCGAACATGCGTATAGACGTCCATATCGTCGATCAGGAATTGCTACCGGCCATCAGCGAGCCGCATCCGCATCCTGCTTGCGCCATGTCTTGCGCTGGCGAAACAGTCTACCGACCGCGATACGGGCCGCCTTCCACCACGCGAAAGGTCGTGGATCCGCAAGCATGCTCAGTGCGCGCGCGTAGTCGAGCGTCAGACCGGGCGTCCACGCCATCGTAACGGCGCGCTTCCTGATCTGGGCCGCGACCCACAACTCCGGCGTGACAAGCACACGCAAAAGACTGCCCCAGCCGGCACGGCTTCCACGCAACCGGCCGACTGCGCCCTCAATGGCTGCCTCGAGCGCATTTGACACAGTGCTTGAGCAATTCCGATGGGTCAGGTTGTACGTGGTATCCCGGCGGAAGCTCTCCCAGAACGCCTGCAGCTTGGCGGGGTCATAGTTCCGGATTCGTACGCGAACCGTTGACGGGCACCACGCCTTCGATTCAGTCGCGTAATCGGGTTGGAACACGCCAGGAACATCGTTGTCGCTTGTCGCGCGAAGGATGCGGCCAAACTCGTCCGGCGAGCGGTCGATTTCTACACCCGGATAAAGACTTATATAGATGCCTTCAGGCGATTCAAGCGCTGCATGCCCGGTGGATATCGTACCGTTGGCATCGACCGCGGCTATATAGCGATCGACAACCGGGTGATGCTGCGCGGGCGCCTTCGATGAACCGGTCGGTGTCCAGACGTGTACCGTCAACGCTTGCTCGCTGTCGGCAGGAGGACCATCCCATTCGGTCCGATCAAATTTGCGTTCGTCGCCCGAAACATCAATGTCGGGCAACAATGCGGATCGCCGCGAGCTGCGTAGCGCCGGGTTACTCGCAAGGTGCTGGACACGCGTGGCAAGCGAAATCAGGTTAAGGCCGCCGAAGAGCAGGAACAGGCCGAGGCAATAGGGCAGCGTACCAACATAGTGTGTCGGATAAGGCTGGTAAAAGAACACCGCTATCAGGATCTCAACAATACCCCACGAGATAGTGACCTTCCATCGGCGGTAACGAACGAGCCAGGCCGAAACACACTGAAGAAGTCCATCCACCAGGAAGAGTGTGCCGAAAATCATTGAGAGAATGAAATTACCGTGATGGTGCCCGGCGAATATCAGAATGGACGCGCCCACCGCCGCGAAGCCCTTGATGTAACGCAGCACACGCTGGCCACCAACGCCGGTCCACGCAACTGCAAGCGTCGCAAGACCTTCCGCCAAGAAGAGCCAGGCAAAGACGGTGATGGGAAAGTAAGACGCCCCGTCCAGGCCATCAACGAAAACAACGAAGCCTGCCACCAGCCAGACCACTCCAATCCAGAAAATGGCGCGCGCTCGCGTACGCAGGTAATCAATGCCCAGCAAGAGCAATACCAGTCGAACCATAGCTTTCCTCGCAATTCCGATGAATCAATAGATATCCGACCTGATGAAGCACAATCTCAACCGGAGAAATGCGCTGTCCTGCAGGGGTGCCGCCGGCATGCCTGTTTGCACGGAAGATTGATTCGGAGAACCTGCCGGACTCCGTCTCACTCCTTTGCAAGATTGAGCGGAGCACGGATTTCCTCCGAAAAAAATTGCTCGATGGACGCGTAAAGCGGTCGCCGGATCAAACTTCGCTCCTTCAGCGTTTCGAAGGGAAGCGTGCGATCAAGCAGACCGAGCTCGTAGCCGTACCGATCCGCATATCCGCTCAGTAATACCCTCCAGCTATATTGGACATTGGGCGCCACGGCGCGCACGTGGCGGAGTATGTTCGTCGTGCAATTGTTGAACAGCGTGTGATAAAACTCCGGCTCTCCATTGAGTGCCTGAATCCGGCGCAAGTAGTCGGCGAACAGCGCCTGGGCAGTCTCCGGCTTGATGTCGGCACGAAAAAGATGAACCCGCTCTTTCCGGACATCGGTCCGCACTCCAAGCAGGTCGCGCTCATCTGCAACGACATACACGAGGTCATAAAGCGGCAGGAAGCCTGCATACGGCGAATACCTTTGCCCCTCACGCCGACGCGTCTCAATTGATATAGCCAGATACCGGCCATCCTGAAAACCAAAGCTCAGGAAAACATGGGCAATGGCTTCCGCTGCCCATCTTGATACAACGAGATCGACGGACCGGACGGAATCAAGTTCGTACACTGCGTCGTAATAGCCTGGTTCGCAGTCGTCGCGTGTGCGGTACGCAAAATTCCGTACGTTCCTGATTATTGCGCGGGAACCGTGCCATTCAACGCATGCGGTTTGCGCATACTCCGTAACCCAGACACAGCGACCGCGCGCAGAACGGATCATTGACGATAGCAACCTCATGCATCTTTCCGTAGTATCCGAGCCCGCCCCCGTCCCTGCAGCGGAAAGGGAGATTCAACCTTCGCTACAGCCATTCCACAACAAGCAGGGAAAATCCGAGCTTTCCTGTATCCGGACTGATCCTCGCTCTATGTAGATCTCAAGATCGCGAACCGGAGAACGACAAGCGAATCGCTTCTCCATGGACCAAATATTCTAAATCCAAAGAAAGGCAGGATTTTCAGAAATTTACGGCAAATAAAATGAAATTTGAGTCGTTAGGCGCTGGGGGAGACCTTCTGGAGTGGTCCATCGGAATTATTTTTTATCAGGATTCCAGGCAGGGCTTCAAAATCCCCTCAAACCATTCGATGAATACATTCAGCCTGCGTGAGCGCTGCCGCCGGTGCGTATAAAGCACGGAGATTTCCATTGAGGGGGCGCGGAAGGTCGGCATGACTTCAACCAACTCGCCGATGTCCAACAGATGCTGCACATCAAAACGCGGAATCTGGATAAGCCCCAGTCCCGCCCGGCAGCAGGCAATGTAGCTTTCGGCGTTATTGACAATGACCCGGCTGGATACTGCCATCTGCTGCTCGCCATTCGCATCCGGATATTCCCACGTCAGTTCCCGTCCTGTTGTCTTCGACGCGTAGCCGACAGCCCAGTGTCCCTCGGCAAGATCGCCCGGCTGCTCTGGAATACCGAACTCGCGCAGGTAAGCGGGACTGGCGCAATTGATCAACGCGATGCGTCCCAGAGGACGCACCACCAGGCTGCTGTCCCGCTGGCTGCCCACCCGTACGACGCAGTCCACGGCCTCGTGCACCAGGTCGATCGCACGGTCGGTCGAACCCAATGCCAATTGGAGGCGGGGATAGCGCCGCAACAAGCCTGGTAGTGCGGGAGCGATCAGCCGGCGGGCAATGCGGCTAGGGACGTCCACACTGAGACGCCCCGAAATCTTGCGCTGGCTGGCATGAAACAGCTGGTCGATGTCCTCCGCGTCGGCGAGAAGCGCACGCACACGCTCCAGCAACTGAACGCCATCCGCAGTCAATCGCACCTGGCGTGTCGTCCGATGCAGCAAACGCGTACCCATGTTCGATTCGAGCTGCTGAATGGCGGCGGACACTGATGCGCGCGGCAACGCCAACGCATGGGCAGCTTTGATGAAACTGCCCATCTCGGCAACTTGAGTGAAGACGCGATACTGATCGAGTTTGTCCATTCGTCCTTCTGACCCGAACCCCGCCCAAGTTGGCAGCCCCACCCGGGCGATACGGGAAGCGGCCGAACTGGCTTACTTGGTGGTATAGCCGCCGTTGATCAGGATCGTCTGGCCGGTGATCCACCAGCCGTCGCTGACAAGGTGGCGAATGAACGGCACCACGTCCTCGATGTCGGTCAGGCCAGTCTTGCTGAACGGCGAGAGCGCCGCGGCCGTCTTATGGTACGCCACCGCATCGGCACCTTCAGCCGGGTAGAAGAATGGTGTGTCCATCGGGCCCGGACCGACTGCGGTTACCGAAATACCGCGTGCTCCGAATTCCTTCGATGCAGCCCGCGTGAAATGCTCCACGGGTGCTTTGGTGCCGGCATACGCGGCGTAGAACGGGGTGTACGCACCCAGCAGCGACGTAACCAGGGTGCAGATCTTGCCGTTGTCATTGACGTGCTTGCCCGCTTCCTTCAGGAAGAAGAACGCGGTTTTCGAATTGACCGCCGTCATCTCGTCGTACTCAGCCTCGGTGATTTCCGTGAACGGCTTCTTCAGCACCTTGCCGACCGTGTTGATCGCAATGTCCGGACGGCCAATTGCGGCAACCGCGTCGGTGAACAGCTTCTCGACCGCGCCGGCCGTCGTCAGATCAGCCTGGATAGCGACTGCCCGCGCCCCGGCAGCCTCGATGGCCGCAACCGTGGCGTCAGCGTCGGCCTTGCTGCCTGCGCTGTTGTAATGGACGGCCACCGCCCGGGCACCGTGTCCGGCGAGGTCGCGAGCGATCAACCCGCCCAGATTCTTTGCGCCGCCCGCGATAAGGACGGTTTTGCCTTTGATTGAATGGTTTGCCATGTCAGATCTCCTGGACTGTTCGCGGAAATTGAAGTCTAACCGGACCCGGGAGACAGATAAGCCCGCGCCGTCTGGATAGATAGTCCAGAAAAACAACCCAATGACAGGAAGGCCCCGAACTCGAGACTGCGCGGAAATCTTCAATGGGATCGTGTTCGGCGGTTCAGGGGGGCGCTCCGGTCAGACACATCAGCAATCTGGAATTTAAATATTTTATCCAAAAATCCCGAAAGATTACTTAGAGCCAATCGCTATGCTTTTAGCAAGCCCATGAATTTCCGAAGCGCGATCCAAAATAATCAGCGTCATGACGCGCCAATTGAAAGTTAAAAAAGGATATCGGTGAAGACTTGGATTAATCTCATTACCTGCTAATTATCGAAAAGATTCCAGGCTGATTATTGCGTGAGACCGTATAGTAGACGGATCATTTTGGGTTGTGCTACCCTACCGGCCTCTCTTACAAAAAGCCGCCTTCGAAGGCGGCTTTTTGATTTACAGCAGCGCCAGATAGTTGTCGCGTTTGCCCCAGTTCCGCTCAACCCCAGAACCGCCCTTTCCGATGATCCACGATTTCCCCTCCGACCAAGACGACAAATCCGAGAGCGACGAAACCGGCGAAGCCAAAGACAGCGGCACACTTCGTCACCGGCGGATTCGCAGCTTTGTCACGCGTGCGGGGCGGGTATCAACAGGACAGCGTCGTGCGCTCGATGAATTCGGGCCACGCTTTGTCGTGCCATTCACGCCGCAACCGCTCGACTGGGACGCTGCATTCGGCCGCACTGCGCCGCGGGTGCTGGAGATCGGTTTCGGCATGGGTGCGACAACGGCGGAAATCGCGTCAGCACGCCCCGCTGACGACTTTCTCGGCATCGAAGTGCATGAACCGGGCGTGGGCGCGTTGCTGAAGCTGATCGGCGAACAGGAGCTGACGAACATCCGCGTCGTTCAGCACGACGCCGTGGAAGTGCTGGAACACATGATCGCGCCGGACAGCCTCGACGGGGTCCATATCTATTTCCCCGATCCGTGGCACAAGGCGCGTCACCATAAGCGCCGGCTCATCCAGCCGAAGTTCGTTGCGCTGCTTGTTTCGCGGCTCAAGCCGGGTGGCTATATCCATCTCGCCACCGACTGGCAGAACTATGCCGAACAGATGCTTGAGGTCTTATCGGCGGAACCGGCGCTGGAAAACACGGCCGGCTCGGATTACGCGCCACGTCCCGATTACCGTCCCGTGACCAAATTCGAGCGCCGCGGATTGAAACTCGGCCACGGTGTGTGGGATCTGGTATTCAAGCGCCGTTGAGCCGCGGCTAAATAATCCGTCGGCCCAACACGAAAACAGGCCATTCCAACGCGAGTTGGAATGGCCTGTTTCGTATGCGTTTGCGGGCTTTTACAGCGACGCTGAAATATCAGTCCGCCCAGCTCAACCCGCCGCTATACCCGACGATCAGGATCAGCAGCCCAAAACCGATCCGATACCACGCAAACGCGGTGAAATCGTGCGTGGCGACGTAACGCAGCAACCATCGAATACACACGAATGCGCTGAGAAACGCAGCCACCAACCCGACGATAAACAAGCCCAGCGAATCGACGGACAGCGTTCGCCACTCTCTGGCGAGCTCGTAAAGCGTAGCGCCGAAAATGATGGGAATAGCCAGGAAGAATGAGAACTCGGTGGCGACTTTACGCTCCAGCCCGAACAACATGCCGCCAATAATGGTCGACCCCGAGCGCGATGTGCCGGGAATCAGCGCGAAACATTGGGCGAGCCCGACTTTGAGGGCATCGGCGTAAGAAAGATCGTCCACCGACGTCACTCTCGGCGCGACGTTGCGCTCGCGGTGCCGGGCTTCCGCCCACAAGATCACGATCCCGCCCACGATCAGCGCCACGGAGACAGGCACCGGCGCGAACAACACGGCCTTGATATGCTTTTCGAACAGCAGGCCGAGCACGACAGCCGGAATGGTCGCAATGATCACGTTCAACGCAAACCGGCGAGCTTTAGGCTGCGTCGGCAACCCGGCCACCACCGAGCCGATCTTGCGCCGGTATTCCCAGACAATCGCCAGAATCGCGCCAAATTGAATCACGACGTCAAAGGTCTTTGCCTGGGCATTCGTGAAATTCAGCAGACTGCCCGCAACAATCAGGTGTCCCGTGCTCGATACCGGCAAAAACTCAGTCAAACCCTCCACCACACCCAGAATCAGCGCTTTGCAAAACAGAATCCAGTCCATCGCTCCGTCCTTTTGGCACAGTCTGGCCGTCGCCAGCCAGTCGTTCAGGCATGCGCGTACTGGACTTCATCGGGAAAAATTACTTCTCGACGATCTGCACGCGTATGCCGTTTGTAAGGACGGTGATTGTACCGGGTTCGTAGTTGACGCCGGCAAACTGTAATTGTTCTGGCTTGAATGTGTAGATGGGGTAACGGTCCAGGAACTGCGTCGCCATGACCGCGCCGACCGCGTTGATCTGCTGGTTGTATTGCGCAGCCTCGCCGGAGACCTGGGCATCGTCGACAGTCGGCGACATCAGAATGACCGAGTGGCTGGGTGCATCGTAAGTAAGTTGACTGGAAAGCGTAAATACTCCGGTGACCGGATTCGGCATGAACGGCGTGGCAAGCCGCGCGTCCAGCCGCACTGTGATCCGGTTGCGGTCGGGCGCGAGGCCAACCAGCGGATTGCTCAGCGTGACATCGAAGATCTGCGAGGCCCGACGCTCCAGCGGAAACTTGCGCTGCACTGCGTCCTGGACTTGCGCCTGGCTGAACGTGTAGTGATCGGGGATGAACGGAAATATCGAGGCGGCGCATCCCTGGGTTCCCAGCGCCACCGCGCCCGCGCCGCCAACGGCAGCGAGCAGGAACCGGCGCCGCTTCGGCGCAACGGCTTGAGTCATGCGAAATTCTCCAGTGACTTGAACTTGAATTTGAAACTGAGCGGTGAGCGTTCGACCGGCTAGACGCGCTCAGGTTGCGTATCGATTTCGAGTTGCGTGAGCCAGGCCAGCGCGTAAGTCCGCGTGTCGCCGCACATGGACTCCGATGGCTGCAGGCCCGAACAGCAGGCCGGCCTGCGCGGATCGCCGAAAATCCCACAGCGCAGATCCGCCCCTAGCTGGACGCAACGCACGCCGGCCGGCTTGCCGTCGGGCATGCCGGGAATCGCGCTCGAAATGGACGGCGCGATACAGCATGCGCCGCAGCTTTCGCGGCACGCGTGGGCAGAGTTCGGATCCTGGGCGGTGGACATCGGTTCGGGCTGTTCGGGCTGTTCGGGCTGTTCGGGCTGTTCGGGCACATTTGACGCGAGAGGCAACCCGGCATTGTGCCACTGCGCGGCTGCGGCGTTATCACGCAAGAACCGGGGAAACGTGTCGGCTAGACTCGGAGCACCCTCCTCAAGTCTGTCCACCATGTCGCTCTTCCGCCCCGATCTGCTCACTAAATACGACGCGGCCGGTCCGCGCTACACGTCGTACCCCACCGCCGTTCAATTCACAGACAGCTTCGATCCGGCCCATTACCATCGGGCGGCGGCGGACCCGGGAGCGGCATCGGCGGATCTTTCGCTCTACTTCCATATTCCATTCTGCGACACCGTCTGTTTCTATTGCGGCTGTAACAAGATCGCTACAAAAAACCGTGCGCACGCACGTCCGTATCTTGATCGGCTGAAACGGGAGCTCATCCTGCAAGCGGCCTGTTTCGATACCGCCCGGCCCGTCTCGCAATTGCATTGGGGCGGCGGTACACCCACGTTTTTGTCGCACGATGAAATGGCCGAGTTGATGGCCGCGACCGCCGGGTCGTTTCGTTTGCTGCCCGACGCACAGGCCGAATATTCGATCGAAATCGATCCGCGCGAGGCATCGGCGGAAACCATCGGCGTATTGCGCGAGCTGGGTTTCAACCG
>Ga0073928_10006547_pt1 | contig 15606 bp, 15 predicted proteins | sample PaiPotPPA55metaG_FD_76969 | JGI IMG/M metagenome (GOLD analysis project Ga0073928, IMG submission 76969) | Iron sulfur acid spring bacterial and archeal communities from Banff, Canada, to study Microbial Dark Matter (Phase II) - Paint Pots PPA... ... | reverse complement strand
CGGGTGACGAACAAGCCGCGGCGCGCGAGCGACGGAAGGATCGCGCCCGCCTCGGCAACGCCGAACACTTCGTCGCACAATTCGCGCTCGAGGCCGTCGAGGATCGAGGTCTCCAACAGGAAGCGCCGCTCGAGGTCGCTGAGGCTGTCGAGCACTTCGGCCGCGAGATATTCGAACAGCAGGCGGCGCGTTTCGTCGTCGTGAGCATCGGCGATTCCCTCGACGCCCCGCTGGAGCGCCGTCGTCGATGCGACGAGCGCGAGCCCGGCAGGCCAGCCTTCGGCGCGGGCCGCCAAACGGTCGAGTAGCGCCTTGTCGCTTCGATCTTCGAGCGCCGCGCCGAGATATGCGCGCGACTGGTCGGCGCTGAATGAAAGATCGGCCGCACCGGCCGTCGCCAACCGCGACCGCGCCGCGACGGCATGAAGGGAGAGCGGCATCGAGCGGCCGCACACGACGAACGCGACGCCGCTGCGCGACGAACGCTCGACGAACTCGCCGAGCGCGGCGACGGCGGCGCTTCCGTCGAGTTCGTGCGCGTCGTCGAAAACGAGCAGCGCCGGATCGTCGATATCGGCGAGCAGCTCGGCGAACAGGCTGCCGACTTCCTTAGGAGACGCGAGGCGCGCCGAATCGCCCTCGAACGGTCGCACGCCCTTCAAGCCGGCGAGCAATGCCTGCACGTGCGAGGCAAACACCGCGAGGTCGCGATCCGATTCGTCGAGGCTGTACCAGCCCTTGGGGCCGGGCCACGCATCGTAGATGCGGGCCGCGAGAACCGTCTTGCCGTATCCCGGCCCGGCCACGACGGACAGGACGCTCGCGCCCGACGTCAGCCTGCGCTCGACGTTCGGGCGCCCGATCCACGTAGGCAGAAGCTGCGGCGGCCGCAGCTTCAGACGGTGGACGAACATTTTTTGTCCTTCGGCGCCCGGAGGGTGCGCCCTCGACGGCGGCGGCCCGTTTCGTTAAGCTTTTGCTCGAAGGGCGCTCGCCCGCCCGAGGGCGGGGACGACCCGCGACCGCTGAATCTTCGGGGCGTGAGAGTCGTTGCGATCCGGTTGGTCGCCATCGTCGGGTTTGCCCTGGGTGCCGGCAACCCGGCTGCCGCCCACAACGGCCGTTGGGAGCCGCCGCAGATCCACCCGGCGGCCGTTTCGCTCGATGCGATCCTCGCGCGTATTCGCACGGCGGCTGGAACACCGCTCCCGGCATACGACGCGCGCATCGAGCACTGGTCGCTGCGCGCCGGGGGCGCCACGTTACCCGTAATCGTCACGGTTCGGGGCGCCGACCTCCGGTTCGACACCGTGATCGACGGCGCGACCTACACTCAAGGCCGCAACGCCGGCAACCGGTGGCGGCGCACGCCCAACGGGCTCGTGCGGCTGATCGGAGCCGATGTCCAGGGCGACGACCTCGACCGTTGGCCGCTCGCATCCTTTCCGTTCGACGCCGCCGATTGCGCCGCGCTCGGCGAAGCGAGCGTCGGCCGCACGGCTGCCTGGGTCGTCGAATACCGGCCCGCACACGACTCACCGCACTGGTTTTACGTCGACGAATCGTCGGGGCGCATCGTTCGCGAAGTGTTTCGCGAAGGCTCGCGCAACGTCACGTTCGACTTCACCGACGTTCGGACGGTTGACGGGGCGAACCGGCCGTTCGCGTGGCACGTGAGCGGAGCCGGCGGCGACGCGGATGTGGCGATCGAGCGCATCGATCCCCAATCCGTCCAACCGGCTGCGGTGGCGATTCCGGCGTCGCTTGCGCCGGTAACAGTTTTCGATGCGAATCCCGTTGCCGTCCCGGCGGTGTTCGAAGGCGACCGGATTCGCGTTAACGCGATCGTCAACGGCCGCCCCGGCACGTTCCTCTTCGACACGGGGACGACTCAGATTCTCCTCGACGAGGAAGCCGCGCGACGGTTCGGATTGCAACCGGTGCTGGGCCACGCCGTCGTCCACGAATTTCGCACGGGCGCCATCACGTTCCACGACGTCGCGGTCCAAACGGTTCCGCTCGCCGGTTTTCGCGCCGACGGGATTCTGGGCTATGACTACTTTCTGGGGCACGTCGTTCACGTGGACTTCGTCCGGCAGAAGCTCCAGCTGATTGCCTCTGAAACGTTCGTCCCGCCGCCCGATGCCTACCAGATCGCGGCGAATTTCGATGAAGCGATGCCCGTGGTCGCGGCGCGCATCGGCAACGCCTCGAGTTCGCGTGTCGTCCTCGATACCGGTTCGTGGAACGCGCTCGTGCTGCGCGATTTCTACGATAGCGACCCCGCGGTTCTACGGCGGATGGGTATCGGGGTTGTCGGGCGGACGCACCCGGAACCGTTCTTGGAAGGGACCATCGACGCGGCGTCCGCCACCGTCGCGACGATCGAATTCGCGGGCACACGCTTCGTCAACGACGACATCGAGGTTCAAGTGCGCGAGGGACGAGACGACGTCGATTTTCCGATCGATGCGATTTTCGGGACGCAATTGCTGGACAAATTCGAATGGTGGTTCGACTACGACGACGGGCGCATCTGGTTGCGGAGGAACTGAGCGCCCGGCCCGCTCAGGCGGGTTGTTGGCGGAACGTCAGGTTGATGCGCTCACCCGCGATCTTGGGGTTTTTGGCTACGCGGTGCTCCCAGTTGGTCTGGGTTTCGCCCCGCATCACCAGCAGGTCGCCATGATCGAGGTCGATCGAGATGATCCGCGCGCGGTCCGCCTTGGGCCGCAGGTCGAATGCCCGCGTCGCTCCGAGCGTGAGCGAGGCAATCACCGGATGCCGCAGATGGTCGACTTCGTGATCGTTGTGCCAGGCGACGCTGTCGTTGCCGTTGCGGTAGCGGTTGAGCAAGACGTGCGAGAACCGCGCGCCCGTCAGCACTTCGAGCTCGCGGCGAATCGCGCCGAGCTCGGGCGTAAAGCCGCGCTCGCGATCGTCGCCGAACCACGCTTGTTCGCGCGGAACCTCGACGATGCGATCGTACATCTTGCGCCGCTCGACCACCCAGATCGCCGTCGCCCGGATTGACGCGAGCAGCGCATCCGCGCGCGCTCGGCCGAGCCAATTACGATACAGGCGCACGTCGCCGTCGCCCGCTACGATCAGCTCACCTGCGGGATCGCTCGCAAAAAGTTCGGAGAAGAGCGGCGCTTCGCGCGCGCCGCGGAGCCGTTGCATCGTACTAGCGAACGGCCTCGCTGCCGGGCGAACTGGACGTCCGCCGCACGTACTTCTGTTTGATCGTCGGATCGTTGTCGCGATAGCCTAAGTCGCCGCGTAGGACGCGCAGCTTTTGACGCAGGTGGATGACCGCTTGGGCGTGGATCTGCGAGACGCGCGACTCGGAGACGTTGAGAACGCCTTTGATCTCTTTGAGCGTCTGGCCCTCGAAATAGTAGAGCTCGATCACCGTGCGCTCTTGTTTGGAGAGCGCTTGCACCGCGGCGACGAGCGCCTCGCGAATCTCGCGTTGCTCCACGTCGAGGCCGATGTCGTCCGCGTCACCCTTGAGTGTGTCGAGCAGCGGAATGTCGTTGCCGCGGTCGTTGGGCAGATGCTCTTCGAGCGAGAGCACCGAGGTGCTCCGCACCTTCTGCTGCAGCTGCTCGAGTTCGCGCGTCTGCAGGCCCATCCGCCCTGCCAGTTCGTCTTCGGTCGGCTGGCGCCCGAACTCGGCTTCCAGCTCGTGAACCGTGCGCTCGAGTTCGCGGGCCTTCTGCCGGATCGCGCGCGGCACCCAATCGAGCGCTCGCAAGGCGTCGATGATCGCGCCGTGGATGCGCGTGATCGCGTAGGTCTCGAACTTGACGCCGCGGCCGTCGTCGTACTTTTCGATCGCGTCGATCAAGCCGATGACGCCGTCATTGATGAGGTCGTTGAGCTCGACGTTCGGGGGAAGGTTCACGGAAATCCGCCCCGCGACATACTTCACGAGGTGCATGTAGCGGTGGATGACCTCTTCGCGTGAATACGCCGTGCCGCCGATGACGTACGACGCCTTGAACTGAGGGCTCAACGGACACTTTATTCCACTCGGGCTGCCGCCTAACCCCCATAGCGGATGCGGGGGTTGGCCGCCGCATAGAGCAGGTCGACGGCCGTATTGACGACCACGAAGACGGCGGCGAAGAGCACGATGCAGCCGTTGACCAGCGGCATGTCGCGATTGGAGATCGCGTCGAAAGCGAGCCGCCCGACCCCGGGCCACGCGAAGATGTGCTCGGTCAGGACCGCGCCGCCCAGGAGCAGACCCGTCTGCAGGCCGACCACGGTCAGAATCGGCAAGAGTGCGTTGCGAAGAGCGTGGCCGACGATCACGGCCCGCGGCCCCAGGCCCTTGGCGCGCGCGGTCCGCACGTAGTCGCTGCGCATCACTTCGAGCATCCCGCTGCGCGTGATCTTCGCGACGATCGCGAGCGGAATCGTCCCGAGCGTCACGGCCGGCAGCACGAGATGCCAAAGCGCGTCGAGTGCGGCGCGCGCGTTGCCCGCGAGCAGTGCGTCGAGCACGATGAGGTGCGTGCGCGCGGGCACCACGTACGCGAGCGAAATGCGGCCCGAGATCGGAAAGAGGTTCAAACCGAATGCCGCCGGCACGACGGCGAGCGCGTAGACGAGCATGAACCCGAGCCAAAACACGGGCACCGAAACACCGAGCAGCACGAGGCTCATCGCTAACGCGTCGAAGGCCGTGCGCCGCCGGAGCGCGGCCGCGATGCCGACCGGAATTCCGACCGCGACGGCAACGATCAAAGCACCCGCCGTGAGTTCGATCGTCGCCGGAAAATACTGTGCGAGCTTCGTCGTGACCGGCTGCAGGTCTTCGATCGAGCGGCCGAGGTCGCCGCGCACGAGCGCGACGAGGTAGAGGCCGAGCTGCGCGTACCACGGCCGATCGAGGCCGAAGGTCCGGCGCAGGTCGGCGACTTGCTCGGGCGAGGCGTGGTCGCCCAAGCGCAACGTTACGGGGTCACCCGGAACCAGATGCATGAACGCGAAGCTCGCGAGCGTGATCGCGAACAGAACGGCGATCAGCCGCGCGACCCGGCGAACGAGAAATGCCAGCACGGAGCGGCGCTAGGACACTAGGTGCGCAGCGCGCGAATCGAAAACAGCGCCGCCTGCGCGTAGAGAAACACCCACTCGCCGAGGGAAAAATCGTTGCGGTCGCGCTGCAGCATCGACGCAAAGCGCGGCGAGCGCGCGAGCTGTTCGAAGAGGACGTCGAAGCGCACCGGCCGCCGCTCGAGAAACGTCATCAGCTTGTGGCGATGGCGCAAGCGCCCGTAGAAGATGTTCTTGAGCGTGTTCTCGTACTCGCGCCCGGGCGCGCGCGTCACGCCGCGCCGCGCACTCGCGACGGCCGCCGCCGCGACGCGGCCGGAGGTTGCCGCCTCGTGAATGCCTTCGCCGGTCGTCGCATCGACCAGGCCCGCTGCGGTTCCGGCGACCATCACGTTGCCGTCGCTGATCGTCGGCCGCGGCGCCCCGCCGTACAAGAGGTTGCCCTCCTCGCGAATCGTGAAGCCGACACCCGGAAAAAGGCGGCGCTCGACCGTCGGCAAGAATGCATCGAGTTCCGCGCGCAAGTCCTTGCCCGAGAATTTCCCCGCGATTCCGATGCCGATCGAGAGGTGATCGCGCTTGGGAAACATCCACGCGATCACGTTGCGACCGCATTGGGTGACGTAGTAGTGCATCTCGAGGGTTTGGTATGCTTGGTCGATCGCCGGCCGTTCGAGGTACACGCGGTACTGATAGCACGTGATCAGCCCGGCGTTCCATCCTTCATATGCGAGCGGCGACGCATCGTCGACGCGCGCGCTCGAGCCCTGGGCAAGCAACACCGACCGGGCCCGGACCTGCTGCCGCTCGCCCGTGACGAGATCGGCGTACTCCACGATCGTCCGATCGCCGTCGGCTACATAGCCGCGATACAGGCTCGAGGTGCGGATCTGTGCGCCTTCGGCCCGGGCCAGTGCCGCGATGGTTCCATCCAGCTCCTCGCGCGTCGTCGTGTGGGCTTCGCCGATCATCGGGAAATCGAAGCGCCGCCCCGAGAGGCCGTGCAGCGAAATCGTGGGCGGATCGCAATGGACGATCGAGCGCGGAAGGTCGAACTCGCGACAAAAGCCGGGGCGCAGGCCCGCGGCGCAGACCCGCTTGATCCCGACGACCGGATCCCGCTCGAGCACGAGTGTCTCCACGCCCGCGCGCGCCGCTTCGCGAGCGGCCGTACCGCCGGCGGGGCCGCACCCTACGACGAGAAATTCGACGTCCTGCATGGAGAGCCGACCCTTTGCCGTCCGCTGCGGAACCCCCCGTTGCCCGAAACCGCTGCGGCCCCGAGGGCCGGAAAAACTCCGTAGCGAACGCGATGGCACTCGTCGCCCCGCTCGCATTTCACGGGGGCTCTCTTCACGTGCGGCGCACGCCCAAATCGCGCCCGTTTTAAGGTTGGTAGGAATTCTTGGATCCTTCAATTGCCATCAAGCTCGGCCTCGGCGCCGGCGTCCTCGCGATCTTGTACGGAATATTTCTCATCAGCGTCGTGATGCGGCAATCGCCCGGCAACGCGCGGATGCAAGAGATCGCCGGCGCCATTCAAGAGGGCGCGATGGCCTTTTTGCGCCGGCAGTACACGACGGTCGCAATGGCTGCGGTCGTGCTGTTCTTGCTGATCGGGATCGCGCCGCGGCCGCTGGGTTGGGAGGCCGCGTTCGGATTCGCGATCGGCGCGCTGCTCTCGGGTGCGGCGGGATTCATCGGCATGATCGTGTCGGTGCGGGCCAACGTTCGTACCGCCGAGGCGGCGCGCGGTGGCCTGGCTCCGGCGCTTTCGCTCGCATTTCGAGGCGGCGCGGTCACCGGATTGCTCGTCGTCGGCCTCGGCCTACTCGCGGTGAGCGGCTACTACGGGATCATGCTCGACGTCAATGCGACCGATCCCAACCGAGTCAGTGACTCGATCGGCGCGCTCGTCGGGCTCGCGTTCGGTTGCTCACTCATCTCGGTGTTCGCGCGCTTGGGCGGGGGCATCTTCACGAAAGCGGCCGACGTCGGCGCGGACCTCGTCGGCAAAGTGGAGGCCGGGATTCCCGAGGACGATCCGCGCAATCCCGCGGTAATCGCCGACAACGTCGGCGACAACGTCGGCGACTGCGCCGGCATGGCGGCCGACCTGTTCGAAACCTACGTCGTCACGACGGTCGCGGCGATGCTGCTCGGCCATCTGATCTTCGGCAGCGGCCTCGAGAGTGCAACCACGTTTCCGCTCGTGCTCGGGGCGGTTTCGATCGTCGCATCGATCATCGGCACGTTCTTCGTGCGGATGGGGAAAGATTCCAAGGGTTCGATCATGAACGCGCTGTACGCCGGCCTCGTCGTCGCGGGCGGCGTCGCCGCGATTGCCTTCTACTTCGTCACCGGCGCCGAATTCGGCGGCGGCGTCACAACCGCCGGCAACCTGACGATCACGCACATTGGCATCTTCGTGTGCTCGCTCGTCGGGCTCGCGGTCACCGGCCTGATCACCTACATCACGGAGATCTACACCGGTACGACGTTTCCGCCGGTGCGCCGCATCGCGGCCGCGTCGGTCACCGGTCACGCGACCAACATCATCGCCGGGCTTGCGGTCTCGATGCAGGCGACCGCCCTGCCGGCGATCACGATCGTCGTCGGAATCCTCGTGGCCTACGGCTTCGGCGGCTTGTACGGCGTCGGCATCGCGGTGATGGCGATGCTCTCGATGGCCGGCATCATCGTGGCGATCGATTCGTTCGGCCCGATCACCGACAACGCAGGCGGCATCGCCGAGATGGCCGACATGCCCGAATCAGTGCGGGCCGTCACCGATCCACTCGACGCCGTCGGAAATACGACCAAGGCGGTCACCAAAGGCTACGCGATCGGCTCCGCGGGCCTCGCGGCGGTCGTCTTGTTCGCATCGTTCTTGCAAGAGCTGTCGGATAAGTGCCATGCGGCCGCGACGGCGTACTGCAACACCTCGAGTGCGGCGTCGTTCAACTCGTTCTTCAACATCGGGGACCCGTACGTGCTCACGGGACTCCTGGTCGGCGGCCTCTGCCCGTACTTGTTCGCGTCGCTGTCGATGGAATCGGTCGGCCGAGCCGGCGGCGCCGTCGTCGAAGAAGTGCGCCGCCAGTTCCGCGAGATGCCGGGCATCATGGACGGAACCCAGAAGCCCGATTACGGAACGACCGTCGACATCGTGACCCGAGCCGCGCTCAAGGAGATGGTGCTGCCGGCGCTGATCCCCATCGGCGTTCCCGTGCTGATCGTCGTCCTGTCGTACTTCCTGCCGAATTTCGGCGGCGCCAAGATGATGGGCGGCGCGCTCGTCGGTACGATCGTCACGGGCCTGTTCCTCGCGCTCGCGATGACGAGCGGCGGCGGTGCCTGGGACAACGCGAAGAAGTACATCGAGGATGGGCACTACGGCGGCAAAGGCTCGGCCGCGCACGCTGCCGCAGTCACCGGCGACACGGTCGGCGACCCGTATAAGGACACCGCCGGCCCCGCGATCAATCCAATGATCAAGGTCTTCAACATCGTGGCGCTGCTGCTCGTCGGCTATCTGGTGCACTAGGAGTCTAGCGTGGCCGCGTTCGAGGCAGTGGTCTTCAAGCGGTGAAACCGGCGGTCGTTACCGCGCTTGCGTTGAGCCTCGCGTTCGCGGAAAGCTCGGCGGCGAAGGCCGATCAGCAGGAGAGTGCGATCGGCCAGCAGGTCTACGCTCAGATGCAGCAGAGCGCCGCGATCGTCGCGCGCCCGAACCCGCTCTACGACGTCCTCGATCCGATCGCGGCGCGGATCAAGCGCTACGCCGATCCGCAGTACGACTACCCGTTCGCGTTCGTGATCGTGCACGATGCGGGGCCAAACGCGTTCGCCGTTCCCGGCGGCGTCGTCTATGTCACCGACGCCCTCTTCCACTTCGTGCAGAACAAGGAAGAGTTCGCGAGCATCCTCTGCCACGAGACGGCGCACGACATCGATCACGATCTCATGCACACGGTCGCGAAGGACCAGCAGATGGCGACGCTGATCGGCTTGATCGGTGCGTTCAGCGGTTTCGTCAAGAGCGCTCGCGGACGGTACGCCGAGAATCTCGCGTACGCGATGCAGACCAACAGCTACGCGCTCGACGTCGAGAACATTGCCGACCGCCGAGGGGCGGCGACCTGCGCCGAAGCGGGGTATAACCCTTGGGGAATGATCTGGCTTTTTCAGAACTTTGCGAAGAACGACTCGGGCGCGGCGATGGAAGCGCTGTCGGACCCGGAGTCGCAGATCCACCGCATCGCGAACCTCCAGACGTACTTCGAGGAGCTACCGCAACTCTTCGGCCCGTTCTCATCAAACGGGGCGACCGCCACGGCGCTGCTGCCGTCGTGAGGGCACGCGCCGTCGCGGCATGCGCCGCATTGCTGCTCGGACTGGCCGCCGGCGTCTCCGCGCGGGCCGATGATCAGTTGCATCAAGAAGAGGCCCAGATCGGCGCTCAAGAGTACGCGCTGCTCGAGCAGAAAGGCGAGATCATCGCACGGCCGAACTCGCTCTACGACGTGCTCGATCCGATCGCGCACCGGATCGCCGCCGTCGCCGACCCGCAGTACGATTTTCCGTTCCACTTCATCCTCGTGCACGAGACGCAGCCCAACGCCTTCGCCGTTCCGGGCGGCAACGTGTACGTCACCGATTCGCTGATGCACTTCGTGCAGAACTACGAGGAACTCAGCGGCGTTCTCTGTCACGAGACCTCGCACGACATCCATCACGACGTCGTCAACAACATGGCCAAGGATCAGACGGTGGGAACGCTGATCGATCTGTTGGGCGCGCTGACCGGTGCGAGCAAGAGCGGCATCGGACAGCTCGGCGAAAATGTGGTGTACACGCTGCAGTCCGACACGTTTTCGCGGGAGGTCGAGCACAACGCGGATCAAAAAGGCGCGATCACCTGCGCGCAGGCGGGCATCAATCCGTGGGGGATGATCTGGCTGTTCAAGAACTTCGAAAAAGCCGATACGGGCGGCGCGATGGAGGCACTCTCCGATCATCCGACCGACACCCATCGAATCAGTGATCTCGAAAACGAGTTCCGGGCGGATCCCGCTTTGTTCGGAAGGTATTCATCGAACATGGCGACCGCGACGCCGCTAACGGGTGTGCCACGCACTCCGCGCTCCGCTCCGCCGACCGCGAAACCGCGGCCAAAAGCTCCGTACTGCTGCGCGCCGCCGAGTCACTGACGAGGCGCCATCGACGGCGCGCTAGCGGCTAGCGCGGCCCGTCAATCCCGCGGAGCGGCCCGCACGCTCGCGGCGCAGTTGCCGCTTGGCGGCTTTGCGGCAAAGCGATCGTCGAGCCAGTCGCGTGCCGTCCCGAGCGACGCGTCCATCACGCCGTTGTGCGTCGCTTCGGCGACGACGAAGTACGTGACGTCGTTCTTGCCTTTGCAGAGCTGAGCGTCGAGCAAGTCACTTGCGATGGCCGGCACGATCTCGTCGGTCGTGCTCTGCACGAGCAGAACGGGCACGTCGATATGCAGCGTGCCGGGCTCGTTCTCGGCGATCCGCGCGAGCAGCGGGCGGACGTCGGCATGCGGCACGAACGCGTGCGCCGGAATGAGCCCCGCCCACGATTCGCGCGCAAACAGATCGAGCACGCACCGCGTTGCGAGCTGATCTTCGAGCGCCGCAACGCTCGGAACGAACACGTCGTTCACGCGCACGTCCGGATATACCGACGCATAGCCGCGAACGAGCAATCCCGCAAATCCGAAGCCGGGATACTGATCGGTCTGCGAGACGAGCCCCTCGATCCACGGCACGAGTTGCGATGCCGGCGCGAACGCGGCGACGCCGAGCAGCGTGAGTTCGGGCGCCCACGTGGGGCCGAGCGACGCCGCGAATAACGCCGAGTGTCCGCCTTGCGAGTGTCCCATGACGACGTAGCGCGAGCCGATCGTCGGATCGAGCGCGCGCGCGGCCCGCAGCATGTCGATCGTGTCGCGGCCTTCGGCCGTGCCAACGAGATACGGATGGACGCCCGGTGTCCCTTGGCCTTCGTAGTCGGTCTGCACGACCGCGTACCCGTGCGCGACGAAGTCGTCGAGCACGCCGCGGGCGAGGCCGAGGTACGTATCCATCGGGCCGCCGGGAACGTCGCGCGAGGGCGCGCATTCGGGCGCGTCACCGGTCGTGCCGTGGGCCCAGGTGATGACGGGCCAACCGGCGGCGGGCGGCGTGCCCTTCGGAACGGCGACGGTTCCCGACACGGCCACGTCGCGGCCGTCGAGGGCGGTCGTCCGGTAGAGAATGAGCGTGTTGCGCGCCGCCGACTCGAGGACCGGCACGCCCGAAAGCGGCCGGCTCCAGATGAGCTCGCCGTGCGCCCCTGCGCCGAGTTCGGGCGGCTGGTAGAAGGCGATGCCCGAAGGGCCGTTCTGGGGAGCCGCGCCGCCGAGCGCGATCGCGGCGAGCGTGAGGGCGGCCTTCCAGGATTTCCGCCCCAGCGCGCGCACTTTGGTCTGCATGATTACCATGCTCGCCGCAGCCGCCGCGATGACCTCTGCGCCCGCCTGTCAGGGCGTCGACATGGCCATCACGGCCATCACCTCGACCTCGACGCAGTCCACCGACGTCACTCGCTTCACGCTCACGGTCACCGTCGCGAACCTCGGAACCAAGAACGAGCCCGGCAACACGCTGCAATCCGTCGAAATCGTCCTCGACGACAACAAGAACGGCCAAAAGGGCGTTCCGCCGCTCCGCGCCGGCCAGAAGTATACGTTCACCTACGACGTGTTGCGGGCAAACGACACGGAGCCCGGTTCAACGATCGTGAAGTTCCACATCGTCCAACAGAGCGCGGTCCAGGACTGCAATCCCGCCAACGACAGCTACCGCATCGCCGTCTGATCGCAAGAAAGCCCGATGCGGCACGCATCGGGCTTTCGGGATCAGTCTCGCCGGAGCTTACTTGACTTCGACCGTGGCGCCGACTTCGGCGAGCTTCGCTTTGATCTGCTCGGCTTCGTCCTTGGGGATGCCGGTCTTGATCGGCTTGGGCGCGCTCTCGACGAATGCTTTGGCCTCGGTGAGGCCGAGATTCGTGATCTCGCGGACCGCTTTGATGACCTTGATCTTCTCGGCGCCGATGTCGGTGAGCACCGCGTCGAACTCGGTCTTCTCGGCGGCTGCCGCGGGCGCTGCGGCACCGCCGCCCCCCGCGGCCGGCGCGGCCGCGACCGGAGCTGCGGCGGAAACGCCCCACTTCTCTTCCAATGCCTTCACGAGTTCGTTGAGCTCGATGACGGTCAACTTTTCGACTTCTGCGATGAGATCGGCAACTGCCATGATGTCGGTACTCCTTTAGGATGCTGACTCGGCGAGTTGCTTCTCGCGAGCGGAAAGAACGCGGACGAATCCGCTGGGATTGGCTGCCAGCACGCCGACGAATCCGCGCATCGGACTCGTGAACAGGCCGAGCAGCGTGGCCTGCAACTGGGGTTTGGGCGGCATCGCCGCGAGGACGCTGACCGCCTTGGGATCGAGAACCACGCCGTCGACGTAGGCCGCCTTGACGGCGAGCGCTTTGACCTCGTCGGCGAAGGCTTTGAGCGCCTTGGCCGGCGCGACCGGATCCGCCGGCGCGAACACGACGCCCGTCGGCCCGGCGAGGAACGCCTCGAGCTTGCCTGCGAGTTCGTCGCCCGCCGCGCGCGAGAAGAGCGTGTTCTTCACGACGGCATAGGTCGATCCGTCCTTGCGAAGCTCGGTCCGCAGCCGCGTGATCTCGGCGACCGTCAGGCCGGCGTAGTTCGTGAAGAACAAGTACTTCGCGTCGGCGAGCTTTTTGCGCAGCTCGTCGATCTTCTGTTCTTTCTTGGCGGTTGGCATCGGCAGCTTCCACGACTCGGGGAGATCCCGGGAAAAAGAACGGCGCTCCAATCGTTTCGATGAGCGCCACCGACCCTCGCGCAACGCCGCCCAGGCGGGGCGGCGCAACCGTGCGTACGTTGCCGTCATCCTCGGTAGGCGCTCGCGCATTACCCGCCCGGGGGCGGACCTACGGTCATCGGAGCCGTCCGCAATAATACCCGATGCCGCCGACCGGGTCAACTGCCGCCGGCGGCCCGGCTTAGATCAGCTGGCCTGCCGGGTCGCGAGGTCCGCCTCGCCGTCGCCTTCATGGGAAAGCAGCGTCCGCAGCTTTTCGAAGATCGGCCAGCGCTGCGAAACGGGCGGCGCCGCCTCAGAGGGGGTCGACGCGCGCCGTTCGGCTGGAACGACGGCGTGGCCCGAGAGCCACGTTCGCAGCTCCGAGGATTCCATCGGGACCGCGATCAGATAGCCCTGGGCGCAGTTGCAGCCCAGCTCTCGGGCCATCTCGAGTTGCTCGCGGGTCTCGACGTTCTTGATGACGGCGTCGACATGACAGCTGCGGCAGAGTTCGAGGATGCTCGCGAGGACGGCGCGCCGCGAGGCTCCCATCGTGCCCAGGAGCCGCGCATCGACCTTCACTTCGCGGACGTTGAGGCGCGCCAGTTCGATGTACGTGAACATCGAAAGCGCCGGCCCGAATCCGTCGACCGAAAGGCGCACGCCTGCGTCGGTGAGCCGGCGCAGCGTATTGAACGCTGGACCGGCATTGAGCAACTCGATGCCTTCGGGCAACTCGACCGTTAGACACGAGGCCTTGATGCCGTAGCGCGACAGAATCGCTTCGATCCGGTCGAAGAAATCCGGTTCCTCGAGATTGGCTTGCGAGACGTTGATCGAGATGGCCGGCGCCAGATCGTGCGGCAGATGCTCGAGATCTCGAAACGCGAGATCGAACACCGATGCCGTCAGCTCGCGGATGAACCCCTGCTGCTCCGCGCGAGCAATGTATTCGGCGGTGCCTTCCAGGCCGTCGACGTCGACGTTGAGGCGGCACAACGCCTCGGCACGAACAACCGCGTCGGTATCGAGATCGACGATCGGCTGGAAATGAACGTTCATCCAGAGCCTCCCGTTCATAATGTTCGGTCGGCGAAGGTGTGCTGCCCGTTACTTGACCGTCACAAAAAATGTTAAGCCTTCGCAAAGACATCATTGTCAGCAAGCGACACGGACCGGCGCGTTTGCGCCGATGGGCTCGGCTCAGAGTCGGCCGGCTACCAGCTTCGCGAGCGTCACGACGGCCGGATCCATCGTAGCCATGCTCTGCGCGCTTCGGTACACCGTGACCTGAGCCGCGCTCGGACCCTTGGTCATGAAGATCGAGCCGGCCAGCCAATAGGCTGGGGTCGGAACGCCCGCCACCTGCTTGAGGTGAAGGTGGCTTTCCATCTCGTTCACGGTCGAGGTGCTCATCAGTTGCACGAAGACGTTCTCGAGGTGATCGGGGCTGTAGTAGCGGCAGGTCCGGCCGCTCGTCCCGCCGGCTTCCTTTCCCGCAAGCGCCGCGACGCCCAGCGCTTTGCTCGCTTCGGCTCGGGTGACGAGCGCGCACGGATCAGTTGCCGCGCCCGCGCTCGAAACGCACGTTCCGAAAAGCACGGCGAGTGCCGGAATGAAACGACGAATCGTCATACGGTTTCTCCTTACGACGTAGCTGCGGTCGCCTTGACCCTGTTCGGATCGACTTTCACGCCCGGGCCCATCGTGCTCGTCAGCGTCACGCTGCGCACGTATGTCCCTTTGGCCGCCGACGGCTTCGCACGGATGATGGCATCGAGCAGCGTCGCGAGGTTCTCCGCGAGATTGGCTTCCGAGAAACTCGCCTTTCCGACGATCGTGTGCACGATGCCGGTCTTGTCGAGCCGGTATTCGACCTTGCCCGCTTTGATGTCGCGGATCGCGCCCGCGATGTTGGGCGTGACCGTCCCCGACTTCGGATTCGGCATCTTCTGCGCGAGGATGCGGCCGAGGTTCGAACCGACTGCGCCCATCATGTCGGGCGTCGCGACCGCGACGTCGAAATCGGCGAAGCCGGCTTTCACGCGATCGATGAGATCCTGCTCGCCGACGACGTCGGCGCCGGCGGCTTCGGCTTCCTTGGCCTTGTCGCCCTTGGCGAACGCAATGACGCGGACCGTACGGCCCGTGCCGTGCGGAAGCAGGACCGTACCGCGCACGTTCTGATCGCTCTTCTTGGGATCGACTCCGAGACGAATGTGCACTTCGACGGTTTCGTCGAACTTGGCAGTCGCGTTCTTCTTCACCGCGGCGGTCGCTTCGGCGATGTCGTGCAGCTTCGCGCGATCGAAGGCCGCCACGAGGCCGCGATATTTCTTGCCGTGCCGTTTTGCCATTAGCCGCTCACCTCGACGCCCATCGAGCGCGCCGTGCCGGCGATGATGCGCACGGCCATGTCGACGTCGTTGGCGTTGAGATCGGCCATCTTCGTCTCGGCGATCTGGCGCAGTTGCTTCTCGGTGATCTTGCCGACTTTGTTGCGATTGGGAACCGCGGAACCCGATTCGATTCCGATCGCTTTCTTGATGAGGAAGCTCGCCGGCGGCGTCTTCGTCACGAAAGTGAACGTGCGATCTTCGTACGCGGTGATCTCGACCGGGATCACCAT
>Ga0073928_10006544_pt1 | contig 15609 bp, 10 predicted proteins | sample PaiPotPPA55metaG_FD_76969 | JGI IMG/M metagenome (GOLD analysis project Ga0073928, IMG submission 76969) | Iron sulfur acid spring bacterial and archeal communities from Banff, Canada, to study Microbial Dark Matter (Phase II) - Paint Pots PPA... ... | reverse complement strand
CAATGTTGTCGATTTCCTTCTGCAAAGAGAACGTGTCGAGCGTCGCGAGCGGAAGACAGAGAAAAAGGCTGATACGTCGGTCGAGCATGGTGAAAGCCTGACTAAAAGCATGCTCGATCTCTTTCTGGCGTTCCTTGGACGGCGGCGGGGTCGGGGATACCCCAATGCGCCGTCATCGGCTGCCCAGGCCACAAAGGACAGACCTGGTTCGCTGCGTTATCGCAGACTGTGAAGACGAAATCAAGCGAGGGGGAATCCGGCTTAGAGAACTCATCCCAGGACTTGCTCCGGAAGTTCTCAGTGCTCAAACCCGCGTTCTCAATCTGGCTGAGGGCCTCGGGCGCCACTGCTAAGCAGAATGCAATGATCGCCTTCTTTTCGACATACTCTTCTGTCATACCGCGCCGAAAAGGGCGCTGGCAGTGGGCAACTGCGCCTTCATCTCGTCGCGGATCTGGTTAGCGATCTTTACAAGAGCCATTTTGTCATCGCCTTGCTTGTAATTGAACACCACTCCGAGCGCTCCGATCGTCTTCCCCGATGAATCCAACAGGATCAATTCATCCTCGAAGTGCGTGCCCGTCGAGCTGAGCTCCAGATTGCTCTTCCCAGTACGAATGCAACGCAGATCGTCCTCATCGCCGATCTTGCCGATCCGTCCAAAGTTGGAAGCGATAATGACATTTTTATGGCCGGGAGGTTGAGCGTGAATCGCAATTAGAATCACTCCAGGGTGCTTTGCCAATGCCTCATCGATCAATTTTTGCGCGAATGGTGCAGCCTTCGTGTAGGAGGGGTCCAACTCTTTCGCATCCACTTTTCGCATTCCAGCAACGGCCTGCTCCCTCGTCTCCTGCGCCAAACCAACTGAGATACAGAGTACGCCGAGCATAATCCCAATAGCGATTCGTCCAGTTTTTTTCATAGTGCTCCTGTCTCACTACAGCATCGAAAGATCGTGGGCTCTCTTCAGAAAATCAGCTTAAGCGCGAACTGCAGTTGACGCCCAGGAGTGGCGGCGGCGGTGAGTGCACCGGCGGTGCCGGACAGGGCGCCGCTCACACTGTATATCTGCGTCTGCGCGGCGGCCGGATTCGCAAAGTTAGTGTGGTTGGTAACGTTGAATGCCTGTGCCTGGAACTGAGCGCGGAAGCGTTCCGTGATGGGCTGATCTTTCATGAATCCGGTGGTCCAGAAGAAAAAGCCTGGGCCATCGAGCGTGTTGCGGCGGCCGGTGCCGAGACGTGGTCCAGCGAGGCCTGGAGCGTAGGCGTACGTTCCAGGGAAGGCGAAGCAGGTGGTATCGATGTAGTTGATGTTGTGACCGTTGGTGCAGCTGCGAGTCTGCACGGTACGGTCCTGAAACAGCCAGATAAGCAGAAGATGACTTCAAAGCAGTTGGCTATACTGATCGTCAGGTGCTTGAGATCGTCTTGGCGATTACCGTGAAGACGCTAAGCAACTACAGCAATCACCTCTTCCAGACAAGTGTGGACACAGCTTTTCAGAAATACGTGTGGCAGCCTGATATGGAACTCGTGAAGACACGATAGGTCAATCTGGCGGGTCCTGATATTTACGGCCGCGGGTCATCGATCTTGCTCTTGCGTGCCGGAGTGACGGCCTCCCTACGCCATCCTACAAAGCGGTGAGCGCCCTAGGTCCCAGAGTGCGGTCACGGAACTCCCTTTTGGACCACCATGCGATCGCTTCATAACGCAGAGGATCGAAAGAACCTCTTGGATAAAGCGGCCCTTTGGAACACCGGCCTGCGCGACGCCGTGGATTTCTACTGGTAAAGGAATATTTCTACAGGTTAAGGAATAGCCCTTTTCTACAGGTAAGGGAATATTTAGGGTCGCCATCCAGCACATTTCTACAGGTTAAGAAATAACGACATCTGCCTCGGATGACAGTAATGGATCGATCCAACTCGTGAGCTGCCACTTTGCGGCTGACGACATCAAGGTTGGGTTTGGCCCTATTTCGCGGGGTGCCCCAGGTCTAGCTTCTGCGACCTGAGACGTCTTCGGCCGCAACCGCCTACTTGCTGGACCGGACCGCCACCACCACAATCTCCACCAGCACCCCTGGAACCGCCAGCGCAACCACTTCCATCGCCACCCGGGTAGGCCGATTCGGCTGCTCCGCCGTCCCGAAGAAGGTCGAATAGGCCTCGTTCATCCGCGCGCGGTCCATCTTCCCCCCATTCGCCGGGTCGCCCACAAGCAGCACCGTCATCTGTGCCACGTCGCCCATGCCCAGGCCCTGCTCCTTCAATATCCCCTGTATCTTGGTCAGCACGCTCATCGTCTGCTCCTTGGTGTCGCCGTAGACCGCGGGCGTTCCCTTCGCCGCGTCCGCCGGAGTCACCGGCGAAGCCGTCTGCCCCGCCACATACAATGTGTCCCCGGCCCAAACCGCAGTTGAAAACATAGCCTTGGGCTCCGCAATCCGCTTCATGGGAACGCCCGTCTGCGCCTGTGCGCCCAACGCAACCCCACCCGCGATGGCCGCCACCATCATCGTTTTCATCAATCCCATGCCGTCTCCCCCGTTCCCAGAAACCTCTTGGTACGACCTAGCCGCGAAAAAATATTATCTCAACTTAACATACAAGTGTAGGCTCTGCGCCGCTTGGGCTAAAGGCACCGAGTGAACCCAGTCGCAGGTGGATACCCTCAGGGTGCTGGGCAGACGTCGGCGCCGAGGGTGGATTTCGCAAACGGGGCCATGATGGCACTGACTGACTGGATCAGGCCATTCTTCATGACGCACTGAACGCGCGCCGTATCGTCGATGTTCTTGAGAGGGTCGCCGTCAACGATGATGAGGTCGGCCAGTTTGCCCGGGTCGAGGGTCCCCAGGTCATTGGTGAGGCCATAGGCGCGGGCGGGTTGGATGGTAGTTGATTCAAGCGCCTGCCAGGGCGCGAGGCCGTACTTGACTTGCGCCCGCAGGTTGAGGTGCAGCGAGGTGGCGGGAAGGTCCAGGGGCGAGTCGGTGCCAGCAAGGATAAGGCCGCCGGCTTGGACGACAGCCGCGATGGTGGACTCCTCTGCCTTGAGGTGATCGAGGGCGCTGGCTTGGTCGGTCGTCTGTGCGGCCTGAACGGCAAGCTCGAGGCGGTCCTGTTCCCACGGTGGAGTGACAGCATAGCGCGGGTCGGTGGCCATGGCGGGATCGTCGGCGTACTGCGCCTGGATGAAGGTGGTGCTAACGGTCCACATGCCGGACCGGGCGAGCAGAGAAGTGACGTCGGAGTAGCTCTTGCCGGTGAGCGAGCGGGAGTAGGCCCAGCCAGTGCGGGCAGTGGCGGAGATGTGTGACATGCCATCTTCGCCGAGCGAGACCGCAGGCAGTAGGTAATGCGAAGCCGTTTCCACGCCCATCTGGCTGTGGGCGAACTGAATGCCTTTCTCCGCGGAGGCATAGGGCAGACGCACGTAGAGCTTGACGAAGTCGAAATCGAGCGCCTTCAGCCGGTTGAATTCGCGATATAGCTGAGCGTCCGACGTGGTGGGGATCATCATGGGGTAGTAGACACGCTCGCCGTCGACGGCTTCGCCGGTAGCGAAGAGTCGTGGGCCAATGGCTGCGCCGGAATCATAGGCTTCGCGGTGCTGGAGGGCGCGGTAGGCGTTGTCCGCCAGACTTCGAAGCTCGGTGATGCCATAGACGAGCCACAGGCGGCCCATACGATCACCATAATAGATCGAGGAATCGGAGTCCGGATGCGCATGGTTCTCCCACAGACCCGGCATCACGGTGGAGTTGCCGGCTTCAATGGTGCGGGTGACCCCAACTGGAGGCGTGGTACTGTGGGGCGCGACGCTCACGATGCGGTTGTTGGCGATGAGAACGTCTACATTGGTCAGTTCGTCCGGCCCCTCGCCCTTCCAGAATCGGCCTGCGTGGATCAGCAGTTTCTGGCTCGGGGTGGCCGTCTTGAACGTCAGGTCCAGGGGAATTGTTGCGATCTGCTGGGTGCTGCGGGAGATGAGCCGAAGCCGGCCATTGTTCAGGTAGAGGATATGGCTGGAGTCGCCGGAATAGGTCGGGGAGTCGCTGGTTTCGCTGTTGATTTGAATGGCTGGGCCGGAGGGTTTGCCGGTCGCGTCCACGGGCATGGTGTAGAGCAGATCATCCATGATGAAAGCCATCTCTTTGCCATTGGGCGCGTAGATGGGGCCGTCTTCCGTGCGCGTGGTGACAGACTCGAAGGGCGCCGGAGCGAAGAACTGTGTCTTCCCAGTGGCAACGTCGACTGCGAGGATGGAGCTGGTGCCTTCGCGGAAGCGTTTGGTATAAGGCTTGACGGTAGCGATGGCGACCGTCTGGCCGGAAGCGGAGAATGCAGGACGGCCAGGGAAGAAAGTGGGCGGGGCGAGAGGTTTGATTGCACCCGTGGCCACGTTAAGCGTCAGTGTGGCGCCGGTCTGGTCCTGAAACGCAATCAGGGCGCCATCAGGAGACCATGCGGGCATGATCTGCGCATTGGGACTGGGCGCGGGTCGTCTTTCCTCGCCGCTCGCAAGTGTGAGGAGGTAGACGTTTTCAATGCCGTCTTTGTCTGAGACGTAGGCGAGCTTCTTACCGTCGGGAGACCATGCGGGACCCTGTTTGTAGAAGGCGTCACGCGTTAGCTGGCGGGGCTTTTCTCCGACGGTCATAAGCCAGAGCTGGTTAAGGGAAACGAATGCCACCTGTTTACCATCGGGGGAAAGCGCCGGCGCGAAGATGCCTCGGACCCTGCGAGGGGCGGTCGAGTCGAAGTCATAAACCTTGTGAGGGTATTTCGGTCGAACCGATTTGATGGCCGCTTTGAACGGGATGGGCGTTTCGCTACCGGTGGCGAGACTGGCGCAGAGGATGCTGCCGTTGGCGGTGTAGAGAAGGCTTGAGTTGGAGAGCCAGAGCGCGGGAAATGGAAATGCATCCTCGGCACGCCCGCTGTACTGGACGGAGCCGGTGACGATCAGGCGGGCCGTGTTCCCAAACGAATATCGACTTGTTTGGACCCACTGGGCGGAGCCGGTAACACCCGGGCGGGCCGTTTTCAAGAACATTCCGACGCCGTAAAACTGAACGTAAGCGAGGCTTTTGCCGTCGGGGGAGAACGATGGCGCTTCCACGCGGCCGTCGTCGGCGCTGGTTGCAAGGGTGGCCTGCGCGCCCGTCGCAAGATTGATGGATTCGATCGTCTTCCCCGTGATGCCGGAGCCGCTGACGAAGGCCAGGCTGGCTCCATTCGGGGACCAGGTGGGGTCAAACTCGTCGGCTTCGCTGGAGGTGATCTGCTTCAGGACTCCGGTTGCAATGTCAACCGTCCAGATGTCGTAGCTCCCCCTGAAGGCCCGGTCGGAATCGAACGCAATGGTCTTGCCGTCGGGAGAGATGCGAGGTGCGCGGTCGTCGCCGTGGCCGCTGGTGATCTGCTTCAGGGCGGTGCCGTCGGGCTGCATCGTCCAGATGTGGAAGGTGCCTCCGGAGTAGGACTGAATCGCGACCAGGTCTCCCTTGGAGGACCAGTCGGGGTGCGAGGCTTCCTGGTCGGCGGTCGTGATTGGATGAGCGGTGCCCCCAGCAAAAGGCATCGAGTACAGGATGCCCTGAACGTCCATGATGATGGTGCGATGGTCGGGCGACACGGCGATGGCCATGTCTGTGCCCTCGCTGACAGTAATGGTCTGGGCTGAACTTGGGGCCTTGGCTTTGGCGGGGGCCTGGGCGGTCGCGGCTGAAAGAGCGCTGAGCAGGAGTGTAAGGCTGAGCAGGCAGCGGGGTGTGGCTGACGTCATGGAGTGGTCTCTCGGTTTCCTTGGCGGGCGGCGCCTCGATTGAGCCGCGTCGCCCTGGTCTTCGTGGAAACTGTCTGGGTTCAGGGCACGGTGGCCGGTTGGGTTCGAAGAGATTAGAACTCGATGTGGCCGAGGAACTGCGTGGAGCGTGGACGTCGTTTCACTGCCGAGAATTCCCCCGGCTTGCGCCGGGAGAATTTTTCAGTGTGCGGCCGCTCAACACGTACGAGAAGACCGTGATTGTATCCGTAGCGGCGCCGTTACCAAATTGCTTTCAACCCAAACTGAATTTGCCGCATTTCTGTTGAAGTTGCATCGATTGCGCCCGCACCGTCGATCGGTCCGCCCGTCTGGGTGAACAGTGCAAGGTTGTTTACGGGCGCCTGATAGTTAGCGTGGTTGAGGACGTTGAAGAATTCCGCTCGATACTGCACTTTGAACGATTCCGAGATTTTAGGGATGGTAGTGTTCTTGAAGACCGAGAAATCGGCGTTGAACAGGCCAGGACCGATGAGCGTGTTTCGACCGGCATTGCCACCGAGGTTCATGCAGCTGTTTGGTATCGGAATGAGTTTTCCGTTGGCGTCTTTCGCCCCGGAAAATCCAGGCTGACATTTGCTGAGGAGCGCGGGAGGAGCAATGGGAACACTGAAGCACTGGAGCTTGACGTAGTTATTGAGGTTGCCGGGATTAACAGGATTTCCATCGCAGCCGGCCCCGTGCAGACGGTTCGGGAAGGGCCAGGCATCGCCTTGCATCCCGGCCGGATCCCCCGACATCAGGACCGTAAAGGGTGAACCCGTTGAGGCGGTAACGATTCCACCCACCTCCCAACCGCCAAGAGCCCGGTGTCCAAACGCCCCTCCCCAGCTTGGCTTGGGAACCTCCCAGATGTAATTCACCACCAAATTCTTATCTATGTTGAAGTCACAGAGGCCATGGCGGCTTGCCCGGTCAAACGAGATAAGAGATGTGATTGAGTTCTGGTACGGATCGCCCACCTGGCCACTCGATCCGTTATCGAAGCACTTGCCCCACGTAAAGCTGCCTTGAACCTGGAAGTTGTGGGACATCTTTTTAGTGACCTGCGCTTGAAGTCCCGAGTAGTAACCGCCGCCATCCCAGACCGTGGCGCGTATATCCGTCGTGTTTGGGTTGAACTCACCTACGCTGCCTACTGGATAAGGCCAGAGATAGCCCGCGGAGGTCAAGGTGGGCAGAGCCATATTCATGTCATCAGGAGTGACAGCCTGATGGAGGCTGCGGGAACCCACATAACCAATGGTTGCTGTCAAACTCGGGGTGAGTTCCTGCTGAACGTTGAGGTTCCAGTTTACGGAGTAGCTGCGGGGTGGGCTCGGCTGAACATAGCGCTGCTGCGCTTTACTCAGTTGGAATCCGCCGACCTTCGCCAGCGTCTGGTCCGGGAACGTGCCGGCGAGCGGTACAGCAGCCGACGTAGCCTGGTTCAGGAAGAGGGAGAACGGATAGGAACTGCCCATCTGAAAGCCCCACAACCAGGGGAGCGGCAGCGTATCGAACACACCAATGCCAGCGCGGACAGCCGTCTTGCCATTGTGGAACGGATCCCATGCGAAACCAACCCGTGGCTCAAAGTTGCGGAGCGTGGGGTTTGTCACGAAGACGTTGTGCACGGGAACCGCGCCGCCGTTGTAGAAGTCGCGAATGAGCTGGAACTGGTCATGGGCCTCCGTTGGATTGGTCGCGGGCTCATAACGTATGCCCAAGTTCAACGTCAGGTTCTGACGGATGTGCCAATCGTCCTGAAGATAGGCTCCGAAGACCTTCTGCCGGTTTCCAACCTCCTTGCCAGCGCCGGGCTCGAGCAGACTGATCTTCTGGGGAAGGTTGTGTAGAAAGTCGGACAAATTGTTAAAGTTGAACAATCCGTTCGCCCTCACGCGAGATATCTCATCGAACTGCATAGCCTCGGCCGAAAATCCGAACTTTATGGAATGAGCCCCCCGAATGAAGAATGCGTCGTCGTAGAACTGGAAGGAATTCCATGTGTATTTGTTTCCAGATGGGTCGTTGAGAGCCCCCCCCATTTGCGACAGACCAGGTATCGCCAGGATAGGGGCATAATGTCCGGGAATCGCGGCAAGACTCGTGTCCGAAGCCAGGGGATTGATGGCACTGACAGGCCGGCCGCCAACCGAGATCGCGCGGTTGTAACCGATACGTATCGTATTTACGAGTGCCGGACTGAAGATATGGGTCTCTTCGATGCTGCCCATCTGCCGCTGCGTCGCGGCCTCGTGAATGACGTTATTCATATTGTCGGGCTGGGCGTAAGGTCCCTGGTCATAGAACCACCCGAGAGCAAGACTGTCCTTCCCCGAGATGTGATGGTCGCCTCGGGCGGACACATAGTTCTCCGAGAAGGTAGCGACTCCGGAGCCATTCCAGCGTCCTGTATTCCCGCTCGGCAAGAGGGTCTGAGGAAGCGGATAAAACCCTAAAAACGGCACGACCTTAGGGTCCACGGTAAACACGGTCGTGGTGCCGTCAGGATTGTGAAGAATGCCCTTACGTGCGTCAGGCGACGGCACGAGATCGGAAAAAGTCAGGCTCTTGCTCTGCCGGATGCCTTCGTAATTAACGAAGAGGAACGTCTTATTTTTCAGAATCGGGCCTCCGCCGGACGCTCCGAACTGATTGCGGTGAAAAGGTGGGATCGCCGTATCAAAAGGGTTCTTTGCGTCCAGAGCCTGGTTACGCAGGAAGTAATACGCGTCTCCATGAAGAGCATTGGTTCCCGACTTCGTGATCGCGTCGATGACGCCGCCCGAGGTGCGACCGTATTCAGCCGAGTAGTTGGTCGTGAGGATGGAAAACTCTGCAATCGAGTCCACGCCCAAAGTGACGCCGATTGCATCCCCCGGACTTCCATTCGCATAGTCCACAACGCTAATCCCGTCGATCCGATAATTGTTCTCATTCGGGCGGTGGCCGGAATCAGAAACTTCGCTTCCGTAACCGCGGTTGCCCCTGGGCGAGGTCGCGGCTCCTGCGGAAGTCTGAGTTCGAACACCGACAATTCCAGCCTGGAGAGTAGCGAGCGAGGTCCAGTCGCGGCCGTTTAGCGGCAACTCGCGCACCGTAGTGGAATCCACCTCACCACCGAGCGCGGATGAGGATAGCTGCACGGTCATTGCGGCAGCAGACACATCGACCGTTTCAGAGGCCTGCCCGACCTTCATGACCGGATTCAGGACTCGCTGCATCCCAACTTCGAGCAGGACTTTCGACTCAACTACGGTGGAAAATCCCGGAGACGAAATGGTTACCTTATAGTTTCCCGGCAGGATATTAGGCGCTGAATAGAATCCGGCGGAATCCGTCGCAACTTCTCGCGTCACCCCCGTCGCCGTGCTTTTGATGGAAACTTTCGCACCGGAAATCTGGGCACCCGACGCGTCCGCCACAGTGCCAGTAAGGGTGGCTCCAGACACTTGCGCAAAGACCGGAGTGGATACGAGCATGATGAGCGCCAATATCACGCACACCGAAAGGCCACGACGAATAACCATAACTTCCTCCCAAATGTTATGAACCCTGTCCCACGTAGTCTCCGAGGGCGAGGTCAGAACCTTAATCGTACGAACCATGTAATGAGTGAGGATTAGAGCTTAGCGCGGCGGAAGAGAATGCCAAAGCAGTATGGACTTTTCGGATTCGGCACATAGTACATCAGTTATGGGCGAGATTCTTGCCATCAGTAGCGGTATCGTTGTTCCATATAGATCGACAATGCTCCATCCCTTTTTTCTGATTCCTAAGCCAGCCGCTCCAACGGATGATGGGCGGATTGATTTTGGAAGACAGCGACTGCCAGTCAATTACTTCCCACCGATGAAGGACTCTATGAAGACTTGCTTCAACGCCGCCGCTACCCTGCTGTTTCTCACTCTGCCTCTTGCGGCGCAATCGGGCAAATCCGCTCCTCCCAATTTTCCGGAAGAGGTCGGCGTGCCGCTCGGTTCGAGCAGAACCATGTTCCCGGCGGTGCGGTCGACGCATGAGATGGTGGGGGGCGGCAACAACTTCGTCACGGAGGCTGGCATGCGAATGCTTCGCGCCGGAGGAAATGCCGTGGACGCGGGCGTCGCGGCTGTGCTGGCAGCAGCGGTGACGGAAGAAGATCACTTCAGCATGGGCGGCGAGATGCCGCTGCTGGTCAAACTGAAAGGAAAGCCCGTCGAAGTGGTCTCCGGCGTGGGAACCGCACCGGTAAAGGCCACGATCGATTTTTTCAAGAGCCGGCCAACGGAACCGTGGGAGACACCGGGCAGCAAGCCTCCGATCCCGGCACAGGGAATCCTGGCGACCACTACGCCGGGCATGTTTGACGGCGTCATGCTAGCACTTGAGCGGTATGGCACGATGAGCTTCGCACAAGTTGCGGCTCCGGCGATCGAACTTGCCGATGGCTTCCCGACAACGGAAATTTTCGCAGACACGCTGCATCGCGATGCGCAGATGATGCGGCGCTGCCCCTCTTCGGTTAATTACTTTTTCAACGTCAACGGCGATCTGCCAACCCGTGGCGAAATATTTCATCAGCCGGACCTCGCCAAGACGATGCGCTCCATGGCCGACATCGAGCAAAAGACGCGCGGCAGCCGCACAACCAGGATTGACGCGGTCCGCGACTACTTCTACCGCGGGCCGGTTGCCAAGGAGATGGGGGCCTTCTCCGAAACCCACGGCGGTCTGATCACCTACAGCGACATCGCCGCCTTTCATGCAGAGATCGATACACCCCGATCGACGACCTTTCACGGCTACGAGATCGTGAAGCCCGGCTTCTGGACGCAAGGCCCGGTGATGCTGGAGATGTTCAACCTGCTCGAGGGTTACGACCTAAAGGCCATGAAACATAACTCTCCCGAGTACCTCCACATCGTGATTGAGGCCACGAAGCTCGCCTTCGCTGATCGAGACATGTACTACGGAGATCCGAAGTTCAGCAAGATTCCGGAAGAGACGCTTCTCTCGAAGGAGTACGCAGCAGAGCGCAGAAAGTTGATCGATCCGATGAAGGCATCTATGGAGTCGCGACCGGGTTCCATTCCTGGTTACGACATCCCGATGCCCGATGGCAAAGCAGCCAAAGTCGACGTGAAGGACACGACCTGCGTTGATGTGGTCGACCGCGAGGGCAACGTCTTCTCCGCTACGCCGAGCGGCGGGTGGCTGCCAGCGGTGATGGCCGGCAACACGGGCATTGCGTACGGTACGCGCCTGCAGTCGCTGCTGACCATACCAGGGCACCCAAACGTGATTCAGCCAGGCAAGCGCCCGCGCGTCACGCTCAGCCCCACAATCATTCTGAAGGACGGCAAGCCCGTCTTTGCGATCTCGACTCCGGGCGCAGACAACCAGGACCAAGCGCTGCTGCAGGTGATCCTGAATATGATCGTTTTCGGCATGTCTCCACAGGAGGCAGTCGAAGCTCCTCGCTTCCAAACCGAAGCGTTCTACAGCTCCTTCGCGATGCACAATTTTACGCCGGGCAAAGTCAATCTTGAATCGCGCATTCCACAGGCGACTGCGGAGAAGCTCTCCTCCTTAGGACACATTGTGACCGTCACCGGGGCCTGGAGCAATATCTCCGCTCCCGTTGTCATCAAGATTGGCGATGGCGTCCTCGAGGGAGGAGCCGATCCGAGAAGAAACCGCTACATCACCGGCGATTAGAGATGCTTATTCGTACCAACGCAAGAGCCAGTCGACTTGCCAGCGCGTACGGCCATTCTCAGTATCGACTCTGATTTTCGGCATGGTAGATCCTAGGCAAATTTGTCCGGAGGCACGCCCTTATCAGCCGCTCTCCGGAACCAAGCCGGTACCGTGCAAACCCGCCAACCAACCCTCTATGGAGATGATCCGATGCTTCGTACCATTCTCGCAGGAGGCCTGCTTGCAGGCGTCTCCCTCTCTGCTTCGGCGACCGACTACACCCTTCTCGCGACCCCTAAAACGGTCACCTGGGGCTACCAGGATGGCTCGACGAAACCGTCCCTCACCATCCACTCCGGCGATACAGTCAAGATGCAGAGCCTCGCCGCCTGCGGCGATGACCAGGCGCTGCGCCGCGATGGCGTCCCCGAAGGCGATATCCCGAAATACGTTGCGCCCATCCATGAACAGGTGACCGACAAGGGTACCGGCCGCCTCATCCTCACCGGCCCGGTCGCCGTTGCCGAGGCCGAGGTCGGCGACGTGCTCGAGGTCCAGGTCATCAAGATCGATCTGGACACTCCCTTCGCCTGCAACCACTTCCGTCCTGGCTCGGGCTTCCTCCCCAATGACTACCCCTACTTCAAATCCAAGATCATTCCGCTCGACCGCGAGAAGATGGTCGCCAACTTCGCTCCCGGCATCGTCATCCCGCTGCATCCCTTCTTCGGCAGCATGGGCGTGGCGCCCGGCGCCATGCGCGTCAGCAGCTCTCCGCCGTGGATGCACGGCGGCAACATGGATAATAAGGAGCTCGTAGCAGGCACCAGCGTCTTCTACCCTGTGCTCTCCCAGGGCGCCCTCTTCCAGGCGGGCGATGGCCACGCCGGGCAGGGCGACGGAGAGGTGGACATTTCTGCCATGGAGACTTTCCTCTCCGGCACCTTCCGCTTCATCGTCCACAAGGACAAACACTTGCTCTGGCCCCGCGCCGAGACCGCGCAGAACTATATCTCGATGGGCTTCAGCCCCGACCTTACCGAAGCCGCTACCATCGCCCTGCGCAACATGATCGCATTCCTCATGGACGAAAAGCACATGAACCGCGACGACGCCTACATGCTTACCAGCGTTGCCTGCGACATGGACATCACCGAGGTCGTCGACGGCAACAACGGCGTCCATGTGATGTGCCCCAAGAACATCTTCGTCGGACAGAAATAGCATGGGCCAAGGTCAACAAGATGCCCCACCTGTCAGACTGCTTGGGCAGCTGCGAGATCCAAGAACTGTTATCTCTCAGCTCTGTTCAAGAGACTACCCATTCCATCCGTATCTTTGAGCAATTGAAAGAGTATGGACACGAAGTGATCGTGGCCAAGGTCATCGAGTTACATGCCTATAAGAGCACAACGCAACACCGGATCGTCTTACCAGCACGCTAACTCTGTGCACTCTAATCGACGGCCTCCGGACTTGCAGAAGAACGCGGGTTACCTGTGGCAAAGGTGAAGAAAGCATTTCCGGCACGCGTCAACCCTTTGTCATGACGAGAGATGAGCGCGAGGTTCCTGGGGAGTTCGACACCCTCTACGTCGATAGCATGCACGAGTCCTTCATTCAGCTCGGCAATGATGTTGATACGAGGTAAAAAACCGATACCCATACCGGCCAAAATCAGTCGCTTCAGCAACTCGTTCGAATCGAGCTCCATGGCGATGCGCGGAAACAACTTGTTTTGAACAAACAACTGATCGAGCCACTCACGTCGACGGCCTTGTTTTGGGACGAGCAATCCGTGTTTCGCCACATCTGCCAACGAGACGGATTCGATAGAGGTAAGCGGATGCGATATCGGAACGACAAGCACCAATTTGTCTTCGTGAATAATCTCAACGTGGAGCCGTCGATCTTTGGCTGGTAAGGAGACGATCCCAAACTCCACCTTTCGATCAAGGACAAGTTCCAGAGTCTTGGAGCGCTCGGCGCGGATAATGTTGAGAACGACACGAGGGTACTGTTTCTTGAACTTACTGAAGAACAGGGGTAAGACGTAGAGCGCAGTGGAATCGTTCGCGCTGATTGTCAGAGAACCGCGCGGCAGACGCTCCATATCTGCGAGAGTGAGGCCGACATGTTTGAACCGCATCAGGCAGTCTTCTGCAAATGGCTCAAAGATCCTGCCGGCAGCAGTGAGCGTCACCTTGCCGCCGCCTCGGTCCAGAAGGCGGTGACCGAGGCGGGTCTCGAGAGATCTGATCTGTGCAGAGACGGAAGGCTGCGTGACGTTTAATTTCTCTGCGGCACGGGAAAAGCTCTTCTGGCGCGACACTTCCAAAAAAATGTTTAGCTGATCAAAATCCATTTGGCCCCATTCTGAAGAGCATCTGAGACAGGTTTATCCGGCGTCTTGAGGCTTCGTAGACGCACAACTCGGCCTGGGCATCGGCTATCTGGGCGTTTAATTCGGGGATCTCTAATAGTCGCGATGACCGGATCGATTCGCACCCGGTCACCGATGTCGACATTGATATGCCGGACGTAGCCCAACACCTTCGAATGGAGGTCAACTTCCTGATATGGCTGAAATTGCCCTGCGACTGTGAGGGTGCTGGAGCGGTTCTCCCGAGTGACGCGAGCTATCGAAGCAGCGGCGGTTGCCAACGCTTTCATTTGCGACGTCGTGTCCTTGCAGCCAATGAAGACAAGACTCACGGAGGAGAGCAGCACTGTAGTCCCTATGAGGACCAAGGAGGATCGCTTGTACATGTCGTAAAGACCTGTATTCCATCAAAGCCGGTATGAGAAATGCAGCGCTCCAGTTCTCGGGGAAAGAACAGGTCACTTTAACGAGCAACTACTCAGGCTGACAGGCTGCGCACAGGAATTTGGGAGGGGAGGATGACTGGAGGAGGTCGAAAAAAGAAGAAGCTTTGACTGGGTTGCTTAGGGAGTTGCTCAGTATCCCGCACATTGCCTTTGGCGTACGCAGATCGCAAAGGATCTAACCCGACGAGCATTGCACCGACCAAGCACGCAAACACAACTGTCAAGATCCGCTGCGCTATAGAAGCAAACGCCAACTCGGCATGAGACAGAGACGGTCGTTCCTTGTTCGAGAGGAACTTTACCTCTTTAATATGAGGGGACGTTTTCGACGCTGGCTTATAGAGTGAGGTCTTGTATTGAACACCCCATGCGAAAACTGCGACCACAAGAAGGAGCGTCCCCAGGCTGACCAGGTGGGATGGGCGACGACTTGTGTCAAAAAGATTCATGGAAATACTGTTTGACAACCCACTCTGCTATAAGCGCTTGGAGCTGCTCCACAACCCTTTTGCTATATTATGCCGCAAATTTTGATTTCATGCAGGATCAAATTACACATCTACCGTAACTTTCTTATTTTGGCTGGGCTTGATCGTGGTGATGAAGGAAGCGGTAAAGTACATCGAAAAAAAGCACGGCTGCATTCTCAACATCGGTTCCCTCTCCAGCACTCATCCTCACGAGGGTGATCTGGTGTACGGAGAAAGTAAAGCGGCAACGGATGCCATGACTGCTTCGCTTGCGCTGGAACTTGGTCCCTCTGGCATTCGAGTCAACTCGATCAATCCAGGTATGGTCAAGACCGAAGGACTGGACGAACTGTCGTTCATCACTCAGGAGGTTCGCGATGGGATCGCAGCAATGACGCCTATGGGTCAATTAGGAGAACTGGAGGATGCCGCTGCCGCAGTCCTTTTCTGCTCCGACGATGCTCGATGGATAACCGGCCAATGCATACGTGTCTCGGGTGGACCGATATAGCTGAAGCCGCTAGTGCAGGCTCAGCACATGAGTTACAGCAGGGAGCGGCTAATGCCTTGTCAGAGGAACCTAGCGTCACACTCAGGGTAAGTTACTGCCGGCTGCGGGGACACTGCTCGAATCTTTAGCACAATTCAACGCCGCGCCCGGCAGGCAAGGCACGCGTTTCCGGTTCGCGTTAGAAGACTATTTTTCCGGCCAGTTGGAGCTGACGGGAAGAACCAAGGTCGCCGACGGGAAAGCGCGTGGCGGTGATGACACCGAAAGAGGTTGATCCTGCCGTTGCGCTGGT
>Ga0073928_10006542_pt1 | contig 15622 bp, 11 predicted proteins | sample PaiPotPPA55metaG_FD_76969 | JGI IMG/M metagenome (GOLD analysis project Ga0073928, IMG submission 76969) | Iron sulfur acid spring bacterial and archeal communities from Banff, Canada, to study Microbial Dark Matter (Phase II) - Paint Pots PPA... ... | reverse complement strand
GATCACGAAGCTAAAGCTGGTAAAACGCCAGATGTATGGGCGGGCGAAGATCGACCTCCTGCAAGCCCGGCTGCTAGGCGCAACCTAGTTGCGCAAACCGTCATCGAAGTTGCGTCAGAGCCCAAAAGGGGCCCTATCCGCGATTACGATCGTCCAGCGCTCGGCTGAGCGAAGCCGACAGACGCGGAGCCAGGCGAGCGCGGGTGATCTGATCGGTGGTATCAGGCGCGGTTCTTGAAGCGCCAGCTTTCGCTGCCGGTTTCGATGATTTCGCAATGGTGGGTCAAGGTTGGAGGTGATGATGATCGAGGTGCGCTCGTAGAGGCGACTGACAAGGTAGAACAGCAGCTGACCGCCGGCCTGGCAAACGGCAGGTAACCAAGATCGTCTAGAACGATGAAGCCGAGACGGGCCGGATAATCGGCGCCGAGGCGCCCCTGCCGACCCTGACCGGTTCCGCTTTCAAGCCGATTGACGAGATCCACAACGTTGAAGAACCTTCCGCGCGTGCCGTTTCGGATGCAGGCCCGCGCGATCGCGATGGCAAGGTGGCTCTTGCCGGTCCCGGTACCGTCGATGAGCAAAACGTTGCGCTGCCCCGCAACGAACGCCCCTCCGGCCAGATCTCGAATGAGCGTTTCATTGACTGGCGTGCCGGTGAAGTCGAAGTCGTTGAGGTCTTTGGCGAGCGGCAGCTTTGCCGTCGTGAGCTGGTATTTGATCGAGCGCGCCTGCTTCTCGGGCTAAGATGGAAAAAATAAAGCGAGCTCTCGATGAGTTCGCCCCAAGTTGGATATTTGTTGCCGGCCGGCCCGTTAGAGGCCGCAAGCGAAAATCTCGTCGGTAGGGAATTTGTCGGAGATTAGCTCCGGACCATCGGCGCGAATCACGAACATGTCCTGGATGTGCCAGTGATTCACATGGGGCTCCATGGCGATCACCATGCCCTCCTCCAGCACGCGCGGATTGCCGCGCGCGATCACCGGCTCCTGCTGGTGCCACCACGCGCCGACGCTGTGCCCCGCCAGCATCGACTTGTAGGCCATGCCGGCCGCCTCGAACTTCTCCACCACGAATTGATAGATCTCGGCGGCGGTCTTGCCCGGGAGCAACCGGTCGTTGGCGGCGCGGTAGATGTCGCGGATCACTGTGTACTGGCGGGTCTGTTCGGCGGAGGGTTTGCCCACCACGGCGCAGCGCGACTGGTGTCCGGCATAGCCCTGCATGTAGGCCACGTAGTCAGTGCGGATTGCATCGCCCGCGGCAAACGCAAAATCGCTCTCGCCGGCATACTGGATGGTGTTGCGCTCGGAGTTGAGAATGCCGTGGGTGAATTCCGAGCCGTGCGACAGGCAATAACCCACCAGCGCCGCATGCAGGTCGCGCTCGCGCATGCCCGGCCGCACCAGCGGGAAGCAGGCGAGAAACGCATCGTCCAGCATGTCGGCGCCGCGCTTCAGATAGGCCAGCTCGCTGGGCGTCTTCACCGCGCGCACCACATCCATCACTTCGGTGGAGTTGGTCATCTGCATCTTCGGCAGGCGCGTGTGCAGCGTCTCCCAGTCGGCAGCGCTGATGAAATTGGTCTCGAAGCCGACATTTGACTCGGCAAGCCCCATCGCGACGATGACCGACGCCAGCTTCTCGATCGGCGGCTCGGTGTAGCCTTCGTAGACATCGAAGTGCTCGACGAAGGAGTCGCGGCGCGCCAGTCCCTCGGCGATGGCATTGACGACGATGCGCGGCTCACCGGTTCGCGGCCAGATGAGGTAAACGCCGCGCGGCGAATCCGCGAGGTCGAGGTGGCGCGCCAGCGTGCCGGGATAGGCGAAGCCGGCGAGATAGGTGAAATTGATGCCGGCCCGCGCCACGATGGCGTTGAGGCCGCGGGCATCCATCTGTTGCGCCAGCCTTTCGAGCTGGACGAAGTCCTTGACTGCAGCCTTCATGTTTCCGTTTCCGTCTGTTCGACCATTCTGAGGAATCGCTGGGTGCGTTCGTTTTTCGGGTGATCCAGTACTTCTTCGGGCGGGCCCTGCTCGATGACGCGGCCTTCGTCCATGAACACCACACGGTCCGCGACGTCGCGGGCGAAGCGGACCTCGTGGGTCACCACGATCATGGTCATGCCGGCTTCGGCGAGGCGGCGGATCACCGCAAGAACCTCGCCAACCAATTCGGGATCGAGCGCCGACGTCGGCTCATCGAACAGCATCAGGCGCGGCGAGATCGCCAGCGCGCGCGCAATCGCCACGCGCTGCTGCTGGCCGCCAGACAGACGGTGCGGAAAGTGATCGGCATGGGCCGACAGGCCTACGGCGTTGAGCAGGCTCATGCCCAGCGCGCGCATCTTGTCGGGATCCTCGCCGTAGACGCGGATCGGCGCCTCGATGATGTTCTCCAGCGCCGTCAGGTGATCGAACAGGTTGAAGTGCTGAAACACCATGCCGATGCGCGCATCGGCGCGGGCCTTGGCGAGGTTGCGGGTCGGCACCAGGCGATCGCCGACGCCCTTGGCATAGCCGACATAGTTGCCGTCGACGGTGATCTCGCCCCAGTCGAGGGCTTCGAGATGATTGACCAGGCGCAGCAGCGTGCTCTTGCCGGAGCCGCTCGGCCCCATCAGCACCACCACCTCGCCGCGCTTCACGGTGAGATCGAGGCCGCCAAGGATCTCCCGCGTGCCGTAGGATTTCTGCACGTTGCGGCAGACCACGAACGGCGCATCGGCTGCCGCGCCCACCGCCTGGCTGGCATTGAGGGTGTCCATCCACGCCGTCGGCGACACCGGCGCCGCGCCGCGGGTCGGTCCGGCGACGATAATCTTCGGCTTGCGCTCGGCATCGGCGCTATAATGCTTTTCGAGATAATACTGCGCCGCCGCCACCGCGCTGGTCATGATCAGGTAGATGATGCCGGCCGCGGCGAACACCGTGAAGAATTTAAAATTCTGGCCGACGATCTGCTGCGAGCGGAAGGTTAGCTCATTGACGAAGATCACCGAGGCGATCGAGGTGCCCTTGATCATGGAGATGGTCTGGTTGGCCATGCCCGGCAGGATCGCGCGCATGGCCTGCGGCAGGATGATGCGGCGGAGCGTCAGGAACGGCCCCATGCCGAACGAGGCAGCGGCGAGGTTCTGCTTGCGGTCCACCGAAAGGATGCCGCCGCGGATGATCTCGGCGCAGAACGCGGCCTCGTTGAGCATGAAGCCGACCACCGCGGTGGTGAAGCTGTCGAGCCGGATGCCGACGACCGGCAGGGCGTCGTAGAGAAACACCAGTTGGAGGATGATGGGCGTGCCGCGGATGAACCAGATGTAGCACCACGCCGCGCCGCGCACCGGCGCCGGCGTGGACAGCCGCATCAGCGCCAGCAGCAGGCCGAGGACGATGCCGCCGAGCATCGCGAGCGCCGCGATCTCGATCGCCGTCACCGCGCCGTCGAGTAGGAATGACGACGTGACGTAGGACAGCATCTCCATTACCGGCTCGGGCACCAGGCTGGAGCGCCAACCGAGCGCGACGGCAATGACCAGAACCAGCGCCGCGGCGCCGGCCCAGATCACGTTGCGGGACGGACGTGTCCTGGCTGTCGCTACCATCTCAGTCATCGGCTCGCCTTCCGGTTCGCGGCTCCGCCATTTCTGATCATCCGCACACGGTGACCGTAGCATGGGCGACGGCCTGCGCCGCCGTCACCAACTGCGACAGCAGCACGCGCTCGTCGGCGGTCGGCCATTCCTTGTAGATGCGGATGTCGCCGGGACCGTATTGCACCGTCGGGATGCCCAGCGCGGCGATGATGTTGCCGTCGCCGACATTGCCGAGCCGGCTCCAGCCGCCGACCTCGGCCGGCGCGCCGGAAGCGCGCTCCTGCCCCACCGCCAGCGCCGTCACCAGCGCGTGATCGCGCGGGCATTCCATCGGCTCCTGGCACCAGCCGGTCTCGGTGCCCTTTGCGGGCAGCTCGAAACTGCAGTTGAATGCCGGATGATCGCGCTTGATGCCTTCCAGCAGCGCCGCGAGATCTGCGGTCACGCTATGCAGCGTCTGGCCGGGCACGGTACGAAACTGAAGCAGCAGTTCGGCCTGCTTGCTGTGCAGCCCGGTGAAATTTTTCTGGTAGTAGTGCTCCTTGTGGAAGGTATCAAACGTGTGGGTCGGGAAGCCCGGCAGGTCGGCGTGCGGCGTGAAATTCATCCAGCTGCCTTCCGGAATCGGATCGAGGCTCGGGCCGATGCGGCGGATCACTTCGCAGAGCTGTTCGATAGGATTCCAGTATTGCGCCTTGGCTTCGGCGCTGTAGCGGAAGAACAGCTCCGGCGCCTCGACGCGGATGCGCACCATGACGATGCCAACGCACACCGTGGCGATGGTGTTGTTGGAGTGCTCCATGTTGATGCACAGGTCGGCGCGCACGCCGCTGTTGAGCAGCGCGCGGGTGCCGGCGCCGCCGAGCTTGTGGGCGATCACCGGGCACAGCAGCACGTCGCCCTTGAGACGCGTGCCGGACTTGATCACCGCCTCGACGCCGCAGAACGCTGCAGCAAGGCCGCCCTTGTCATCATGGGCGCCCATGCCCCAGACCCAGCCGTCCTCGAATTTTGCGCCATAGGGATCCACCGACCAGCCGGGCATCTCGACGCCGGGATCCATGTGCCCGTTCAGCATCAGGCTCGGGCCGTCGCCGTCGCCGCGCAAAATGCCCATCGGCTGCCGGCTGGTGATGGTCGGATCGAACGGATGCACCACGTCCATCATGGTGACGTCGAGGCCGATCTCCGTCATGCGCTCGGCGAGGTGATCGGCGATCTGGTGCTCCTGAAAGGCCGAGCTCGGGATGCGCAGCAGGCCCTGCTCGATCTCAAGCACGCGCGCGGCATCGACGTGCTGCTGCACGGCGGACAGTCCGATGGTCATGGGTGTCTCCTGGATCGCGATCCATTGAAATAGAAGTGCGCTGCGCTCACTCGGTAAGAACGCTGGGCTCGGTGGTGAGGCTGTAATCGACCTTGTAGTGCTCGTAGATCGCCTTCTCGGTGCCGTTGGCGCGGATCGCCGCCATGGCGTCGCGGATCGCCTTGATCAGGTCCGGATTGCCCTTGGCGGTACCGACCGCGATCTTGGCGCCGGTCACCACGTCAAATGCGCTTTCGATGGTGGTCGGATTCGCCGCTACCAGGCTCTCGCCGACGAACTTGTTGATCGCCACCAGATCCGCGCGGCCGTTCTGGATCAGACGCACGCCGCTCGGCATGTCCGAAGACGTGATGATGTTGACCGCCGGCTTGCCGGCGGCGACGCATTTGGTGCTGGCCTCGCGCAGCATGGCTTCCTGGGTAGTGCCCAGCGTCGTGGTCGCGGTGATGCCGCAGATGTCGCCGAGGGCATGGACGTTCTTCGGGTTGCCCTTGGCCACCAGCATGCCGGTGGCGGCGTTCATGTAGACCACGAAGTCCATCTTCTTCGCGCGCTCGGGGGTGTACAGCAGGGTGTCCCACATGATGTCGATCTGGCCCGCCATGGTGGCCGGGATCAGGCCAGCCCAGGTGCCGATGGAGAAATCCATGGGCACGCCGACGCAGGCAAAGGCGGCGCGGGCGAGATCGGCGTCGAGGCCGATCAGCTTGTTGAAGTCCTTGGGGTCGCGCATGCTGAACGGCACGCTCTCGCCGTCCTGACCGATCTTGATGGTCTTGCCGGCCAGACCGGGATATTTCGCCACCGCCTTGGCCGGCTCGCACGTCACCTCATCGGCCTTTGCAGCGCCGAGGGTGGCAAGCACCAGACCGGCCATCAGGGCTGTCCGCTGCAGATACGAGGATGCTGACATATAAAGATTGCGCATGAGATCCCAATTCCTCTTTCCTAAAACATAACGCGGACTGGCCTTGGAGAAAGATTATTCGGGCTATCGCACTGCAATACAAATGAAATGTAGACATTGAACTCATGCGCATATTTTATATGTTTATGGACTCCAGGCATCTCGAAACACTGGTGTGGGTGGCCCGGCTCGGCGGCATCGGCGCCGCCGCGCAGCACCTCAACCTGACCCAGCCGGCCATCACCCGGCGCATCCAGGAACTGGAGCGCGAGCTCGGCGCCAAGGTGCTGCGCCGGCAGGGCCGCAACGTGGTGCCCACTCCGCTCGGCCATCTCTGCCTCGGCAATGCCGAGCGCATCCTCTCCGCGGTCGCCACCATGCGGGTGGCGGCCAGCGGCAAAGCCGCCAGCGGCACCATCCGGGTAGGGCTGGTGGAAAGCATCGCACTGACCTGGTTCCAGAACCTGCTGACCCGGATCGAGGAGCGCCATCCCCGGGTGCAGCTCGAAATCGATGTCGACCTCTCGAGCCGGCTGGCCAATAAGCTGGGTCGCCGCCAGATCGACATCGCGCTGCTGCCGGGGCCGATCCAGTTGCCCAGCGTCGTCAAGGTACCGCTCGGCAGTCGCGCCATGAAATGGCTCGGCCACCCCAAGCTCAGCCCGAAGGATCGCGAGATGACTGCGGCGGATCTCGCCGAACTGCCGATCATCAGCATGCCGCAGGACGCCAACGCCTATTATTCCATCGTCAACTGGTTCGAGGACGCCGGCGTCACGCCCTCGCTCGTGCATCGCTGCAACAGTTCGAGCGTGGTGGCGGCGCTGGTGCGACGCGGCGTCGGCGTCAGCCTGCTGGCGCCTGATCTGTTTGCGGATGATCTAGACTCCGGCCGGCTCAAAATCCTGATCGAAGAAACTAAGGTGTTCAAGGTGGAATACACCGCCGCCTACTTGCCCGGAGTCGATGTGTCCATCCTGCCGGAGGTCGCGGCATTGGCGAAAGAAGAGAGTTGGTTCCTGGGTTCGCCGCAGGTTCGCGCCAAGAGTTTTGGCTCAGAAACCATCATGCCGCCGCCGCGTCGGCCGTAATATCGCCTTTTCCTATTTACGTAAGTGGACGATGGGTATCCAGATCCTCGAAGATCGAGCCATCACTGCAATATGCCCGTGTGGCAGAAGCGCCAGGATTTGTCGAAGCAGCCAGGCTCAACGATGAGAGGTCCTGGCTTTGACGTCGATGGCTGCTTCTGTCGAATTGTGATGAAGAAGTCGGCGACAAGAATATTCGCGACGGCAAGAGGAGCCAGGCGCGTCTCATCAGAGTGTCGGATGTAGCGGGTGGATGAGGGGGTGAACGGGACCGGCGCCTTCCGAAGCCGCTATTGGGCGTCACGCAGGGCTGCCGTGTGGAGGGCGTCCTCTACGCCTGGGTGCGGGTCACGCGACGGGAACCGGTCCTGGTCGGTGCGGCAAAGCCGGCATCCAGCGTATCGCGATCGCGGCGGCTGAATGAGAACCGTACCTCCGAAAAGGCGGCTCAAATCGGGACCATCCGCCAAGCTGAACAGCGATGGTCCTTGGTGAACGCTGTTGTACCGCCAGGCACGCTGATTTACGCGGAGAAGGTTCGACCCCAACTCCTCTCCCTCCGCCATATCTTACTGATAAAACAAATGAATTTAGGAGATACTGGCAATGACCCCCGGATTAACATCCGGCACGGCTCTCCGTTTTGTAGGCGGGCCGCAGGCTCATAACCTGAAGGTCATAGGTTCAAATCCTATCCTCGATTAGAACCTCCGACGTGTTCGTTCCGGACGATCGTGCATTCCGCCGCGCGCAACTTTTCATACGATGCGGCCACCGGATGCGCGTCGTTGTGGTCTCCCCCGAACGCTCCTCGGTTGCAGCTGTAGTAGGGCAGGCATCGTGTGGCGGCTAGGGCCCCGTCAACGCGTTCGTGCCAAGATCGAACCCTCAGCGCCGGACCAAGGCGCATGTGGAGCGTTATGGGGTTCAAACCATAACCAAGGCAGGCCGCGTTTGCGGCTCGCGTGTTTCGCTGCTTGTCCAATAGCCGGGCTTTACCCCGGCAGCAAATCCGCGACCCCCGCCTTGAGAAAGGCGGCGTCTGCCGGATTGGCGCTCGGATTGCCGGCGCGATGACCCCACACGCTCGGGATGGGCCGCAGGGTCCCGGCTGCAAGATGGGCAAGCTCGGCCGCATTATCGGCGACGCGGAAATACAGATCCGTCTCGCTCGGCATCAGCAGCATTCGCGCCTTGATGGACCGGAGCGCTTGCGTGAGATCGCCATCGTAAAGTTTGTTGTCGCTGATATCGCCGTGAAACCAGGCGTGCGCCTGCGCATAGAGGTTCGCCGCGCGGCATTGCGAAAATCGCTCGGCCCAATTGATGCGGACGAAGGTTTCGAGGTCGGGCGCGCCAAGCACGCTTTTGTAGAGGCGCGCACGGTAGAAATCCTGGCTCAGTCCCCAGCCGGCGTAAATGTGGCCAAAAGCCCTAAGCGCCAGCAACGGTTCGCTCGAAAAGCGGCCATTGCCGGTATGCTCGGGCGCGGCTTCGAGCGTGCGCAACAGGCCGGACAGAAAAACCTTGTTGTGATCGGCGGTGCGGGCGCTGCCGCATACGACGAAGGCGCGGTCCACCATTTCGGGGTAGAGCGCCGCCCAATGATAGGCCTGCATGCCGCCCATCGAAAATCCATAGACGGCGGCGAGTTTGTCCACGCCGACCATTTCCGTGACAAGACGGTGTTGCGCCCGCACATTGTCGGCGACGGTGACAAGCGCGGGATAATCCGGCGTCTCCGCCGCGCCGGACGATTCCCCGTTCGAGAACATGCCTACGACGATGATGCACCAGCGCGTGGGATCGAGAATGCCCTCTGGCCCTATCAGCCAGGACATATCCGAAAGACGCGCCGAATAGCTGCTGGGGTAGAGAACGAGATTGTCGCGCTTGTCGTTGAGCCTGCCAAAGCGCTGCCAGGCGAGCCGGGCCTCGCGGATCACGCCGCCTTTTTCCACGGCAAAATCGCCGAGTGCAAAGCTGCCCGTCTCATTCTCCAAATTCATCGATCTTCTCCTGGGGATACGTCTACGCCTTCTCGGCGGCCTGCTCTTCGAAAGCAACGGCGACACGCAGAAGGTCGAGGTCCGACCCGCGCGCACCGATGATCGAAAGCCCTACCGGCGCGCCATCGGCCATAGCGCCCGGAAGATTGACCTGCGGCACGCCGGTGAGGCCGCCTTGGCTGGTCAGGCAGCTGATGCGTTCGCGCAAGGGGTCCAATTGATGAAGCGGTAGACCTTTTTGGGGCGCGGGAAACGGTGTCGTCGGCAGGCAGAGGATCGTGCCTGATGGCAGCAGCATGCGGAGCCGGGCGCGGGCTTCCATCCGCATCAGGCTCGCGGCGTTACGCTCCGCATCCGTTATCACCGAGCCCTGTAATAAGCCCCGCGCCACGCTGAAGGCGAGACGCGGATTATGGCCGTCAAGCCAGGGCTGAAAGGTGCGCCAAGCCTCGCTTGCCTGCAAAATGCGTTGCGCGCGTTGCCAGACCGAAAGCCCCTGCGGCGCCAATGTCACTTCGCGCCGATGGCCAACCAGCGCCGCGAGACGGCCGACGGCCGGGGCGAGCGCCTGCTGCACATTCTTGTCCGCGAAGCCGAAGGCATCCTCGGCCACCAAGAGCGTCGTGGGAAGTGTAATCGGCAAGGCGCTTCCGAACAAAACCTCGCCAACACGCGCGAACGTCGCGGCATCGCGCGCGAACCAGCCGCAGGTATCACTGCCCGGGGCCTGCACGGCAATGCCGGTAAAATCGATCCGCCCATGCGTCGGCCGGATGCCGTAAAGCCCGCAAAAGCTCGACGGCACGCGCACCGAGCCGCCCGTATCGGTGCCAAGCGCAAAATCGCAGGCCCTAGCGGCCACGGCCGAGGCCGATCCGCTCGACGAGCCGCCCGGCACGCGGCCGGGCGCCACCGGGTTCAACGGCGTGCCGTCATGCGCGTTCTCGCCGAGAATGCCGAGCGACACTTCGTCGGTGATCGTCTTGCCCGTGACCGAGGCGCCGGCATCGAGCAGGGTCTGCACGACCCATCCGTGGCGGGACGGCGTCGGAGCGAAGCGCGGCCAGTCGGGGTTGCCTCCGCCGGTCGGTACGCCGGCGACATCGATCAGATCCTTGACCGCGAAACTGAGGCCGGCGAGCGGCCCCGTCGCCACACCCGGCACATGCGTGCGCGGGCCCGGCACAAAAGCTTCGGTCGAGGTCATGACGCCTTCCGGTCTTGCCAGGTGCCCCCAGGCACGGCGGCGAACAAGGCCCTGGTATAAGCGTGCTGCGGATTAAAAAAGATCTCGGCGGTCGGCGCCACTTCGACCACCTCGCCCTGTTTCATCACGGCGACGCGGTCGCAGACTTGCAGCGCGACGCGCAGATCATGCGTTACGAACAGCATGCTGAGATGCAGCCGCGCCTTGATATCGGCGAGAAGCGCCAGCACCTGCGCTTGCACCGACACGTCGAGCGCCGAGACCGGCTCGTCCGCGACGAGCACTTCCGGATGCAGCGCGAGCGCGCGGGCAATGCCGATCCGCTGGCGCTGGCCGCCGCTGAACTCATGCGGAAAACGCCGGGCGGCGGAGGGATCGAGCCCGACGAGGCCGAGCAACGCTTGCGCCTCCTCGCGGGCCTTGGCAGGCAGGGTGCCGTGGATGATGGGGCCTTCCGCGATGATGTCGATGACGCGCTGCCGCGGATCGAGCGAAGCGTAGGGATCCTGAAACACCATTTGCACACGTTTGCGGACCGGGCGGAGCTGGCGGCGCGAGAGCTGGGCGATATCGGTGCCGCCAAGCAGAATTTCGCCGCCGTCAATCGGCAGGAGCCGCGTGATGGCGCGCGCCAAGGTGCTCTTGCCAGAGCCGCTTTCCCCGACGAGGCCGAGCGTTTCACCGCGGCGCAGTTCCATCGTCACGCCGGCCAGAGCCAACGTGACGCGCCCGCCGAACAGGCCTCGCGTGCCATAGGTCTTGGTGATACCGCGCGCCTCGACGATGAACGGTTGCGTATTCGCCGGCCGCGCCGCCGGCGGCACAAGCTTTGGCACCGCTGCGATCAAGGCCTTGGTATAGGGATGGACCGGTGCGCCGAGCACGGCGCCGGCCGTGCCGCGTTCGACCAAGGCACCACGCTGCAGCACCGCGACCTCGTCGGCAATGTCGGCGACGACGCCGAAATCATGGGTGATAAAGAGAACGGATGTGCCGTGCTCGCGCTGCAGCTCGCGGATCAAATAGAGAATCTGTGCCTGGGTCGTGACGTCGAGCGCCGTCGTCGGCTCGTCGGCGATCAACAGCCGCGGATTGAGTAGCAAGGCCATGGCGATCATCGCGCGCTGGCGCTGACCGCCGCTCAGTTGGTGCGGAAACGAGCGGATGATGCGGCCGGGTTCCGGCAGATGAACGCTGTCGATCAATTCGAGCACGCGGGCGCGGCGTGCGGCTTTCCCGAGCGGCGTATGGATGCGCAGCACTTCATCGAGCTGGCGGCCGATCCTGTGCAGAGGGTTCAGTGCCGTCATCGGCTCCTGGAAAATCATGCCGATTTTCGCGCCACGAATGGCGCGCATCTTGTCTTGCGGCGCGACGGCGAGATCCTGGCCTTCGAACAGGATGCGGCCGCTCCCGACGCGCACATGCGGGCGGGGCAGCAGGCCAAGGATCGAACGCGCGACGAGCGATTTGCCCGATCCGCTCTCGCCGATCAGGCATGTCACCTTGCCGGCGCGTAACACGAGATCGACATCGCTCACCGCATTGGTCCGGTCGGCGCCGGGCGGCAAAGCGATCGTGAGCTTTTCAAGTTCGATAACGGTCTCGCTCATCGATCACGCAGCCTCGGGTTGAGGGCTTCGTTGAGCCCGTCGCCAATGAGATTGATGCCGAGCACCGTGAGCAGGATCGCGATGCCCGGGAAGCTGCATATCCACCAGGCAGAACGTAGAACCGCGCGTCCGGCGCTGATGATCAATCCCCAGCTCATGACATTGGGGTCGCCGAGGCCTAGAAACGCCAATCCGGCTTCGAGCAGTATAGCGGTGCCGATCAGCAGCGAACCGACCGCGATGATGGAGGAGGCGCAGTTCGGCAGCATGTGACTGAAGATGATGCGCGTATCGCTCGCGCCGAGGCCCACGCAGGCCTGCACGAATTCGCGACCACCGAGCGAAACGAATTCCCCGCGCACGAGCCGCGCGATGCTTGGCCAGGAGACGGCGGCGATTGCGATGATCTCGCTAGAGACCGAGGGCGAGAGAATCGCGACGATCAACAAGGCGAAAATGAAGGCCGGGATGGTTTGGAAGAATTCCGTGATGCGCATCAGTACGGTTTCGGTCTTCCCGCGATAATAGCCGGCCACCCCTCCGGCCACCGCGCCAAAGACAATTGCGGCGAGGGTCGCACCGACACCGATGATGAGCGAGGTGCGCGCGCCGTAAGCAATTTCCGCCGCGACGTCGCGGCCGAGCGTATCGGTGCCGAGCAGAAAGCGACCGCCCGGCGGCTGCAAGGCGGGTCCGGCGAGCTTGAACGGATCATCTGGGTAGATCACCGGCGTGAGCACGACGAGCAGGAGAAGGCACAGCAGCACGGCCGCGCCGAACAGAGCCATCCGGTTGCGCGCGAACCGCGCGAAGCCCTGCCGCATGTCAAATCTCCATGCGCGGGTCGAGCATGACGTAGATCACGTCGACCGCGAGGTTGATGATCACGATCAGGCAGGCCGACATGAAGAAGATTGCGAGAAGCAAATTGAGGTCGCGCGATTGCAGCGCGTTGAAGGCAAGCGTGCCGATGCCGGGCCAGCCGAATACGGTTTCCACCACGATGGAGCCGCCGATCAGATTGCCGGCCTGAACGCCGGCAATCGTCACGATAGGCAACAGCGCATTGCGCAGGACATGCCCTGTCATGATGCGGCGCTGGGTCTGGCCCTTGGCACGCGCCGTCGTCACGTAGTCCATGCCGGTTTGCTCCAGGACGGACGCGCGCATGAGGCGCGCATAAAGCGCGAGGTAAAACAGCGCGAGCGAGACGGCGGGCATCACGAGATGCCGACCGACATCCCAAACCTCGGCCCACCCTTCGTGACCGGCGCCGACCGTATCGAAGCCGCTGGTCGGCAACCAACCGAGGCCGATCGAAAAGATCACGATCATCATGAGCCCAAGCCAGAATCCGGGCGTCGCATAGGCGACGAGACTGATCAGCGAAATGACATTGTCGCGCCAGGAATTGCGCCCCGTGGCGGCCACGAGCCCGAGAATGATGCCGAGCGCCAAAGCTGTGCCGAAGGCCGTCAGCATCAATAGGCTCGTTGGCCCGAGCCGTTCGAGAATGAGGCTGCTGACATCGGCATCGTTGCGGAAGGAATAGCCGAGGCTGAAATGCGCCATGTTCGAGACATAGGTCAGGAACTGCATGCCGAGCGATTGGTCGAGGCCGAATTTATGGCGTAGCTCGTCCATATATTCGGGCGTCGCCGCGCCGCTCTCGCCGGCGAGCACGGAGGCCGCGTCGCCCGGCGCGAGATGGATCAACAGGAAGTTGAGCACAACAATCCCGAAGATCACCGGCAGAGCGGTGATGAGCCGGTATCCGATATAGCGGGCCAATCGCACGGTTTACTTTTCCAGCCAGGCCCGTTCGAAAGCTTGCTGCGTACCGAGCGGCCCGGTCGTGTGATCGTGAAGCTTTCGATTGAAGACCGAGACATATTGCACGTCGATGAGCCAGACCAGCGGGCAATCCTCGGCAAGGATCTGCTGCGCCTTTTTGTACAGCTCGGCGCGCTTGCTGTGGTCCGGCTCGCGCATGGCCTCGTTAAGAATATTGTCGAATTCCGGATTGGAATAGAAGCTGTCGTTGACGAAGGTCACGCCCTTGCGGATCTGCGACGTCAGATATTGCTTGTTGAGACCATAGACCGGATCGACGCCCTGGCTCAGGAAGGGCTCGTTAATGTCGTAATCGTAATTGGTATAGACGCGCCGCAACCAGGTGGCGGTGTCTTCCGAGCGCAGCGTCAGATCGATCCCGACGATCGCGAGCGCCTGTTTCAAATATTCGGCTTGGCGTAGCCATTGCTCGCCGAATGAATTGACTTCGAGATGAATGCCGAAGCGCATGCCATTGGCGCCGCGCGGCAGGCCCGCACCGTCAAGCAGCTTGTTGGCAATCTCGAGACGGTCGGGCACGTCGTAATTGCGCACATCGTTGGTATAGAACCCAACGGTCTTGAAGAGGCTGCTGAGCGGGCCGGTGGCCGGCCGGCCGTAGCCATACATGACATCGCGCAGGATCACCTCGCGATCGATTGCATAAGCAATGGCCTGACGTACTTCTTTCTTGTCGAGCGGCGGGTGTTTGGCATTGAGTTCCAGCACGCTCAGGGCGGGCGTCATCTCATAGCCTTTCATCGTTGTATCGAGCATCGGGTTGGTCTTCATCCGCGCGAGATCGGCGTAATTGACGGCGCTGTAGCCGGCGAAATGCGCCTCGCCGGTCTCCAGCGCGGCAGAGCGCGTCGCGGCATCGGGGATGAAACGCGCGATGATATGGTCGAGATAGGGCAGTCCCGGCTTCCAATATTTGTCGTTGCGATCGAGCCGCACGAATTGTCCGCGATCCCATTGCCCGAATTTGAACGGCCCGGTGCCGATCGGCTTGTTGGCCGTCGGATTCTGCAGGATCGGCGTTCCCTCGAAAACCGATTTGCACATGATCGGCAGATCGCGCCCCGCAAGCGCCTTCATGAGATAGGGCGCGGGATTGGCGAGACGCAGAATCGCAGTCATTGCGTCCGGCGTATCGACGTCGGTCAGCTCGGCGAGCAGGAGCGGCGCGAAGGGGTGATATTTTTTCAAAATCTCCATGAAGGAGAATTGGACGTCGGCGCTCGTGAAAGGCTTGCCGTTGTGAAACAAGACGCCTTCGCGCAGCATGAAGGTAATGGACTTGCCGTCGAGCGCAGTCTCCCAAGAGGTCGCGAGATTGGGTTGAGGATTCTGATCCCAGTCGTAGGTCACGAGACCTTCGTAAATTTGTGTAGCGATGGGCGGGATATTGCCCGCGGTCACGGCATAATGAGCGAGCGTCGAGGGCTCGGGCTGCACGATCATCACCATCGTGCCACCCCGCACCGGCTCATCGGCCTTGGCGAAACTGCTAAAGATCGTGCTGGAGGACGCGGCCAACCCGAGGGGCAAAGCCAGAGCGGTACGGCGTGAGATTTTATTCAAAGGTGGATCGTCAATCAAATGCCAGCTCCTCGATGGTGTCCGGGACGAAGCAATTGACGTGCCACCTTTGCTGCTGCGGCATCACATGCACGTGTGAATGCAGCGCTGATTGATCGATGATTGTGGGGAAAGAGTCGCCGTTGGCCTCGGGTGACGATCTGTTGCTGGAGCAAAATCTCCCACCCATCATACCCCGTCAAATTAAGTAGCGGGACTTTCTGATGGTTGCCGATTTTGTGCTGTGGATCTTTCCGATCGTGTAACAAGACAAGCCGCTTCTTGATGTCGACGTCGGGCCACTCGGGCTATCGTTCTTACTGAGAACGCCGCAACGAAATCGCAACGAATTGGGTGAAACGACCGTGAACAAAACGTGGTGGAAACGCCTGCCATGGCAAGAAAAATCAATAACTTAGAAGATATTCACTGCGTTCGGGACGCAGGGGTCGCAGGTTC
>Ga0073928_10006541_pt1 | contig 15623 bp, 18 predicted proteins | sample PaiPotPPA55metaG_FD_76969 | JGI IMG/M metagenome (GOLD analysis project Ga0073928, IMG submission 76969) | Iron sulfur acid spring bacterial and archeal communities from Banff, Canada, to study Microbial Dark Matter (Phase II) - Paint Pots PPA... ... | reverse complement strand
TTGTTTGCGGATTCGTGGCGATCATGCGGCATTGCCTCGTCCGTCTACCTCCTGCCTTCTCTTTCTCTTCCTTTGCTTTTGCTGCGGGTGCGAGTGACTCGCTGTGGACCCACCTTCGCCAACGGCGGGCTCCGGCGGGTAAACTGCGGCTCTTCATGGCGCTGTGGATCCGCGCGCCGGAATCAGATTAGCATTCGGAGCGAGAATTGAAACTGTCCTAGGTGCTGAAGAAAGTACAGCTGTACTCGCGTACCCCAACGGCCATCAACACATTCGTCGAGTAGAACACGCATCTAGGAACGGGCGAGGAGAAGGTGCTTCGCTTCTTCGAGGGCGGCGACGGCTGATTCACGCGTGACCGTGGGAAACCCTTGCAGGAAATCCTCGAGCGTTTCTCCTCCCTCGAGGTAATCGAAAAGGGTTTGGATTGGCACTCGCGTCCCGCGAAAAACAGGGGTTCCGCCGAGAATGTCGCGGTTTTTGACGATCACGTTCACAAATTGATTGTATCACGAGGAGCGAATCATACCGGGCAGCTTTGGTGAACCATCCGTGGTAAGGCGTAAGGCAAGAAAAACCCGCACCCTTGCAAGAACCGCAAGGACGCGGCACCCAGCGTTCTTTGGTTGTGGCGGGAATTGACCTTGTGTGCTGTGAGGATCCTGCGCTTCGAAGGTCGGCCACCCGCCGAAGCAGAGTGAAAGGAGAGGCGAGCAAAAAAAAACCGCACCCTTGCACAAACCGCAAGAATGCGCCACCCACCGTTCTTTAACTGCGGCGGGAATTGGGTTCGTGTGCTGTGGGATGCTGCGCTTTGAAGGGCCGGACGCCCGCCATCGCCAAGTCTCGATAAACGCGGGAAATCTGCCCAAATCCACCTGTCCGGTAATCCGACTCATCAGGACCTAGCCAACACTGCATGGTTCGATCCAGGGATATGCTCACTTCCCAACAATCACTTGAGGGCCAGCGGCCTAGTTCGGTATCCAACTGTCCGGCAAAAATTGCACCTAAATGCACACATCCTTTGGCCGCCTGCTCAGTTAATCTTTCCCGTCGACGACGGTTGGCCGACAGCGAGACCTAAGTAATTTGCACGCCGTCACTTGCCGAGTATGATCTGGCGCACGAGGGAGCAAAGCAATAGCCCCGAAGCTGATTACATCTGGCATTGTCGTTGCATCTTCCGCGGTAAGGATACCCCGAGCCAACGCGATGATGCACAACGAGCCATGCTGCGAAGAGCCTCAAGCACATTTGATGGGCAGTCGATATATTTGGTTTTTGGCTTTACTGCTTTTGCCGTGTGTCAACACCACTTGTTTCGGCCAGACAGTAACAATTCGCATCGTGAATGTGGCAAATGAAACGCCAGTGAGGAACAAAAAGATCGACATTTTTGGAATTACTGGAACGGGAGCTGCCGAGCAAGACGAGCGACGCAAGCTCATCACCAAATCCGCTAGACCTGATTTGCGATTTGTGACCGACGCCAACGGTGAGGCCAAGTTTGAACTGCCGAAACCTGCACCTACTTACTTCTATGTTCTCGCTGACCTAAGCGGTCCACGTTGGGATTGCTTTTGCCTGGTACGAGTCTCCACAGAAGAAATGACGCAGAAAGGATTCATGACAAGATCAGCGTACAGCGCGCGTACTACACCCTCTGTTCAGCCGAAGCCAGGAGAGATCCTTTTTGAGGTTCGACCAACACCATGGTGGATGCAAATTCTGTACCCGCTACTGAAGGATTAGCGGCTCTAAGTTCCCCCGATGACGCGCAAACCGGACAAGTGCCTCAATGTCCGGTAATTCGACTTACCAGGACTTGACCACGTGGTCCGTCGACAATTTCCGGTTTGCCGAAGACGCTCCCGACAATGTGCTCGAACGCCGGCTAAAGGGCTGTTCAGAGCCCGTGAGCCAGCTGGTGCGGAGATGCATCCAGACTTACCGTGGCGCCCAACCCGGCGTAAACATAGTGATCACCGAAAGCTCGCTTTAGTGCGGCGAACGCGGGCTCTCCAGTACAGTGGCCAGGGGCAATATATTCAACTTTGAAACGATCATGCAACGCGGTGACGATCTTCGCGATATCCGGGTCGGGCGCCACGACTAGATGGAATCCGCCAACGACGAGGTGAACGCGCGGATTTATGACGCTTGCCAATTCGACGATTCTGTCGATGCCGGGGTGCGAACAGCCGACGACAACGACCAGCCCATCGGGCGTGTCGATAGCCAGAGACAGCTCGCGCAATTCAAGCGTGCCGGGCTTATCGGAGACGAGAGTGAGCAGATGAATGTCGGGCGCGATGTCCGTTTCCTTGTCCACGAGCCGGAAATTAGCGCCGGGCCAGGCCGAACCAAACCGCATGATCTCCGGTGGCGTACCGCTGTAGTACCGCTGCGCGGGCGCGAGAGCAAGGTCCTTGCGATAGAAAGTGCCAGGCAAGTCCGCGCCATACACGCCGAAACCTTCCTTCGGCGCATAGATGGTCACTTTGGGATTCACGCTTAAGAGGTAGCTCATCCCACCCATGTGATCCCCATGGCGGTGCGACATGACCACGAAATCCACTTTGGACAGGTCAATTCCTTTTGCCTTGGCGTTCTGGGCAAGAATGTCAGGGTTGTTTCCGGTATCGAACAAGATGCGCTTGCCGCCGTATTCAACAAGAGCAGCGTAACCCCAGTCTTTCTGCATTGCCGAATCTTCGCCAAAGGCGTCGTAAAGAACAGTAATTTGGGCATGCGCCGGATCGGCGGATGCGCTCTTGATAGATGCGCCCGTCGGGTTGCCGATGAGAACGAGAAGCGCCGCAGCCAATGAAAGAACGCCAGACCTGACGGTCGTTTTCATCCTCCTGAGCTGAAATGTGTATATATCAACCGACGATGCGACGCAAAGCTTCCCGTCGAAGGCTCTGCTTTGGCGGGTCGGTCACCCTTCGAAGCGCGGCATTCGCACAGCACAGGAAGTCAATTCTGCCAGAACCAAACAACGCTGCGTGGCGCGTCCTTGCGGTTTGTGCAAGGACGCGGTCTTCTTTGCGCTTTGAGCCGGTCGATCGTGCCGTGATGATTCGAAGGTGTATTCAGTTCATTCTGTAGAGCTGGCTTTCAGCCGGTGCTGTTGCGGGCAAGATGCCGACGTTACAAAATCGGCCCCGCTCGGCTATGGAGCAATTCGAAGAGTAAGAAGTAGGACGTAAGCCGGGAAAAGGAAAGAAAAAGCAGTAGGAAGCAGATCCCTCACGCCGCCCAAAATACGGGCGGGTTCGGGATGACACAGGGGGACCGCGTTCCTTGGCCCCGTATGACGGGCAACCCGGAAGTAATCCGAGATGGTGGGACTTAAGACAGGCGTGTTGTGCTGGGAATCTCGCTCACACCATCGAGGTACGACGCACCCGTTTGGCAGCAAGAGGCTGGACCAACCGTATTCAGTTCTTTTCCCGAGACCGATTGAATAAGTGCAGTGGAAGGCCCCTTAGGGCTTTGCGGACGGCTGCCAGAGCTCAATCTTATTCCCATCCAGATCATAGATCCAGGCAAAGCTACCGTAGGATTCATTCATTCGTTTGGGATCGATCTTTACTCCCTCTTGTTTTAAGCGATCGAGCAAAGCATCCAGATCGTCCACGATGTAGTTGACCATGAAGGGTGGATCGAAATAGTTAGAGGAGGCGGGAAAAACAGTCCAAACTGTAACATGTTCCTTCTGCGGGTCGTCGTGTTCGCGCCACGGAAGCATCATGCCTCCGCCTTTGTCAGCGAGTCCAAGGTGCTTCGAATACCATTCGCGCATCTGATCACGATTAGCGGATTTGAAGAAGACACCGCCGATTCCAAGGATGCGCCCGCGCTGCTCCGTTTTGACAGGCGGCTTCGACTTCTCAGGTTGCGGAGATTGCACTTGCTGTCCTCCTATTGAACAGACCGAGACGAGCAACAGCGAGCCGAGCGCGATTGTGCTCCACCGTATTCCTTGCATGCGCGGGTTATACATCGATTCGAACGGAGAAAACAAGGGCGAATGGGGCGAACCGCGAGCGCATGAGGTCTCGAACTGGCTTAGCATCGCCCCGTACAGAACCAGGCTTGCGGGATCGCAAATTGCGTGTTCATCGGCACGAGGTGCGTATGATTCCTGCAAAGTAACAAAGCATTCGATCTCATCGAGGCGCATCTGCCTCAAGGAAGATTGTCGAAAAAGAGATAGAGCGAAGCAATGCGGCCCTTCCGCGCGACGATGAAATCGGTTCCCGCGTACGCCGGTGGTTTGCCGGGAGTGCCAGATACCCATCGAACGCGTCCGGCATCACCTAATTCCTCGGGAGGAGAGAGGGGCTGATATTTGAAATCTGGATGTGTTGCTTTTATCACACCAGCAATACGATGGATCTCGTCTCGGCCGCGAAATGTACCGCCTTTTGGATCGTAGAATACTGCGTCTTCGTGATAGAGCTCATCGACTGCAGCGCGACGACGCACGGGGTCATTTTCGCCGAATACGTCGCTCAGATTACGAAGGAGCAAGGTCGATATGCTGTTGGACATGGTGTTCTCCGTTTCAGATCGCAGGCCGTGAGCCTCCCGACCTAGGGCCAATTTTAAGGCCTTTCGGCTCGATTCAGGCAACTGCTGTGCAAAGGAACAGCGTCACTTGACGAATCCGCTCTGATTCTGCTTAAAGCATTTTAGCTTCTTGTCGAATTGGAGGCTCAAGATGAACGATCAACAAAAGAAGGAGCCGTATTCTGGGGTGCGAGATCAAGAGATCCGTGCGGCACTGGACCAGCATTGGGCGGCGTCCGATGCCAACGATTTTGAGACGGAACACCGTATCTATCGCGAGGACGCGGTGCTGGAATACCCGCAGTCAGGCGAGCGAACTCGCGGTCGACGCAACATACAGAACCAGCGGGCCGGTCAGCCGAGCAAAAAGCGGTTTTCTATCCGACGAATCATTGGCGGCGGTGAGCTTTGGGTCACCGAATTCATCCTGACATATGACGGCAAGCCGTCCTACACCGTGAGCATCATGGAATTCAGGGGCGACAAGGTTGCGCGGGAAACACAGTACTTTGCGGATCCATTCGTGGCTCCCGCATTCCGCGCTCAATGGGTCGAACGGATGGGCACATAAGCTCGAGGCGCGAGAATTCCGTAACGACACAGCCATTTGCGGTTGCAGCATAATTGTTGAGAACGGAGATTAACGCCAGAGACCCGCTGAGTCCTGATTGACGCGGAAGCTTTAAATGTTCGTCCTGTCCCTTAGGATTGCGTTAGAATGCGCCCCCGTGCGAACGCTTCTGCTTACGATTCTTTTTGTCTGCCCCGCCGCCGCTCAATCCTGGACCATCGAGACGAGCTTGATGGAGGGCAGCCGCTGGAACTCGAATCTTCGCGCTGTCTCCGCCACTCACGCCCGCGATCCGGAGCGCCACCCTGCCCCGGTGATCTGGGCGTCTGGTTCAGATAGCCGCCTGCTTAAATCAAACGACGGCGGGAAACACTATGCACGCCAGTTGGTCAATAGCGGCCGGGCCCTCGATCTCCGCGGAATCCAAGCCTTCAATGAAAAGGTCGCCTACGTCATGTCCAGCGGCCCGGGGAAAATGTCGCGCATCTACAAGACCCACAGCGGCGGCTTCGCCTGGAAGCTCCAATTTTCTGGCTCGCGCCCGCAGTTCTTCCTCGACGCGCTGGTCTGCATCTCCGAAAAGGAATGCTTCGCGCTCAGCGATCCCGTCGACGGAAAATTCGTACTCATCAGCACGACCGATGGCGAGCACTGGAAAGAACTCCCGGGTGACGCGATGCCCCCAGCCCTGCCCGACGAAGGAGCCTTCGCCGCGAGCGGTTCCTGCCTCGCCATCTACGACAACCGAGAGATCTACTTCGTCACAGGAAGCGGCGCTGCGCGAGTGTTTCATTCGCCCGATCTCGGCCGAACCTGGACGGTGACGGACACGCCCATCGCAAAAGGCCATCCGTCCTGGGGAGCGTTCTCGATCACACGCTTGGGAAGCATCCTTGTTGTCGTCGGCGGGGATTACAACGATGACGCCGGCCCAGAGCGCACGGCGGCCTACTCGCTTGACCAGGGCGTCACGTGGAATCTGGCCGCGGGACCGCCAGGAGGATTCCGTTCAGCGGTCGCGTTCCTCGATCGCAACACGCTTCTGACCGTCGGCACGGGCGGCGAGGACGTGAGCACCGACCAGGGCGCGCACTGGACGCGAACCGGCGACCTCGACCTCAACGCCATCGCCGTCCTCGACGGCACCGCCTGGGCCGTCGGCCCCAATGCCACCATCGCGCGCTGGAGCGATCACAACCGCTGATTATAAGTTTGGCGCTCTGTGGTTGAATGTGGAAGTACGAGCCCGCCGCTTGAAGAGGGATACCACGCACAAGTCCCGATTAACGATTAACGCCGTTACCGGAGAAGTGAAGGGCTGCGTCACATCTCCGCTAAGTTTCTCCCTTTGGACCTAGCCGCCGATTCCTTTCAGATCGTCCTTGGCTTGCTGCTCTGCTTCTTTCGTGGCTTGTTTGGCGTTGGCGTCCGGCTTCAACTGATGGATGGCTTTGGTCAGGCCTTCGGGTTTCTCTCCGTCAACGACCTTGCATCCGGATATATTCGCGCTGGTATGCACGCCTGTTGCGTCGGCGCGAAGGCAGTTGAAATCCACTCCGAGATTGTGGCTGGCGTGAAGGGCAGCGAGGCACCCGTCCAATGACGTGAATGGCACGCACGCGTCGGTCGCGGTAGCGCCGGCGGGCAGCAGCCCTTGGGCTTGCAGGCTGGGAGTGAGCTTATTCTCTGCGTCGCTTCTGTTTTCGGACGACGCGTCGGCGGAATTCTTGGAATCTTTCTTCACCCAATTGATCGGATTGAGCGAATGCAAGCTGTGCGAGTTTTCTTGCGCTGCAGCGGCCGCACCATTGCCCGCGGGCCCTTGCGCCGCGGCGCGTTCCGCACCGAACGTCAAAGAAATCGCAACACCGAAAAGCAAAACTGCGCCAACTAAGAGCGTTTTTTTCATAGGTGCTCCTTCGCTGAACTACCGGAGAGGCTGCTGGACGTGGCCTCACACCCAGTAGGCCACACCGCAAGCACCGCCGTGCGCCGAAGCGGAGGGTACTACTCCAATCGGTCACGCTGGCCTATCGAACAGGTGGGGATGTTAGCAGCGGCTTCTCGCAAAGCAGTCGAAGATTCAGCCTCAATTTGCATGCGCGATGGGCGATTCGGCCCCAAAATTATGCACCGAGCCCGAAGGCGCCGGCATCGAATCACGTCAGGAGGAAGACATCATGCAAGCTGCAGTGGTACCCGCTGTGAGCGGTTCCTGGGAAGTGAAAGATGTTCCACAGCCCCAACCGGGCCCCAACCAAGTGCTAGTGAAGATGCACGCAAGCGGCATTTGCTACACCGACGTGCACGAAACTCTGGGACACCTTCCCGGGCAATTCCCGCGAATTTTGGGCCACGAGCCGGTCGGCGAGATCGTTGCCGCGGCGCCCGGCGTCGCCACGCGCAAGGTAGGCGATCGCGTCGGCACCGCATGGATTCAATCCACGTGCGGACGCTGCGAGTGGTGCCAGCGCGGCCGGAGGATGTTCTGTCCCTACATGAAGGGTACGGGGCTCGATACACAAGGCGGACACGCGGAGTTCATGCTGATGAATGCCGACGCCACCTATCTGATTCCCGACAGAGTTTCGTACGAGCAAGCGGCGCCGATCTTCTGCGCGGGCTACACGGTCTACAGCGGGCTGCGCTGGGCCGATCCCCAGCCGCATGAGCGCGTGGCCGTCCTCGGCATCGGCGGGCTTGGTCACCTGGCTGTGCAATACGCGAAGGCTACGGGCTTCGAGACCATCGCGATTTCGCACTCCCCCGACAAAGACAAGTCGATCCGCGATCTCGGCGCGGATGAAATTGTCCGCGACGGAAAGAGCCTTGCCGCAGCGGGTGGCGCGGACATCATCCTCAGCACATCGAATTCCACGAAGTCGATGGTGGACAGCATTCAGGGGCTGCGGCCAGACGGCCGGCTGATCACCATGGGAGCCGACGCGGAACCGCTTTCAATCTCGCTGATGGACCTGATCATGAAGCGCATTCGCATCATCGGCAGCCAGCAAAACGGTCCCGAGTATCTCTACGAAGCGCTTGATTTTGTGGCGAAAGGGAAAGTCAAAACAATCGTCGAGACGTACCCATTGGCTGAGGCTCCGAAAGCGTATCAGCGTGTTGTCGACGGCAAGGCGCGCTTCCGCGCCGTCCTGACGATGTAAGCCGCACGCAGGAGGTGATCCGCGCGTGGCATCGATCCTGGGCGCGGATTACGAGCAATCTGCTGTTGGAATAAATCTCGCGGAGAATCAGCATGAACGCTCTCGATCACTTGTTACAACGCAACAAAGAATTTGCTGTTCAGCAGTCTGCTACGGGCGCACTAATGCCCTCGCTTTCGCAGGTGATGCCCTAGGTAAAGGCGCTCATCATCGGTTGCGCTGACATGCGCGCGGATCCGGCTCATGTCCTTGGAATTAAACCGGGCGAGGCCGTGGTGCTGCGCAACATCGGCGGGCGAGTCACTGCGGGGTTGTTGGAGCAGTTGGGTCTACTCGGGCGAATCGGTGAGGTTGTCGGAAAGATTCCGGGAGGCGGCGGAGAGTTTCACATCGTCGTGCTTCAGCACACCGATTGCGGCATCCGTCACCTGGCCGGCGACCCCGCCATGCTGGCGCACTATTTTCAAATACAGGAAGGCGAACTCAAGACAAAAGCGGTCGGCGATCCCCGCGCGGCGGTTGCCGTCGACGTTGCTGCGCTCCGGGCGATTCCCGCATTGCCGGGCGCGTGGCTCATATCAGGCCTCGTGTACGACGTGGCGACCGGACTTGTTGACGTCGTCGTACCCCCAGCGCCGATTCGTACGGCGTAAACATCAAGGCTTGATTTAGAACATCGCGGACTCCTTCTAAGCGTTGCTATGGGCTGCACTTTTGGTCTATGCTGCAACTTCAGCGTGATTTCTTGCGTATCTATATCCGAGCGTCGGTTTGGCATTCGTTTGCCTTTTGCCACCTCCTTTTATCGTGAGAGCACCGAAAATGTTTAACGATGCACCCAAGCGGAAGTCTTGCCGTTTTCGCAGCGAGCGCAAGCTTCGCTCTGCAACAGGATCTGCGGTGCTGTGTGGCATGCTCTTCGCCGCGAGCGCTCTCGCGAGTTTCTTCTCCTCTCCCGCGCGCGCACAGCAGACTGATGCCGCGACGCCCGTTGTGGTTCAGCCGGGTGCGCCGGGACAGCCGAGCAAGCGGCTGCCGTCGTCGACAAAGGCCACGCTGCCGCCGCGGTCGCAAGCGGATGTGGAATTCATGCAGGGCATGATCATGCATCATTCGCAAGCCGTGGAAATGACTGCGCTGATCCCCTCGCACACGCAGAACAAGGAGCTGCGCTCGCTGGGGGCGCGAATCAGTAGCTCGCAGTCGGACGAAATAAAGCTTATGCAGCGCTGGCTGGCCGCTCGCGGAGAATCCGTTTCCATGGCGATGCCGGACATGAATATGTCGCACCAACCGATGGCTCTTATGCCGGGTATGCTTACGCCCAATCAGATGGAGGCGCTGCGGAACGCCAAGGGCGCGGAGTTCGACCGCCTGTTTTTGGTCGGGATGATTCAGCACCACAATGGCGCGTTGATAATGGTTAAGGATTTGTTCGACACCGCGGGCGCGGGGCAGGATGCCGATCTGTTCAACTTCGCGACGGATGCGGACAATTCGCAGCGCGCCGAAATCAGGCTTATGCAGTCCATGTTGGAGAAAAAACCGTTAGAGGAGAAACGATGAATCGAATGCCCAGTGTTGCTTTCCGCGTGGCGGTGGCCGCGATTATTTTCTGTTCCGGCGTAAGCCGGGTGCACGCGCAGACTAAGACGCCTCCACCTCCGCCGCCCGCGCAGGAATCCGCGAAATCGCCAGATGGCGACGAGAATCCCTTTGCTCCGCAGCCGGCGGCGCCGCTTCCGCCGGGGATGACGGGATCGGACGTCAACGATCCCCGCTTCAAGCTAACGCCGGGAATGTATGACGCGGGCGAAGCGTCGATGGGCATCAAGCACCTCCTGCTGCTCAAGAAGCCTGACGCGTTTCAACTCGGTGCCTCCGAGCCCGATGATCCGAAAGTGCAGAAGACGCTTGGCCAGCTCGGTGTGGGCGGCGACATCTCGAAGCTGCCGAAAGAGCTGCAGCTGGTGATCGCGCAACTCGCCTTCGCGAACTCGGACTTGGCGTTCCAAGGTAACCATCTTTTCCAAGGCAACTTTTATGGCGTGGATATCTACGACATCTCTCATCCGGCGAAGGCCGCGTTGTTGACCTCGCTGGTGTGCCCCGGCGGGCAGGGCGACGTGTCCGTCTACAAAAACCTGCTGTTCATGTCGGTCGAGATGCCGAATGGCCGCCTCGATTGCGGCACGCAGGGCTTTCCGCCGGAGCCTCCGCCGCCCGCAGGGCACGAAAAAGAACGCCGCTTGCCGGCAGCTCAAAAGGACCGTTTCCGCGGCGTGAGGATCTTCGACATCTCGGACATCAAGAACCCCAAGCAAGTGGCTGCGGTGCAGACGTGCCGCGGTTCGCATACGCATACGCTGGTGGTGGATCCCAACGATAAAGACAACGTTTACATCTACGTCTCTGGCACATCGTTTGTGCGTCAACAGGAAGAACTGGCTGGCTGCTCGGGCGAAAAGCCGGACAAAGATCCGAACACGGCTCTGTTTCGTATCGAAGTAATCAAGGTTCCAGTAGCGGCGCCGCAGGATGCCAAAGTGGTGTCCAGCCCTCGCCTATTTATCGATCCGCGCACGGGCGCGCTGAACGGCCTGAACAATGGCGGTAGCCATGGCAAGAAGGAGGCAGAGCCGGCGGACACGGATCAGTGCCACGACATCACCGTGTACTCGGCGATCGGTCTCGCGGCAGGCGCGTGCTCCGGCAATGGGATTCTGCTGGACATCAAGGATCCGGTCCATCCAAAGCGTGTGGATGCCGTGAACGATCGCAACTACTCCTACTGGCACTCGGCTTCCTTCTCCAACGATGGGACGAAAGTTGTGTTCACCGACGAGTGGGGCGGCGGCCTGGGCGCGCGGTGCCGTGCGAACGACCCGAACAAGTGGGGCGCCGACGCTATTTTCCATCTGAAGGACGACAAGCTCACCTTCGAGAGCTATTACAAGTTGCCGGCGGCGCAGAGCGACACGGAGAACTGCGTCGCGCACAACGGCTCGCTGATTCCGGTTCCCGGCCGCGATATCGAAGTCCAGGCTTGGTATCAGGGCGGCGTCTCTGTTGTGGACTTTACCGACTCGACGCACCCTTTCGAGATTGCCTACTTCGATCGCGGGCCGATCGATCCGAAGATGCTGGTGCTCGGCGGCGAGTGGTCGGCCTATTGGTACAACGGCAACATCTATGGTTCGGAAATTGCCCGCGGCCTGGATATCTTCGAACTGACTCCCACAAAGTTCCTGACGCAGAACGAAATCGACGCGGCGAAAGCTGTCCGCGTGGACGTGCTGAACGTGCAGAACCAGCAGAAGATCGAATGGCCTGCGCAGTTGGTTGTCGCGAAGGCCTATCTGGATCAGTTGAAGCGCTCCCAAGCTTTGCCGGCAGACCGAATCGCAGCCCTCGAGAAGGCCATCCGAGGCGCGGAAAGCTCGCACATGAGCAAGAGCAACGTGGCGAAGCTGGAGGGAATGGCGGCGTCCTTGGACGAGAGCGCCTCCACGGCAAAGACTCCGGCTGACTCGAAACGTTTACACGCTTTGGCGGACATCCTGAAGCATCCGTCCGCATAATCCGTAGTTCGCATGTTCAAACTGGGAGGAGGCACCGACACCTATGGCACATTCAAAAAACTCGCTTTTCAAAACAACCACCCTTACCGCGGCGGCATTGGCTGGCTTTCTCATGCTCGTGGGTGCGCCGCACCTGCGAGCCGATGACGACTGCCAGCGACGCATCGCCAGAGCCGATCACAGGCTGCACGAAGCTATCGAGCGTCACGGTTACCAGAGCGAGCAGGCCGAGCATCGGCGCCACGATCTGCACGAAGTGCGTGAGCGCTGCTGGAATGCCAACCATCGTTGGTGGGATGAACACGAGCATCGCTGGCATACCGAACATGATTGGGATGAGCACGACCATGATCACGACCGCGATCATCGGTGAGTGATATCGCAAGGTAGGCTCGATAACCGGGCTACCGGAGAAGGGTGCTCGAGTTCTCCCGTAGCCCGGCAAACCTTCCCAAGTCCATCAATCTCGCTTCGCAAGAACGATACTCTGCACGAAGGAGTGCATCGCTGCCGGATGGCTCGCCAAACGCCGTTTGAGACCGGCCTCCAGCTTGTCTCCGAAAATACGGAGCGCCTCAGCTTGTTGTAGGCGCCCTTGCCTTCCATCACGCCATGAGTCGGTGTTGGTTCGTTCGCCATCGCATGTTCCTCTTTCTTGGTGGAAGCACGCTTAGATGAATCATCTCTTAGTACGCCCGCGCGATTTTCCTACGGCCCGTGGCGGAATTTCAAGCGCTCTAAATTTAGCTATCCTGTGGCTTGTGTCGCGGCAAATCAGGAGCAAAAGGGAGGGCGGCGGCACGAAGAAAGAGCCGCACCCTTGCACGAACCGCAAGGACGCGGCACCGAGCGTTCCTAAGCTGTGCAGGGAATTGACTTCGTGCGCTGTGCGGAATGCCGCGCTGCCAAGGGTCGACCACCCGTCATGCGGCGTCCTACATTGGGGCCGCCGTTCCATCCGACCACATGCCAGTCTCCATCAGGAACACATCGATCGGCTCCGGGTTGCCGTTGAACAAGGGAGCTAGTAAGAGCGGAGATCCCGGGAACGATACCGACAGTTTATTTGAGGAGTCCACGGGATTTGCGCCCCATACCGCGCCATCCATGAGCGGCGTGTAAAACATAAGATGAGCCATGTTGTGCCCGCCCGCGTCGGTTAGATACGCGTCCTTGGACATCATGTAGGACATCGCGCCAGCTTCGAGCCCCGGCAGTTCCTTGTTCTCAATCGCGGTCTTGATACTCGCTCTCACTTCAGCTTTGGACTTTCCCGCCAATACGAGTTTTGTCCTCATCAAAGTCATCGGCAGCACAGTTCGCGCAGCCGGCGGATTGAAGCAGAGCGCGCCTCGAGTTTTAGGACTCCAAAACTCCGGACTATCGAATGGGTTCATCCACCCGCGTTCTACAACGCAGACGAAGCCATTCTTGCCTTCGACCGCCGCTTCATAGCCATGGCTTCCGAGGATCATGACTGTGGCATCGCGGGAAATGGATGGCGGAGCCGCGCTTCGCGCCAGGGCGATCTCGGCAGTTCGCTCCATAAGGTATTGGTTTAGGGGCGGCATGCTCGGATACTGAGTTTTTGCGTCCGCCGCTTGCGGCTGCCGCGCCCCGCCCAGTGTGATAAGCAACGCAAGGGCGCCCAATGCAACTACCTTAAATGTCTGTCCGTTCATTTGATTCCTCCGTGAACCTCGGATTCCCACAGTAACTTCGATAATTGCTGCTGGATTGATGTTTGTTTGTCATTATACCGACCAGTTTGTATGTTCTCAACGGGCGTACCGGTCGACGAGTTCGGCTTTACGAAGCTATCGAGTGTCACGGCTACCAGAGTGAGCAGGCCGAACATCGGCGCCATGGTGCGTGGCTCACGCCGGAGTTGCTCACTTCGGCAGCTCGGTCCCGGCCTGCTCCGCCACCATGTACGCGGCGTACCAGTCGGGCCAGTTCGGATCGGCCGCGCCGATCAGCTTCTCGTGCTCGCCGTGGGCCGCCGAGGCGCGCCGCATTGCGCTCGCCAGATCGTTCGCCGAAGCGAAAGTTGTGGCCGCGGGGTCGATGCGGCCAGCCAGTCGCGTGGTGATTTCCTGGAACAGCCAGCCGTTGCCGTCTGGATCACGGAACGAAGCGAACGAGCGATAGCTGCCATGATTGGGATCCGGACCGCTGACGCGGACTCGTCCAAACAGGAAGGCCTCGTCCGTGCCCGCGTACACGCCTTCGTTGTGGAACACTTCGCTGATCTGGACGCCGCGATCGAGCAGGTTTTTGCGCGCGGCCTGGATGTCGGAGACGATCAGGTACAAGCCCTGGGCGGAGCCGGGCGCCGCCGGAGTGACGTTCTCGCCGAAGATGACCGAGCAGCCCGAGCCCGGCGGCGTGAACTGGATCACGCGGAAATCTTTACCGCTGTCGTAGTCGGCGTCGAGCCGCCACCCGAGCTTGGCGTAGAATTGCTTGGCGCGGTCGACATCCGAGACGGGGATGACCACGATTTCAAACTTCATGTCGACTGTCGCGACGCTGGTGTCGATACCACGGACTGCGTTCGTGCTCATAGCTGCCTGCTGAGTTGTGTCATTTTCTCGCCTCCATGGAACGTGCGCGCCGCTGCTGTTCAGGGTGCGTGACGGGTGAAGACGAAGCCGCGATCACCGCTGTTATGCCGCGTTTGTTACTCGCTGATTAACGCGCTCATCGGAGAGCGCATGGGCCGGGCTTACCTGAACAGGCGATCGAGGGCGAGGTCTCCACCGCCTGTGGTGACGATCACCAGATTCATTGCGATAAGCATCATTTCGTAACTCCAACCATTCGTCCCTGATTTGCCCCAGAAGCCCGAGTGCCAAACGAATATTTTCTTCTGGGCCGCGCCGAGCATGAGTAGAATCAAACCGATGGCGGCGAGTTGCGCGAAAACGCCCGAAATTACTCCGAGTCCACCCGCTAACTCAGCTGCGCCCAGAAAAACTGTAAAGCTCTTGCCCATCCCAATGTCCTTGCTTCGCGTTTCCGGATCTTTGAGATGTTTGTAACCGCTGGTGACGAACACGATGCCAACCATGAGGCGCAGCAGCAGCAGCCCGACATCGGTAAACCGGGCCAGTTGAGGAAAGATCATCCAAGTCACTCCGAACCGCACCGAGCGAGGAATCGGCGACAATATAGCCGTTTCAGGGGGATCGCGACAAGTTGTCAGTGCCTGACTAACGCGCTTACTGGAGAAGTGGAAGCGCGTCTTAACCTGGATTGGTTATATCGTGTTGCGTCAAAGTGGCTATTGTTGTTCACTACCGCTAGGCTTAACTTCTCTTGCCTGCGATCTTAATTAAACTGGAACAGTCATGGCGGCGGAAAAGACGACGATGGCCTTCGGCTGGCGCGTCTACGGCCTGGGTGTGATGGCGGTGGGCTTGGCCTGCCTGGCGTTTGGGGACTTTGACCCGGGGCAGCCTGTGCCCGAGCACTTTCTCGCTCGCACCGCCCTAGCCTATGCCTCCGGTGCGTTCATGGTCGTGGCGGCTGCGGTTGTCGAGTGGCGCCGAACCGCAGCCTGGGGCGCCGCGGCGCTCACCGTCTACTACGCGCTCGTTGTCGTCGTCCTGATGAACGGCCGCCTGCTGCTCACCGATTACGCCGTATTCGTCACCTACGAAAACATCGCCATGCAGCTCGCGATTACGGCGGGCGGACTGATCGTCTACGCCACCACCG
>Ga0073928_10006540_pt1 | contig 15624 bp, 9 predicted proteins | sample PaiPotPPA55metaG_FD_76969 | JGI IMG/M metagenome (GOLD analysis project Ga0073928, IMG submission 76969) | Iron sulfur acid spring bacterial and archeal communities from Banff, Canada, to study Microbial Dark Matter (Phase II) - Paint Pots PPA... ... | reverse complement strand
CGGCCCAAAGGCAGCGTCTATGTGGACGCGCATCAAAATTCCGAAGCGCAATCGCTGGCCTCGGTATATTCCGTCCGTGCTTTTCCCCACGCGCCTGTCTCAACACCGCTCCGCGCCGCCGAACTGACTCCCAAAACTCTTCCGGAGACATGGAATTTATCTTCTATTCGCCGACGCATCGACGAAAAAGGCGATCTTTGGTCCGAGTTTTGGAACTCGCGTCAAAAGCTTGAGCCTGCGGTAAAACGCTTGGAAAAGAGCCTAAAGTAAGCTGGCCACCCTGCGCGTGTTCGAGCGGCACTACCGGAACTAACGTGGGAGCCTACAGGTTTACCTTGATTGCACTAACCCGCTCAAATGCCTAGTCTTGTCAGTCAAAGCTCGCGTTCCCGGCCGGTTCGCTCGTAAGCCCTTTGAGGGCAATCGGCAGATCTGGCCCCGGAAGGAGAAGGTTACTTTGTTGCTCATGATCTTGGTCATCGTCCTCCTGCTCGCTCTTTTCGGGAGTCTGCCTAGTTGGCCACACAGCAGAAACTGGGGATATTACCCCAGCGGCGGCATAAGCCTTATTTTGCTCATTCTGCTAATCCTGTTTTTGATGGGCCGCCTTTGAAACACAAGGAAATTTGAATGCCGCTGACGATTTTGGTTGTGGATGACGAGAAAACCGTGCGCTCCGCGCTCGAACGGCTTCTAAGCGGTCGTTCAGAATGGAAAATCGTCGGAGAAGCAACTGACGGTCTGGAAGCCGTAGCCAAGGCCCGCGATCTTAAGCCCGATGTCGTAATCATGGACGTCACCATGCCTGAAATGAACGGCCTGGAGGCCACTCCCCGGATCAAGAAGGTTCACCCCGCAACCGAGGTGTTAATTTTCACCCAGCATGATTCCAATCAAATGATCCGCGAAGCGCAAAAAGCCGGTGCTAGTGGCTACCTCCTGAAATCCCAAGCTCATTGGCTGGCCGCTGCTGTGGAAGCCATGAGCCAACACAAACCCTTCTTTCAGAGTCAGAAGCTTTAAGGATTACAGTTTTCTGCAAGACGGGCCAGAAGGTAACCATTGTTGGCACCTACGACGGTGCAACAAAAACAATCCAGGTTCAATCGATTCAAGCCGTGCCCTAAGACTCTCGCATTCCTGATTCTCCGGGGATTTAAACAGCGCGTCGCACGCAACGATCTCAGCCATTCGTCGATTTTTCCTGTTGCGGATCGAAATCAAGCTACAGGAACACCCGCTCCGAAGTACAGGATGCCGCTGATAGACGCTGAACACGAAATCCATTAACTTGGGCGGGCATTCGGGGCAAGTGCTTCGGGGGCGGCTTCTTAAGAGATCGCATAAGTTACCTGGATTCAGTGATTTACAACTACAATTGAGGTGATCCGTGCAAGGCGCTCATAAAGAAATCAGCAAGAATCAGTTTTCTTCGATGATATCTTCTGCGCTGGACGATATAAACGATATGAACCCTGTCCCCGAGGACGAACTGAATCTTGTACGGCGCGCGCAGTCTGGCGACAAAAACGCGTTCGCCAGTTTGATCCAGCCTTATGTTCGCAAGGCTTACCACGTTGCGCTGAAAATCACGCGAAATCGTGAGGATGCAGAGGATGCTTCACAACAGAGTTTGCTCAACGCTTACGCGCACATTCATCAGTTCCGCGGTCAATCCCGCTTTTCGAGCTGGCTGATGCGCATTGCCATGAATGAAGCGCTGATAAAAGTTCGCAAGCGCAGGTCCGAAGATCACTATTTGTCATACGAAAATGGCAATGGTGATGAACCAAGCCAAGTACAAATGTTGAGCGCAAGCGACGCCTACCATCCTGAGAAGCTCTATTCAAAAGCGGAAGATCACCGCGCCCTTCGTGAAGCGATTGACGGTCTTGGAAGCGGAGCACGTGTGGTGGTATGGCTGCTGGGCATGCGGGAATGGCAAGCCAAAGAGGCTGCTTCAATCTTGAAGCTGTCTCAGTCCGCAGTGAAGACCAGATTTTCGCGCGCGCGCCAGCAATTACGCGAATGCCTCGCAGAACGGATGTAAGTACTGTCGGTCTGCAAACGGAGATGAAGTTAATGTGCGCTCACGCTGCATCAAGAAAATCAAAACCGCATCACGATCACGTGCCGGAATATTCCGTTTTTGCGCGGGCCGGAAGCGAGTTTGAATGCCTTCGGGGTTTCCGTTCAACCGACACGCTATTTGCCGAGCCGATTCAGTCTTTCACCACTCGTCTCGTCGCCGACGACTGGTGCTCAGACGTTCGAAGAAGCACGGCAGTGCGGTCTCCCAGACGCAACCCCTGTGAAGCAGAAGTCCATCCGGCTATTTTCTAACAAACGATGAAGCCTCACTGGCAAGATCCCTTTGAAACTTTCCATGTAACAGCAAATTGAATGGGCGTGCCGCTGCAGTTCGCTCCATTTTTGACGAATTTACGGCTTAGCGTTTTCGATCTGCCCATGCTGGAAAGTGCTTGTGCGCTTGACTGGGCGCGGATTACGGAATTAAATGCAAAGGGTATCTCGATGAGTGTTGTTCCTAGCGGTGCGTTGAGTATGATGGGACACTTTGGCACATTTCAAATCCAGGAGGGTTGGAGACGAACATGAAAACGCTTCGTATTTTGATCGCAGATGATCACGATCTGATGCGACGTGGCGTGAAGGCCTTGCTTCAATCCCGCGCGGGCTGGGAAGTATGTGGCGAGGCGCACACTGGCCGCGAAGCCGTCTCAAAGGCGGAAGAACTGAAGCCCGACGTCGTAATCCTTGACATTAGCATGCCGGATCTAAACGGAGTGGACGCGGCCAAGAGAATTCGCAAAGCTTCACCAGACACCGAAGTCCTCATTCTCTCGGTGCATTATTCCGACCAACTCATCCGTGACATTCTTGAAGCCGGTGTCCGCGGGTACATCGTAAAGTCGGACTCCGATCGTGACTTGGTCATTGCGGTCGAAACTCTGGCAAACCACAAGCCCTTTTTCACACCGCGAGCAACTGAGGTGATGCTAACCAATTTTAATGAAGGAAAAACGAAAGCCGATCTTCCCGAGACCATGCGGGATCGCCTCACCACTCGCGAGCGTGAAATCGTACAATTGCTGGCGGAAGGCAAAAGCAGCAAGGAAGTCGCCTCGTCTCTAAATATCAGTGTTAAAACGGCTGAAACTCACCGAGCCAACATAATGCGCAAGCTCCAGTTGCATACCGTCAGCGAATTAGTGCGCTATGCCGTGAGAAACCAAATTATCGAGCCTTAGTTGCAGCAAACCTCAATAGCAAGGCCGCGTTTTCACCGTCTGGGCCTAACATAACTCCGTTTCGGCATCGTATGCGCACAATCGCGTGCCTGTATTGCTCGCGCTCATATCACCCTACAGGATATTCCCTAGGCGCCTAACGAATTGTCTGTATTGATGCAAAGGTATATCTGCCAGACAATTACGCCGATCAATTTGCTTATCGACGAAAGGTGCGACTATGAGGGTAGTTGCCGCTAGTCTAGGAAACGCAAATATTGCACACCTGGAAAACATAGAAAATATTGATCTTCACAAATCCCAGACCACCGCCCTGGTTGCCACCAGCGACCCGGAAATACATGGGAACATGTCGGAGCTCCTGGCGCCGTTTTCGGTGAGGACCGTGTGGTCCAGAGGTATGGAAGAAGTAAAACATATCCTGGCCCGGCAGAATGTTTCCGTGTGTTTCTGTGGTTTTTGGCTCCTAGATGGAACCTACCGCGATGTTGTCAGGTACCTGAGATTGCAGCGCGCCGAAATTCCGGCTGTGGTTGTGTGCGCCCCGTCATGTCCGCACGACTATCGGGATTATCTAGCAGCCTTAAATATCAGCGCGTTCGACGTTATCTGCCACCCCTACCGAAAGACTGACATCGAGAGGATTTTGAATTCCGCAGGGAACGCTCCTTCAAGATCCCCTTCCCCCATCCCGGGAGCTGGAGCCTCTGGATTGCGGAAAGCTAGTTGATCCCTTTTTCATCGATTGGCTCGTGATCGTTCCGGCCCATTGCTCGCCCTCTCATTCTCGTGCCCACGCTTACACGTTGCGTTGTATTCTAGTGCGTTGATAACGCACCGTTGAGTCGCTCTTTGGCCCCTAGGGAAATCATGGCTAGTGTTTCGCAAACCCAAACCATTGTTGCTGAAGCTGAAGAGCCCATTCGCGCAGAGCTTTTCAGCGTCGAGCGCTTGGAACAGCATGCCGAAAGCCTGGCCGCTGCTCAGACTGTTACGACGGATTCCGATAGTGGCCGTCCGCTTATACCTCGCGTAGCCGAAAACGGCCGCGCGCTGTTGGAATATTACCGTGCCACCGCCAAGGCGGCTCAGCAGGATCTCACTATAACCCCTGCAGCGGAATGGCTGGTCGATAACTTTTACATCGTGGAGGAACAGCTTCGCGAAATTCGCGACGACCTTCCGGCCGGCTTTTACAAAAAACTGCCGAAACTGGCCTCCGGACATTTGCAAGGCTACCCGCGCGTGTTCGGTGTGGCCTGGGCTTATGTAGCGCACACCGACAGCCGGTTTGATCCGGAAGTGCTGCGTGCGTTTGTCACCGCCTATCAACGCGTGCAGCCTTTGACCATTGGCGAGCTATGGGCCGTAGCCATCACGCTTCGTATCGTGCTGGTGGAGAATTTACGCAGAGTCGCAGAGCGCCTCTTGTTAAGCCGGCGCGCCCGTGAAGAAGCCGACGTGCTAGCCGATAGTTTGTTGGGAACCGGTGGCCAAGCGACGATTTCTCCGGCCAGCGTTCTTCGAGACTTTGAAAAGAAACCTCTCGAAAGAGCCTTCGCCGTCCAACTCGTTCAGCGATTGCGCGATCTCGATCCCAAAGTCGGTCCCATTCTCGTTTGGCTCGACGAACGCCTGGCTGCGCAAGGTACCACGGCGGATGAAATCGTCCGCGCTGAGCACCAGGAACAAGCAGCGATGACGGTCACCGTGCGCAATGTGATCACCAGCATGCGGCTGACCTCCGATTTTGATTGGCAGGTTTTCTTCGAAAGCGTAAGCCTGGTTGACCAAGTATTGCGCGCCGGAAGCAATTTTGCCGAAATGGACTTCACAACCCGGGATTACTATCGCCATGCGATCGAAGACCTTTCACGCGGATCGAAATATACCGAGATCGAAGTCGCTGATCGCGCCGTCCATCGCGCTAGGCGAGCACGTGCGGAAAAGACCGACGGCCAGCCCGCAGACGACCGGCGAGCCGACCCTGGGTTCTATCTGATATCGCGAGGACGCTGGGAATTCGAGCGCGAATTGGATTTTCACATTCCCTGGAGGCGCTGGCTTCTGCGTCTCTACGTTCGCGCTGCGGTTCCAGGTTATTTAGGCACTATAGCAATACTGACAGCTATCATTTTGGTGTTCCCGCTCCATCACGCCCACGTTCTAGGGTTGCACACAGGTTATCTCGTATTGCTGGGCGTGCTGGCGGCTATTCCCGCTTCCGATTTGGCCATCGCTCTGATCAACCGGGCGGTGACGGATTTACTTGGACCGCGCACCCTAGCTCGTCTGGAGTTCAAAGAAGGGGTCCCTAGTGATTTGCGCACGGTCGTCGCAGTTCCCACGCTGCTCACTTCTGAACGCTCGATCAAAGAACAGATCGAACACTTAGAAGTTCACTACTTGGCAAATCCCGATGGGGACTTGCGTTTCGCATTACTTTCCGACTGGGTGGACGCTCCCACCGAAAGCCTGCCGGGCGACGATGAACTTTTGGCCACCGCAGTCGAGGCCATCGCAACGTTGAATGCAAGTCATGGCCCGCCGCCGGGTGGCGGTGATCGATTCTTTCTGTTCCACCGCAAGCGCATGTGGAATGAACGCGAACAAAAGTGGATGGGATGGGAGCGCAAGCGCGGAAAACTCCATGAGTTCAATCAACTCCTTCGCGGCGCTTCCGGTACCACATTCATCCCTTTCGGTGGCCGTCCTCCGGAAATGATCCCGGCGGTGCGTTACGTAATTACGTTGGATGCGGATACCCGCCTGCCTCGCGGCACCGCCGCCCGCCTGGTGGGCACTATGGCGCATCCGTTGAACCGGCCCCAATTCGATCCGGAAGTTGGCCGCGTTGTGGATGGATACTCCATCGTGCAGCCTAGAATCACTCCTTCGCTGACAACCGATCGGGAAGGTTCGCTGTTCCAGAAAATCTTTGCCGGTCCTAGCGGGATTGATCCGTACGCTTCCGCTGTTTCAGACGTCTACCAAGACCTGTTTCGCGAAGGCTCCTACACAGGTAAGGGAATCTACGATCTCGACGCGTTCGAGGCCGCGTTAGCAGGCAAGGTAAAAGAAAATACTTTACTCAGCCACGATCTCTTCGAAGGCATCTTCGCGCGCACCGCCTTGGCCACGGACATCGAACTGTTCGACGAATTCCCCTCACACTACGAAGCCTCCGCCATGCGGCAAAGTCGTTGGGCGCGCGGAGACTGGCAGCTTCTCCCCTGGATTTTCGGGCACGGCGACTTGTCGAAAGAAGAACGCAGAAGGGTAAAGATCCCGGCCATCAGTCGCTGGAAGATGATCGACAATTTGCGCCGGACCCTTTCGGCCCCCTGCACGTTTCTAACATTGGTTGTCGGTTGGTTAGTCCCGGTAATCTCTCCCTGGATCTGGACCAGATTCATCCTGGCAACACTGGCAATTCCTTCACTGATCCCTTTCCTCACCGGATTGAGCCCGCGCATCGGCGGAATTTCGAAACGCAGTCATATTCGCAGCGTGCTTTCGGATCTTCAGCTCGGTCTGGACCAGATTTCGCTGACCATTATTTTGCTGGCTTATCAAGCATGGCTGATGTCGGACGCAATTTTGCGCACGCTGGCGCGCATTTTCATAACGCGCAGAAATTTGCTGCAATGGGTTACCGCTGCGCAGTCGAAATCCGCTTTTGATCTGAATATTTTTGGCATCTACAAACGGATGATTTCCAGCGTGGTCCTTGCCCTGGCAGCTCTGCTCGCCGTTGTGTTTGGTCGCCACCCGGCGTTGCCTGCCGCCATCCCGTTCGTTGCCCTGTGGGTTGCCGCACCCGCAGTCGCTCGCTGGATCAGCCTTCCTCCCAGCCTTCCGGAAACAGAAGCGGTCTCCGCTAAGGACGCAAAAACTCTTCGGTTCACCGCGCGTTCCACTTGGAGGTTCTTCGAAGAATTTGTTACGTCTGAGGAAAATTTCATTCCGCCCGACAATTTTCAAGAAGATCCCAAACCCGTAGTGGCCCACCGCACTTCGCCGACGAACATCGGGTTGTACTTGCTTTCCACTCTCGCCGCTCGCGATTTTGGTTGGATCGGAACCACCAGCGCGGTGGAGCGAATTGAAGCCACATTTCAAACCTTGAATCGCTTGGAACAGTTTCGAGGTCATTTTTACAACTGGTACGACACTCGTGATCTACATCCTCTTGATCCTAAGTACGTGTCATCCGTCGATAGCGGAAATATCGCCGGACATCTTTTAGCGCTCGGCAATGGCTGCAGGGAATTGATTCAAAAATCGAGCATGGACTCTTCCGTGCTGGCCGGAGTTGAAGACGCGCTGCTGTTGTTGCGCGAAGGTCTCACTCGAGTTGCGGACACCAGACGCACTCACACCGTCACCCGCAAGCAACTAACCAACGCGATAGACGCTATTGCCTCCCTTTGCCTGTCAGCTCCCACGGACGCTGCGGACTGGGCCGTGCGGTTCGTTGAATTAAGGGATCGGGCCCAAACGGTGGCGGACATCGCCCAGACGTTGGGCCAGGAGCTTGGCGACGCCCCTAATTCCGAATTGCGTTACTACGCCGAAGCCCTCAGGGCTTGCGTGGAGTCAAACGCTCAAGACGCCAAAGTGCTGATTCCGTGGCTACGCCTGGATCCGCAAGAAATCAAAGCCATGGCTGAACGTCCCGCTGGTGAGGCTCCCGAATGGATTGCAATCGAATCTTTCTTTCATACGGTTCCCACTTTGGCTGACGCCCCGGAACGATTTGAAGCCGCTGTCCGCGAACTGACTGCTCTGGGCGCAAGCTTGGTCCACGATCCGCTGGGCAATCGCGAACTGCTCGGTCGAATTGCTGCGCTGATACAAGCGATGCAGGACTCGATCGCCGCTGCAGCATCGTTGACTCACCGTCTCACCGCTATCACACAAACGGCCGGCAAATTATTCGAAGCCATGGATTTCACTTTCCTGTTCGATCATTCGCGCAAACTTTTTTCCATCGGCTATCGCGGCACGGATGGAAATTTGGACCCGAATTGCTACGATCTGCTCGCCTCGGAAGCGCGGCTCACCAGTTTCATTGCCATTGCTAAAGGGGATGTTCCTTCCTCGCACTGGTTTCGACTCGGCCGCGCGCTCACGCCCGTGGGCCGTGGCTCTGCGCTGATTTCCTGGTCGGGCTCAATGTTCGAATACCTCATGCCCGCGCTGGTCTTGCGTTCACCATCCGGCAGCCTGCTCAGCCAAACCTACGAACAAGTAGTTGCCAGGCAGATCGAGTATGGAACAGAGCGCGGCGTGCCCTGGGGAATCTCCGAGTCTGCTTACAACGCGCGCGACATGGATTTCACTTATCAATACTCCAGTTTTGGCGTCCCGGGGCTCGGCCTCAAACGCGGGCTCAGCGAAGATTTAGTCATCGCGCCATACGCAACCGCTCTTGCGGCCATGATCGACCCAACTGCCGCCGTGGAAAATTTTGAACGACTCGCCCAGGCTGGTGGCCGAGGATTTTATGGTTTCTATGAAGCACTCGATTACACCGGCGCGCGATTGCCTGAAGGCAAAAATGTTGCCATCGTGCGCGCGTACATGGCACACCACCAGGGCATGAGTTTGGTGTCCGCCGCCAACGTTTTGCGCGACGGTGTGATGCAAATGCGTTTCCACGCTGAACCCATCGTGCGGGCCACCGAGCTGCTGCTGCAGGAACGCACGCCCCGCGACGTGCTGGTTGCGCGTCCGCGCGCAGAAGAAGTTTCGGCTTCGGCCAAAGTGCGTGAACTCGTCCCGCCGGTTGTGCGCCGCTTTACCACGCCGCACGATGCCACTCCTCGAACGCAGCTGCTCTCTAACGGGCGTTACGGCGTCATGCTCACCGCAGCCGGTTCAGGCTACAGCCGTTGGCGCGACATTGCTGTCACGCGCTGGCGCGAAGACACTACTCGCGATTGTTGGGGTAGCTATATTTTCTTGCGTGATGAGCAAACGGGAAATGTGTGGTCCGCCGGCTATCAGCCTACTGGTATCGAGCCGGATTCTTACGAAGCCGTATTTTACGAAGATCACGCCGAAATTATCCGTCGCGATCGTTCTCTGACCACAACTCTTGAGGTGGTTGTATCTTCCGAAGACGACGCAGAGGTGCGTCGGGTAACCATCACCAATTTGGGAGTTCGCGCGCGCGATGTTCAGGTCACTTCCTACGCTGAACTATCGCTTACTTCGCAGTCGGCCGATATGGCGGCCCCCGCCTTCTCTAACCTTTTCGTCGAGACTGAATTTGTAACTGACATAGGCGCCGTGGTCGCAACACGCCGCAAGCGTTCTCCCGAAGAAACCTCTGTATGGGCGGCGCAGGTTGTGGTCGTGGACGGCGCCACTGTTGGCGATTTGCAGTTCGAGACAGACCGTGCGAAATTCGTAGGCCGCGCTCGCAGCTTACGCAATGCCGTATCGATCATCGATGGCCGTCCGCTTTCCAATTCCGTCGGCTCGGTGCTCGATCCAATCATGAGCTTGCGCCGCACCGTGCATATCCCGCCGGGCACCACAGCTCATCTCATTTTTTCCACCATCGTAGCGCCCACGCGCGAAGAGCTTCTCGACCTGGCAGACAAGTATCGCGATACTCGAACTTTTGAACGCACCCTCACTCTCGCCTGGACCCAGGCGCAGGTACAACTCCATCACCTCAGCATCGGAGCCGAGGAGGCCCACCTCTTTCAACGGCTTGCAAACGCGGTCTTGTACTCCGATTCTTCGCTGCGCCCTTCCTCAGATGTGCTCAGTACTACTTCTCTCGACATCGGCACGCTATGGGCTCAGGGGATTTCCGGCGATTTGCCCATTGTCCTCGCGCGCATAGACGACGCCGACGACGTCGACATCATCCGCCAGCTCCTTCGCGCTCATGAGTACTGGCGCATGAAGCAGTTGTCCGCCGATGTCGTGATCATTAATGAGAAGGCCCCGTCCTACATCCAGGAGCTGCACACATCCCTGGAATCTTTGGTGCGCGGCAGCCAGCTGCGGCTCTCTCCCGATACCAGCGGAGTAAGCGGCAAAATTTTCCTCTTGCGCGGAGATTTGGTGTCGCAGCAAACCCGTACGCAGCTTCAGATGATTGCAAGGGCCGTCCTGCTTAGCCGGCGCGGCACGTTGGCGGAACAAATTACAAGATCGCAGTATCGAGAGCCGATCCCTTGGGCGCGCCGGGAAACCCGTGCAAGCAAGCGCCAAGACGTGCAATTGCCTCAGCCCGCCCTCCAGTTTTTCAATGGTATCGGCGGTTTTGCCGAGAACGGCCGCGAATACGTCACCGTGCTAACCGAAGGTCTGCGGACGCCGGAGCCCTGGGTCAATGTAATCGCAAACCGCTCCTTCGGCTTTTTGGTCTCCGAATCCGGCTCAAGTTTCACCTGGTCCATCAACAGTCATGAAAATCAACTCACTCCCTGGTCCAACGATCATGTCTTCGACACACCAGGCGAAGCGCTTTACATTCGCGATGAGGCCACTGGCGAAGTCTGGAGTCCCACAGCTCTTCCTATCCGCGACGAAGCTGCCAGCTATCTATGCCGTCACGGCCAGGGATATACGCGTTTTCAACACGGCTCCCACGGCATTCAGCTCGACCTGATTCAATTCGTGCCAGTCGAAGATCCCATAAAAATCTCCCGGCTTTCTCTTCAGAATGATTCGGGCCGGATCCGGCGTCTTTCAATCACAGCCTACGCCGAGTGGGTGCTGGGGAGTTCACGCGCTGCGACGGCGCCCTACATCATCACTGAACTCGATGCGGCGTCCGGAGCTCTCTTCGCCCGTAGCGCCTGGAACGGAGATTTCGCTGGCCGCATCGCTTTCGCCGATCTCGCTGGACGCCAATCCTCATTCACCGCTGATCGCACGGAATTCTTTGGACGAAATGGAGGTCCGGAGCGCCCTGCAGCACTGGAGACCGGCCGTCCACTGGGCCGCAAAACAGGCGCCGCCCTGGATCCTTGTGCCGCGCTGCAGACCGTCATTGAGTTGCGTCCGGGCGCCCGCGTTGAGATTGTGTTTTTCCTGGGCGAATCAGAAACCCGAGAAACAGCGCGCGACTTGCTCAATCGTTATAGAGCAGCAGATTTGAATCAGTTATTCCGCGACGTTCTCCGCCAATGGGACGACACTTTGAGCGCGGTACAAGTAACTACTCCGGATCAAAGTATGGACGTAATTCTGAATCGCTGGCTCCTCTACCAAACTCTATCCAGCCGCGTGTGGGCCCGCGCCGCCTTCTATCAGCTAAGCGGTGCTTATGGATTCCGAGACCAACTGCAAGACGTGATAGCTCTCACCGTGTCTAAGCGAGCGGTGGCGCGCGAGCAGCTTCTGCGCGCGGCGGCTCATCAATTCCCGGAAGGTGACGTCCAGCACTGGTGGCATCCTCCGTCCGGTCGCGGCATACGCACGCGAATGTCGGACGATCTTCTCTGGCTACCTTACGCCGTGATCCACTTCATTGAAGCCACCGGCGATATGACCGTGCTGGAAGAGCAGGTCCCCTTTGTGGAAGGGGACCTGCTCGCAGAAGGACAAAGCGAATCCTATTTCCAGCCGCGCATTTCACAAACCCGCGCGACAGTCTTTGAACATTGTGCGCGGGCGCTGGACCGCAGTCTGTCCGTAGGCGCTCATGGCCTTCCGCTGATGGGCACCGGCGATTGGAACGACGGCATGAATCGTGTCGGACAGTTAGGCAAGGGAGAAAGCATCTGGCTAGGCTGGTTCTTGCACACGGTTCTTTGGGAGTTCGCAAAGGTGGCCGATGCCCGAGGAGAACGTGAGCGCGCGGAAAAGTGGCGTGTTCACGTAAGCCTGTTGAAGGCGGCGCTCGAACGCGAAGGCTGGGACGGAGAGTGGTATCGCCGCGCTTACTTTGACGATGGCACTCCGCTCGGCTCCGCGCAAAATGAAGAATGCCGTATCGACTCGATCGCTCAATCCTGGGGAATCATTAGTGGAGCTGCTGAACCCGGCCGTGGAGCACGGGCCATGGCCGCAGTCGATCAGCAACTCATCCGTTCGGCTGACGGCCTGAGCTTGCTCTTAACTCCACCGTTCGATAAGACTCCACACGATCCCGGCTATATAAAGGGCTATGTTCCAGGCATCCGCGAAAACGGCGGGCAATATACGCACGCAGCCACCTGGACCGCGATCGCATTTGCGGAACTGGGAAACGGGAACAAGGCCATCGACCTTTTCCGCTTCATGAATCCAATCAATCGCTCCAATTCACGCGCCAACGTGCAGCGCTACAAAGTGGAGCCCTACGTTGTAGCAGGGGATATTTACGCGGAGCCTCCGCACGTAGGGCGCGGCGGTTGGACTTGGTACACCGGTTCGGCGGGATGGCTATATCGCACCGGCATGGAATGGATACTCGGCTTCCGCGTGCGCGGCATGATTCTGAATATCGATCCGTGCATACCTCGCAGTTGGCCGGGCTACTCCATCGATTTTCGATATCACTCCGCGTTGTACAGGATCAAAGTGGAAAACCCCTCGAGCGTCTCCCGCGGAGTGGCTCTCACGGAAGTGGACGGCAAACTTCTGCCCGGCGCCGCAAGTATTCCCCTCGCCAACGACGGGGGCGTCCACACTATTCGTATCGTGTTGGGTTAAGCAAAAAAACAACAAAGGATTCCCAACTAGGCTTCTTTTCTGCCGGCTACTAGCAAAACGATTCCCCCCACCAAAGCGAGCCCTCCCAGAATCGGAGGCAACGGAATTGTTTTATGCTCGGTAGTGCTCGCCTGCAGAGGGCCTATATCCACGATTTGCTTGTGCGTGGTGTAGGTGATTCCTTGGAAGACGAAAATTAGAATTCCAAGGACGATCAGGATAATCCCAATCATCGGCAAAGTTTTCATTTTTGTCCTGGCTTGCTCCTGACTTAACAAGCTACCGTGCGTAACGACACTATACGCCTATACGGTGGCTAAGCTCGTCGGACTAATCCGCTGACCAGGGAAACCAGGAACAGCACCAGGAAGATGAAGAAAAGGATTCTCGCTGCGCCCGCCGCTGCAGCTGCAATTCCGAAGAATCCAAAAACCGCCGCAATCAGCGCTACGATGAAAAATGCGATTGCCCAGCGCAACATAATGCCTCCTTGAAATTCCGACCTAGCGCGCAGAACGCGCTGGAGCTACCCTTTTAACGGCTAGCAGCAAAAATCGCCATACATGCAAGAGCGTAGCGGCAAGCTTGGTTTACTGTAATTTCTAGGACCCTAGTTCACCGCATTTCGGGCTTTTCCGGAACCCATTGAAAACAAGCGGCTTCTTATTTCAATTTCATCCGCTTAGCCCATACCCCCCATACCCCCCATACCCTTGGGTAACCAGCTGTCTGTCCCTGTCAATTAAGGCGGAATGCTCGCAGCGAGTATTTCCGCGTTCCTTTGAGTATCTTCGCCGAAATGCCTCTACAGTGACTTCCGCTTCGTAATTACAAGTCATAGCCGATAGAAAGCGCTTCCATACATCGGTATCTTAGGCTCCAAGCTCGATGCTCTGTAAGTGTCAACTCGGCATTGCTTCAGATCTCTCCCCTGAAGGGGTCACTCATCGTCTCCCCCTGAATATATTAAGAGTGACCCCTCTCCTCCCCGCAGTTCGCTAGACAGTAGCTACATAGAATCCCTGCAGACGCTACAGCTTGTCTGGGATACAGCCAATTCGTTCAATTCTTCATAATTCAAGAGAAAGACGGATGGGGTGCCGCTCAAGTGCTTTCTTAAGGAGAAAAGAATGGCTACACAAGTTAGCAATGACCCAAAACGTGACCCAATAGATGAACCCGGTCGAAAACACGGTGATCGCGTCCCGGAAGTTATCGACCCGCGGGACCCACGGCGCCACGATCCTCCGGGACCCGATAGTCCGCGCCGTCCCGAGGACGTTCCGCCACAAGAAGTCAGGTTTCTTCGCTAGCCATCACATGACTAGGCGGCTAAATGATAAATACTTAACTTAACTAAGGGAGGCCCTTATGCCAGAGAAGAAATTGACGCACCTGCGCGTTGCGATCTTAGCCAGCGATGGTTTCGAACAGGCCGAACTCCTAAAGCCCCGTAAAGCTCTCGAAGAAGCCGGCGCAAAAACGTTCGTCATCGCGCCGAAGTCCGGAAAGATCCAGGGATTCGAGCACGATGAGAAAGGCGACAAGGTTAGCGTTGACCTGACGCTGGACCAAGCCAATCCCGACGAGTTCGATGCGGTCCTGTTGCCGGGAGGCGCCTTGAACGCTGACTTCCTGCGCGTAGAAAAGAAAGCCCAGGAATTCATTCGTAGCATTGAGCAGGCCAAAAAACCCATCGCAGTGATTTGCCACGCGCCGTGGCTCCTGGTTTCGACGGGATTGGTTAAGGGCCGGACCATGACCAGCTACCATACGATCCAGGATGATATACGCAACGCTGGCGGGAATTGGAAAGACAAAGAAGTAGTCCGGGACCGTAATTGGATCTCTAGCCGGCAACCCACGGATATCCCGGCCTTCAACCGCGAAATGATTTCGCTATTCTCAGAACCTATAGCGAAACGCGTCGGCGCTTAGCGCCAAATCGAAATCCGGCCGGCGGGGCTTGGCTGGCGCTTCACCGGATGGAAATAGGGTCATCGGCCGGGTTTTCTTCACCCTTCACTTTTGTCTAAAATCGAACTGTGCACCCTATACTCGGATTCGGGAGGGGTCTTTCGCGTAGAGAACTGCTGCGCCAGTTCGCGGGTACGGCGGCATGCGTTCCGGCATTGGTAAGAAATCTCTCACTGTTGAGCCAAACTCAGGCCCGCAAGAATTCCCCCAGTCCACCCGCCCCGGAAACCGCGATTGAACTAAGCCCGCTTCCTCCCGCCAGCTATCTGTCACCCGGCGACGATACGTTTCTCGAGCAGTTGGAAAACGCCATTTTTCAATTCTTCTGGGAACAGTGCAATCCCAAAACAGGCATCGTCAAGGACAGGTGTAACGTTCGCGGCTCCGATACCAGCATCCTGGGAAGCATCGCCGCAACCGGATTTGGGCTCACGGCCCTTTGCATAGGCGAAAAGCGTGGGTACGTTTCTTATTCCCAGGCACGCGACCGCGCTCTCACGACTTTGCGTTTTCTTTGGAAAAAAATGCCTCAAGAGCGGGGTTTTTACTACCACTGGGCTAATATCGGCACGGGCGAGAGATTGTGGCAATCCGAAGTTTCTTCGGTAGACACGTCCATTCTGCTCTGTGGGATTCTGACTTGCCGGCAATACTTCGAACATTCTGAAATAAGCCAGCTGGCCCATGAAATTTTTAATCGCGTCGATTG
>Ga0073928_10006537_pt1 | contig 15626 bp, 16 predicted proteins | sample PaiPotPPA55metaG_FD_76969 | JGI IMG/M metagenome (GOLD analysis project Ga0073928, IMG submission 76969) | Iron sulfur acid spring bacterial and archeal communities from Banff, Canada, to study Microbial Dark Matter (Phase II) - Paint Pots PPA... ... | reverse complement strand
CAGCGTTGCACCCGTCACGAGCCGCCCGAGGGCGGCGCTCGCGGTCGGCGCCAGTTGATGCCGCCGCTGCGTTTCGGCGACGAGTTCGGTCGTCGCGCCGGCGACGATCGAGAAGCTGCCGTCGCTGGCCGTAGCGGTGACGATCCGGTCGGGCATCGTCCCGCAGTTTCCGAGGGCGACCGCATTTCCTCCACGAACGCCGCGGCGTGCACGTCCTGGTAATCCACGGACCGAATCTCGATCTGCTCGGCACGCGCGAGCCTGACGTCTACGGGACCGTGACGCTCGCCGAACTCGATCGCCGCATCGAAGCGGCCGCCGCGCCGCTGGGCTTCACGGTTCGCTGCGTTCAGCACAATTCCGAGGGTGCGATCGTCGACGAGCTTCACGCCGCCCGCGGGACGTTCGACGCCGTCATCCTCAACGCGGGCGCGTTCACGCACTACGGCTACGCGATCCGCGATGCGATCGCCGCGGTCGCGATCCCCACGATCGAGGTTCACCTCAGCAACACGTCGGCCCGCGAATCGTTTCGCGCGATCAGCGTGATCGGCCCCGTCTGCCGCGGCATGATCGCCGGTTTCGGTGTCGATTCCTACTTGCTAGCCCTCCGCGCGCTTGCCCAGTCTCAGTAGGGGCCCGGCGGCCTCGCGGCACGTCCGGTGCCGCGCCGCACTCGGCACCTGCCGCGCCTCGCAAACCCGCATGGGGACGGGATTTTTTGGGAGATAGGGGCAGGAGGGACCATTCGGTCTGCCAATATGGCTGCGGATGCGCGACGCACGGCGCTAATAGCACTCGTGCGTGCGCACATTCAAGCAATCCCTTTGAGCGTGCTAGGCTTTATTTTGGAGATTTAACGTTGACAAAAGCCGAACTAGTCGACGCCTTGGCCGAGGAGACGGAGCTTTCGAAGCGCCAAGTTGGTGAAGTCGTCGATCTCTTTTTGGATGAAATTCGCAACGCTCTTACCAAGGGCGATAAGGTCCAGTTGATCCCGTTCGGCAGCTTCGTCGTGCGCGAACGCAAGAAGCGCGAAGGCCGCAATCCCAAGACGGGCGCGAAACTAACGATTCCCGCGCGCAAAGTCCCCGCCTTCAGCGCCGGCAAAGGCCTCAAAGACGCCGTCGCCGGCGGCAAGAAGCGCAGCTCCGGAGGCGCCAAGAAGAAACGCTGATCCCCGTTGTGCCGGCTCGAACGCGGTCGACATCACGACCCGTTCCCCGGCGCAGGTGGGACTCACGCACCCGCGGTGGAAGTCTGCGTTCTGCGGGCAGTGGCGCAGCTTGGTAGCGCACCAGTCTGGGGGACTGGGGGTCGCAGGTTCAAATCCTGTCTGCCCGACCATTTAGAACGGCGTCTCGTGCCCGAGAAGCTCTGCAACGAGCCACGCGACTCCGGCGATTGCAAAGGTTTCGATGCCTTCACTCCAGTTCGAGTGCGTCTTCGGCTGCGCGATCAGGATCGGAATCCATATCGTAACTCCGAATATCCCGAGCATCAGCGCCAGAAGCCGCGAGGCGAGCATCGATTGGTAGCGTACGACGAGCGCAATGCCTGCGAGCCCGAACGCAACGGTCGTGGCGATGGCCCAAAACGTTCCGTTCGGCGGGATCCACGGTGGAACCAAACTGACCGTTCTGGCCAGAAACTCGACTTGCTCGATTGCGAACGAAATGTTGCACAGGCCGAAAAGCGTCACTGCGCCTCTGCAGAGGTTTTTGATCTTGGGCCGCGAGGGCGACGCTAATCCGTACGCGACCACTGCCCCCGCGACGAGCGCCAGTTGGTAGAAGACGTTTCCCCAGCTTGCGTAGACCCTCGGCTCGGCAACGATGTCGGGCACAAAGGTGAGCGAAAAGACGAGATACACGATGCCCAAGATGATGGCGCCTAGCCCAGTGGTCTTGCGGAACAGCATGGCGGCTCCGCCGACGATCTGCGCGAGTGATGTCACAACAATGAAAGCCGGTGTGCCCGGCAGTTGCCAGTTCGATATCAGCTGATCGTTCAAGACGAGCCCAGCGATGCCCAACGACAGCGCCGCGGCTCCAAAAACGTAACGGCCCACGCCATTTAAACAAACATGCCCCATGTGACCGAGACTTTCGACGACCGATCGCCACTCCCAGGCCAAGATCCGAACTTTTGAACCGTCGGTGGGACAGTTCTGCGCCTGGGCTCTTGTACTCGTTCGCTTCGCAGCGGACGGGATGCGAGATGCTATTGTGCCGTGAAATCGGCGTCAAACGAGTACGAACCCGCCGTTTTCTCGCATTCGACGACTTGCGGTGTGTAGTGCGTCGCCTTCGCGGCGTTGAGAGCCGACTGATCGAGCGCTGCATTACCGGACGACTTGTAGATGCTGAAGTCGACCGCGTTGCCGTTGGCGTCGAGCGTTACTTTGACGCGAACGGTTCCTTCCGCCCCTTGCTCGCGTGATATGCTCGGATAGTCCGGCTCGACGGCCTGGCCTTTGATCGCCGCATCGGCGTTGGGAATCGCACACTGTGGCTTTGGCGTCGGGGTCGGCTCCGCCGGAACGGGAGCCGGTGTCGCAGCGATCGTCGCGGCAGGCTCCGGTAGACCCGAAGCGGGCGTCCCGAGCGGCTTCGCGTCCTCGCCGCCCTGCGCCCGGGCGACGTACTTCGTTTCGTTCGGGCCGGACGCCGACTTTGACGTCTGCACCATGTTGAACCTAAGGGGTTGGCGCGGCGGTACGGTGTGGTTTACCGGCGGCGGGGTTTGCTTCGGCCGGGGAGTCGGCGGCGGCGGCGTGGGCGTCGGCGGCTTGACATGGATCGGCTTGGTGACCGAAATCTTCTCGACTTCTTGCTTCACCTCGCGACGCGCTTTGAGGCCGAAGAACGGCAGCGTTACCGCGTGCAACACGATCGAGATCACGACCGCCCAACCGAGAAACGATTTGACGCGCTCTCGGGCAGCGCTGAAGGCGGGCGGTGGCGCGGGCAGCGGTTTCGAGCTCATTTGCAGCTCGAAAAGCCCAGGCCGCTCTTATTCGCGAGGCCGAAGTTCGTCGGATCTCCGTCGTCCTGACCAGCCGACACCATCGACATACCGCCGGAGTCCCGCTTAACGCGGCCACGAGTCGCGCCGGTCTTGGAAGGCCGACGAATGGCGCGATGACCGCGATTCGTACCGATAATGCCCAAGTTGCGCTCCTGCTGATTCGGGTTCTCCACGAACGCTATCGAGAGCGCATCTGTGATGCCGGGCCCGTCTCTTACCGACCCGGCCCGACTCGTCCGTGTCGCCGTAACTCAGTTGTTAAAGGAGGTCACGCCGCCGACGCACTTCGCGCGGCGGCGACGACGTCCCGTGGGAACGCAAGCCCGCGCTCGACAGCGAATGCGCGCGCACGCTCGACATTCTCCGTAATGTTGACGTCGACGATCTCGATCCCGATCACGTCGCCCGAGTCGTTCAGATCTGCCAAAACCTCGGAACCCGCGCCGCCGACCTCGAGTGTGGATCGGGTCGGCCGCTCCCCTATGCGGTAACGAATGTATGCGGAGCCTCGCTCCGCCAATTCTACGATCATGCCGACCTCCCGGCGATTGCTACCGTCCAGACGACGCCGGCTGCATCGATCGTGACGCGCAGGCGGCGACCATTGACGACGGCGTAGTGGTTGACGCGTCCGCCGTGGCTCGCGACGGACTTGCCGGGATTCGCGACACCGGTGCTCTGCCGTTCGATCATGCTTTGCACGGTGTGGCGCGCGAGCGCGTTAGTAGTGAAGTCTCGCGCGGTTTCATTGCGTGCCAGATCCGCGTGTCCGACCTACGGCGCACCCGAATCTTAAAGCTCTCCATGCGTTAAGCCCGCTTGGAGCCACCTCGCGGCGCTTACGGTGCCGGCATCGGGTTGCTGAGGAATGGGATCCACACGTCGCCGGAGATCGCCACCGGTACGACGATGGGGTTCGCTGCGTTGACGTTGCCGCTCACGTAGTACTGGTCTTGTAATCCGAAGACCAAGAGCGCCAGTTGATCGCCGGCAGAATAGCGCGCGGCGATGCCGGTCATGTCGTAATCCTGCTCGCCCGATCCTCGGAGCGGCGTGATTGCATTGTCGAGCAGTTCGTATCCGCTGGGCTGGCTCGCGTGCAGCAGCCCGATGCCGAAAAACAGGATCGGTTGGCCGGTTGCGGCGAGCGGCGTGATCTTGAGCTCGAGCCTCGGCAGGCCGCCGATCACACCGGCGCTCGTGAACGCGGGCCCGAGCTTGATGGGAATCGGCACGTCCATATTCGCACCCGCGACCGCGTATGAGGGCGGGATGCTAAAGTGCGTCCCGGCGTGCCCGGTCGTCACACTTGGCACCAAGACCGCGTCGCCCGCTTTGATCGAAAGACATGGCATTGTCGGAATCGCATTGGCCGCGCCGGCCATGCCCTTGAGATACTGATTGAAGAACGCGGTCGTCGCCGTGTCGATGTTGGTCGAGCCGCAGTTATTGTTGAGATCGTCGGTTGGGCCGTAGTATTCGTACACGTACGGATCGGGCACAACCTGCAGCGCATTATGTCCGGCCTGATAGCTCAACAGGCGTACGTCGCCCCCGCCCTTCTGCAAGCACTGATAGTTGGCATACGCGTTGTTGATCGAAAACAGCGTGTCACGCATTCCGTTGAACAGCAAGGCGTTGATCTTCGGCGGCGGATGCGGCGGGAAGAGCGGGACGTAACCCGGGCCATCGGTCGCGATCGGGGTACCGTTGCAGAAATAGCTGCTGCTGTGATAGCCGAGATAGTCATGCAGTCCAGAACTCTCTTGGTTGGTTTCTACGGCGCTGACGATTCCGTCCGAGAAGAACGGATCTACGTGATCTGGGCCCGTGCCCTGGCCGCCGGCCTCGCCTGTAGCGAACAGGCCAATGTCCCATGCCGACTTGACGACACCGTTCGGGAAGAGCCCGTAGTTGAGGTCGTTCGGAGCGGCTTGCGGGGCGATCGCGTGGAAGCGGTGACGCTTGTCGATGTTCAGCAGCATGAATTGATACATGCTGCCGTAGGACCCGCCGACCGCGCCCATGATCGGCTCGTGCGGGTCGTTGCCTTCGAGTGTCGGGCCGTACGCGAGCCACGACAAATTGGCCTGGGCCCAATCCATCGTCGAGAGGTCCATCAACCCCTCGAAATTCTCATCCATGAGACGGGCGGTGCCGGTATCTTGGCCAAAGCCGCGCTCGTCGATGCTGATGACGCCGTAGTTTGCAGCGACGAGGTCGGCGATGCTCCCGCCGATCGACGGGAGGACGGTGCCGGTCCCCGGAGACGATTGGAGCGTCGTTTGCCGGCTACCGGCCCAACTGGGTCCCCAAATGACGAGCGGATAGGTTTTGCCGCCGCAGAGCGTCCCGGGTTCGAATATGGTGAACGCCTCGGTGTCCGCTGTCGGGTCGTTGGTCGTGATGTATTCGCTGTAGATCTCGCCCGTGCGGCATTTTGAGGGTGCCGGCGTTGCGGGAACCGGCGCGGAGGTAAAGCCTGGTGCCAGCGGTGGCGACGTTGGCGGCGCGATCGCGCTGGTTGCGTTCGGAACGGGTGTCGCGGTCGCGCTCCCGGTCGGCGTCGCGGTCGCTCGCGTGGTCGGCGCAGGACTCGGACTCGACCCCCCGGTGCCCGAGCCGCTCCCCCCTCCCGATCCGCTCGACGCGATGGGAGCGGGAATGCCGGATGTCGTCGTTCCACCGCCGCACGCGCTCAAGACGAGCGCCGCAAATGCGACCAAAACCAGAAGCCGTGCCGCGATCGAAGACGCACCGATGAATAGTCGCATGGGCCGCTCTCCATCACCGTGGTAAAGGTTACGAGTCTAAACGGCAAGGGACAGGAGGCGTTAAAAAATGACGTTTCTCGCGGTCTTCGGGACGTTCCCCTAGGATGTTACAGTCACCGTGTACGATCGGTGTTCCAGCCTTTCAGAATGCCGAAGAGACGGCGCAGCCCGTCGCGCCGTCGCCTGCGACGCCAAGAACAGCGAGCGCGCGCACCACGAGCCTTGCAACTCGAGGCGAGCATCAAGGCTGCCCGATGATTCAAGTATCGCTCGTAAAGTCGAGGTCCGATTGGGGGCGTTTTGGTACTGATATGAGAATCGTCGGCTTCGTTTTTTCGTTCGCGTTTTTCGTTCTCGGGATTCCTTTCGGCATGGTGTTGCTCGTCGATCCCAGACGGTCGCCCGACGTCGGCTCGTTGGGCCGTTTACTGGCTCATCGCCGCATTGTGGCTGGGCTTCGCGGTGCTGCAGGATCGAATCGGAATGGTGAAGGGGCGCGCCGGGCTCGTTTTCGGAGGCCTCGTGGCCGTTTCTGCGCTCCTCACCGTAGGATTGCAATACGCCTATGCGTGGCACGACGAATCGGCGCTGCGAGAAGTCGAAACGTTTCGCGGCCTGCCCCGTCACGACGTGTATGCTCGCCTGCGTGCGATGTGGATCACGCCCGTGTCATGGCCGGATTCGGACGACCGTTACCTCACCTCGACGGAACCGATGTTCGTGCGATCGTGGCCATCTTCGGGGGATGTTGAAATCAGTTTCCCCCACGCCACCCGCAAGGGACCCGAGGGCATCTGCGGGTCCTACGCACGAGCGGTGATTCACTTTACTCGTGAACGCGTCGTGAAGGTCTCCGAGGGCGTTGGGCTGCTAGCGTGCCTTTAGCCGATGCGGCTCGGCTTTTGATTGGGGTGGGCGCCGTCGGCGCGGTCGTGGACGGCGACGACGTGGGAGACGACCCATGGGGTGCGGCTCGTGTCGGCGAGGGCGCGGATCGATTCGCCGACCCAGAGGCGCTTGAACGCGTGCGGGTCGTTGATCGCGACGACGCGGATGCCGCCCGGCGCGGTTTCGAGCGCGGCGTACTTGATCGTTGCGCGGGCGTGCGCGTGATCGACCTTTAGGACGACGGCTTCGATCGGGATTCTTGCGCCGGCGAGCGGCGCGGCGGCGATCGTCGCGGCGAGTGCGAGTGCTCCGATCATTCAGCCGGCCTCAATGGTGGAAACCCCCGACCTGGGGACTGACGTCGCCTTCGATCTTGTTCGCATCCGTGTACAGCGTTTGGGCCGGCGATTGAGCGCTCGGCGGACAGCTGACGTCGCCCGACGTCGACGCCATGTAGACGAGCGTCGTGGTCGTTCCGAACGACGAAGACTTATTACAGCTCGGTTGCGTCTGCACGCCGGATACGGGCGTGTTCGCATTCAAATCCGTGAAGAACGTCGACGCGTCCGTGCTCGAAACCGGGACGGTCTGCGAGTAGCCGTTCTGGGTGAACGTCGCCATGTCGTTGGTTTGCAGCAAGATCGAATAGGCGTGCGCGTTCGTGGCTTGCGAAACCTCGATCGTTACCGATCCGGCGGGCGTTATCGTCGGCGAGGGCGAGGGTACCGGCGTTGCGGTCGCGACCGGTGTCGGTGTTGCTACCGCGGTCGGCGTCGGCGTCGCCGGCGCGACCGTCGGAGTTGCCGTTGCTCTCGGGCCGGGAGCCGGGCTCGTACCACCGCCGCCGCTGCACGCGCACAGAGCCGCCGCCAACGCGAGCGCCAACGCCGATCCGAACCGGAACTTCATCCTGACGGCGATTTCCGCATCGCGCGAAAATCTCCCGTAACTGACAAGCGAGCGACTCCCGGAAGGGAGGCCGCCGGGCTCGGTGAATGGCAGCGGTCCCCTCGCACGTTTTTTCTTCCAACAGAAAACGGGCGACTTCTCATGTTATCTGGGACCTTGGCCTCGCCGGTTACGGACGAGGCGGTTGCGGCGGTCTGGAACGCCGACAACGACCGCGCGCTTGCGCTGCTGCACAACGTCGATGCACCCGGTTGCGCGGCCATGCGAGCGCGCATTTGGTTTCGCGTCAAACGCTACGACCGCGTCACGGGCGAACACGATCGGCGCGATGCGATGGCGTACTGCGCTCAGGAAGCCTCCGCGCTCGCGTGTGCCGCGGCGTACGCGCATGCCGCGGTCGGCGACGAACGCCGGGCGCAGCGCGCGCTCGGAGGCGCCCGCGACGCGTCGGCGCGTTCGCGCGATCCGCTGCTGCGGATCGAACACGCCTACGCATCGGCGCGGGTCGACTTCGTTACGGGCAACTTCGATCGGTCGTCGCACACGCTTGCCGATGCGACGGAGCTCGCGCAGGCGTGCGGCCGCGTCGAGGCACGCGCGCCGTATCAGCTCGAACTCAACCACCTGCGCGCGCGCATGCACGAGCTGGAAGGGCGGCACCGGGGGCTCGCGGGCGACTACGCGGGGGAAGAAGAGTGCTACGTTACGGCGCTTCTCGCCGTCGAACTGGTCGAGCGCCGCGACCGGTGGTTCGAGGCGAACTTGCTCGCGAAGCTCGCCGACGCCCTCGCCACCTATCCCGCGCACCGGTCGCGCCAATACGTGCTCAGCCGCTCCATTCCGTTCGCATGGAATGCGCACTTGGACCATGCGGCGTCGCTCGTGAAGCGCGGTCTGCGCAACAACCAGCGGTTGTTCGGTTTCGACGAGCACGTCGAGACGTTCGGTGGCCGCACGGCGCCGTCGCTCGGGGCACGATTGGGCGAACGCGTCGACGCACTGTTGCTCGACGAATGGCAGAGTTCGAGCAAATTCTTCGGAGAGCTGCGGTTTGCGATTTCGATTGCGCTGGACATCGACTGGATCTCGGCGACGCACTCGGATGCCGTGCACCTTGCGCGGCTCGCGATGCTCGTCGCGCCGTACGAGCCCGAACTCGCGAAGAAGCTCGCAGGCCGCTACGCCTCGCGACTCGGCGAGTTCGTTTGCCCGGGGACGGTACCCGAACCGCGGCGTGAAACCTTCGAGACCTTTCTCGAGGGTTGCCTCGCCAAGGCGTTCGGCAACGGCGCATCGGCGGCCGAGCGGCTGCAGCACGCGCGCGATTCGTGGCTCGCCCGCAAATGCGGCTGGATGGCGGCGATCGCCGGCATCGAGCGCCACGCGCTCAGCGGCGACGAAAACGATCTCGCCTGCGCGGCCGATTTTCTACAGGCGTACCCGAAGACGACGTTTGCGCGACGGTTGTCGTGTGCGCTCGAACGCGCCCAGCGCTCGCAGGGCCGAGGCTTCGCATATCTGGGCTTGTACGGCGCGGCGTGAGCGGCGCCAGAAGGTAGGGTCCTCGGAGCGGCGGCCCTAACTCCGGTTGGTCGTGCAGACCGAACCCCGTAACACCGAGCTCGCAAAGACCTACGACCCCGCGACGGTCGAACCCAAATGGTACGCCGAATGGCTGCGCAGCGGCGTCTTTCACGACGAGCCCGACCCGGCGCGGCCGGCGTTCGTGATTTCGATGCCGCCGCCGAACATCACCGGGCGCGCCCACCTCGGCCACGGCTCGACGTACACGACGATGGACATCCTGACGCGCTACCACCGCATGCTCGGTGAAAACGCGGTGTGGCTCCCGGGCCAAGATCACGCCGCGATCGCGACCGAAGCCGTCGTCGTTCGCGAGCTTGCGAAGGAAGGGCTGACGCGCGAGCAGCTCGGCCGCGAGAAGTTCGTCGAGCGCGTGTGGGCGTGGCGCGAAGAATACGGCGACGCGATCTACGAGCAGTTCCGCACGCTCGGCTTCGGCCCCGATTGGGAACGCGACCGCTTCACGATGGACGCGGGCCTCACCGCCGCCGTCTACAAGGTGTTCGTAACGCTCTATCGCGAGGGGCTCATCTACCGCGGCACGCGCCTGGTGAACTGGGACCCGGTCTCGCAATCAACGCTCTCGGATGCGGAAGTGGAAGACGAAGAGCGCGACGGATTTCTCTGGCAGCTCCGCTACCGGTCGGCCGACGGCGACTTCACGATCGACGTCGCGACGACGCGCCCCGAGACGATGCTCGGCGATACCGCTGTCGCCGTCCATCCCAGCGACGAGCGCTATGCGCACCTGGTCGGTAAGCGCGTCGTCATCCCGCTCGCGAACCGCGTCGTACCGATCATCGCGGATGCCGCAGTTGACCCCACGTTCGGCACGGGCGCCGTGAAGGTCACGCCGGCCCACGATCCGCTCGACAACGAGATCGGCGAGCGTCACGGCCTTGAGATGCCGAGCGTCATCGGTTTCGACGGTAAGATCACCGATGAAGCGCCCGAAGCGTATCGCGGTCTCGACCGGTTCGAAGCACGCACGGCCGTCGTGCGCGATCTCGAGGCGTCGGGCGCGCTCGTCGCGACGACGCCGCGCCGCCACGTCGTGCCCGTCAGTTCGCGCAGCGGCGCAATCGTCGAACCGCTTCTTTCGCTGCAGTGGTTCTGTCGCATGGAATCGCTCGCCCGGCCCGCGCTCGACGCCTATAACGATGGCCGCATTCGGTTCGTCCCCGAACGCTTCGGCCGCACCTACGCACACTGGCTCGAGAACATCAAGGATTGGAACGTCTCGCGCCAGGTCTGGTGGGGCCATCGCCTGCCGGTTTGGTACACGCCGAACGACGACGTCATCGTGGCCGAGACCCCAGAAGAAGCACTGGCCGTCGCCCACGAGCGTTTCGGCGGCGCGGAGCTGCGGCGCGATCCCGACACGCTCGACACGTGGTTCTCGAGCGGTTTGTGGCCGTTCTCGATCCTCGGTTGGCCGGAGAAAACGCCCGAACTCGAACACTGGTATCCCAACTCCGTCCTCATCACGGCGCGCGAGATCATCTTCTTGTGGGTCGCGCGCATGGTGATGCTGGCGCTCAAATTCGTCGGCGACGTGCCGTTTCGCGACGTGTTCATCACGCCGCTCGTGTTCGACGAGCGGGGCCGCAAGATGTCCAAGAGCCTGGGCAACGTGATCGACCCGATGGAATTCGCGGCGAAATACGGTGCCGACGGCTGGCGTTTGGGCATCGTTCGGCAGATGCGGCTCGAATCGCAGGAACTGCGCTTCGACGAGCGGTTCGTCGAGAAGGCGCGCGAGTTCAACAACAAGATGTGGAACGCGCTGCGCTACGTGCGCTCGCTGCCCGAAGGCCTGCCCGCGGCGAACCAACTGCCGCCCGCGAGCAAGTTGTCGCTCGCCGACGCTTGGATTCTCACCGGACTGCACGCGACGGTGGTCCGGGTCACCGAAGCGCTCGAGGCGTACGAACTCGGCGTCGCGGCCGACGTGCTGGTCGTGTTCGCGTGGTACGAATATTGCGACTGGTACATCGAGGCAACGAAGGTGCCCTCGCCGTCGCGGGCGGCCGTGCTCTCGTACGCGCTCGGCGTGCTGATGCGTCTCCTCCACCCGATCGAGCCGTTCGTGAGCGAAGAGATTTGGCAAGCGCTGCCGCACGACGGCAAGACGATCGTGACGGCATCCTGGCCCGATGCCGAGGAAATTCCGGTCGATGCCGCGGCCGCCGCGCGCTACGAAGTGCTCAAGGGCGTCGTCGCGAAGGCGCGCGACCTGCGCGCGGAACTGCGGCTCGCCCCGCGCGAGAAGCTGACGATCGGCGTTCCACCGGCGCTCGACGCGGACGCCCGCGCGCTGTTGGCGCTCCACGCCGGAGCAACGATCGTCGACGACGCGAGCCTCGAAGCCGGCATCGACCCCCTGCTCGCAGCGACGCCGCGCGCGCCGTCCGCGTTCTTGCGCGAACGATACCGCAAGGATCTGTCCCGGCTGGACGGGGAGGTCGAACGCCTGGAACGCATGCTGGCCAATGAGGATTTCGTGGGCAAGGCGTCGTCCGAAGCGGTTGCGAAGAACCGGGAAAAGCTGGCCGCATACGAGGCCGAGCGCGCGCGCGTGCGCAGCGGACTCGAGGCGATCCGCGCGGAGGGCGATGGATGAGTAGCGCGCTCGAGGTAGGACGCGAGCGAACGCTGATGTCGGCGAAACAGATCGACCGTATCATCGCGCGCCTGGCGCATCAGATCCTCGAGCCCGAAGACGCGCAGGGCGGCGTGGTCCTGATCGCGATTCGGCGCGGCGGAGAGCAGCTCACGCGCCGGCTCGCCGCAAAGATGGAGGAGATCAGCGGGTCTCGGCCCGGCGTCGGGTTCCTCAACATCAACCTTTACCGCGACGACGACGTCGCCCGCGCGATCCCCGACTCCGAGATTCACGAGGACCTCTCGGGCAAAGTCGTCGTCATCGTCGACGACGTGCTGTATACGGGACGCACGGTGCGCTCCGCGCTCGATGCGGTGACCGATCTCGGCCGTCCGCGCGTGATTCGGCTCGCGGTGCTGGTCGATCGCGGCCTTCGCGAGTTGCCGGTGCAAGCCGACTACGTCGGGCGCGCAATTCCCACCAGCCGCCGCGAGCACATCGACGTGCACCTCTCCAAGACCTACGCGGAGTCCGACAGCGTGAGCATTCACAGCGAGGCCGATGAAGGCGCGTAGCCTTCTCGACCTCGACGATTTCTCGAGCGGCGAGATCACCTACGTTCTCGAACGCGCCCGCCAATTTCACGACGAGCCGCCGCCGCGCGACCTGCTGCACAACGTCTGCGTCGTCAACCTGTTCTTCGAAGCGAGCACCCGCACGTTCACGTCGTTCGCGATCGCCGAGCAGCGCGTCGGCGCCGACGTCGTGGCGCTGCCGCCGGGTTCGTCGAGCCTGGGGAAGGGCGAGACGATCGCCGACACCGCGATCACGCTAGCGGCGATGGGCGTGCGCGTCATCGTTACGCGACATCCGGAATCCGGCTTTCCATACCGGCTCGCGGAATCGTTCGAAGGGCACGTCATCAACGCGGGCGACGGCCGCCACGCGCACCCGACGCAAGCGCTCCTCGATCTGCTGACGCTGCAAACCGAGTTCGGAAAGATCGCGGGCCTCCGAGTCGCGCTCGTGGGCGACATCTTGCACAGCCGCGTCGCGCGCTCGAACGTTCTGGGACTGCTGGCGCTCGGTGCCGAGGTGACGCTCGTCGGCCCCTACACGCTGCTGCCGGATGCGATGGTTCGCGAGGGCGTGCGCATCGAGCGCGACCTGGACGCCGTGCTGCCGAACGTCGATGCGGTGATGCTGCTGCGCATCCAGCGCGAACGCATCGCCTCGGCCGTCCTTCCGTCGCTCGACGACTATGCGCGCAACTATCGGCTCGACGCGCGCCGGCTGCGCGCGCTCGCTCCGGGTGCGATCGTCATGCATCCCGGGCCGTACAACCGCGGCGTCGAACTCACCGAGGACGTCTTCAATTTTCCCGGCTGGCGTTATGCCCAGCAAGTCTCACACGGCGTCTACGTCCGCATGGCCGTGCTCGACTTCCTCGTCAACGGCGCTCGAGCGGCAGCTCACGCGTAGCCCGCTCTTCAGAGCCGGTACGCGAAGTACCCGAAGCGCCACGAAATCGCCGAACCTTCGTGTTCGCTCGTCTCGGCGAGGAGGCCGTCGTAGGAACCGCGGTGGGAGGCGTGGATCGAGCCCACCCAGTGTCCGTTGATGTAGAAGTTCGCGATGCTCGCATGCGTGCGGACCGTGAGCACGTTGGCACCGACCATTCCGGTATGAATCCATCGCGACGACGTCGTTCCGATGACCGCCGACCAGACGTTGTGTTCGAGCCGCCAGACGCCGAAGCGCCCATTCGGTGAAATCACGAACGCGTAGATCAGTGAACTCGATTCGCCGGGGAACTTCCCCGACCAGAACGCGACGCCGGCGGCGGAATCGTCGGCCGTCGCGAGCGAGCTCGCGAGCGTGTTGGAGACGCTCGTGCAGATCAGTGCGTCTTGGGCCGGGGCGTCGTAGAAGTCCCACGCGCTGTGCCCCTTCCGTGGCGTGAGATGATAATAGCCGCCGAAAATCTGCCCGGTCGTAGGCATGGGATCCCAGGCGTTATTGTGCACGCTGAACGTCTCACGCAGCGTTGGACTCGTCATCGGGCACGTGTATTCGGTGGGGAGCGTGAAGTACGGTGCGTGGGTCATCGTCGACACGTACGGATTGAGCGTGGGCCCCGCCGTCACGAACGCCGCGAACGTCGGGCTTGCGGTCGGCGTCACGTCGGGTCCCGGCGACGGCCGCAGATACATCGCGAGCGCGATAACGACGAACGTCGCGATCGCGCCGGCAATCGCCGCCGGGGTTCGAAACCACGGCATCGGCGCGGGGTCGGGGTCCGGTTTGGGATCGGGTTTGGGCTCGGGTTTGGGCTGCGGCTTGGGATCCGGCTTGGGATCCGTTTTGGGATCAGGTTTCGGGTCGGCGCGTTGCTCGCGGCGCTCGGTGAGCTTGAGCGCGTCGTCCCGCCGCGCCGTCGCGTCCTCCGTCTTCTCGCCACTCTCACCGACGCCGAGGGCTTTCGCCCAGGCCTGCACGGCCCACGCTACGGCTTCGGGCGAACTCATCGTGTTCTGCACCACGCGGTCGACGAGATCGCTTTCGACGACGCGATACGGTCGCGCATCGGTCGCCGACCGCAGCAGCGTCGCGGGCACGTCCTCGTCGAGGGTGCGAAGCAGCATCGAGAGCAGCGGCCGGTGCTCGTTCATCATGGCATCGCGCAGCAGTCCCGTCAGCCGCGAGCGGTCTTGCACGATTTGGGGCCCGTGGCGCTCGATGACGCGCGCGAGCCGGCTCTCGGCGACCGAACGAGCCGCGTCGTCGTTCATTTCGGAGCCTCGGGCGCGGGCGCCGGCGCAGCGGCGAACCGGCCTCGCGCGGCGGCCGATGCGAGCAGCAGAAACGACGCGACGCCGATCGTGGTCGCGATGAATTGCGAAACGGCGCCCGCGTTCAAGTCGACCGTGTCCCACAGTGCGTGCAGCGCCGCCGCGATCGCAAAGCCGCCCAGCACGAGCTGCATCCGGCGCGTCGCGTTCGTCGTCGCAGCGGCCGCGCCGATCGCATAGCCGAGATAGCCCGCCCACGCCATGTGCCCGGTGAGCGCCCCGACCAGCCGCGGGATTTCGAGTTCGACGCCGGCGAACGCACCCGCAAGCGGGCCTTCCTCGGCTTCGACGTGAGCCATGGCTTGCGGAACGTATTGGCCGAGCGTCTCGACGAGCGTGAAGCCGAGGCCGCTCGCCGCTCCGATCACGAGGCCGTCGAGCGGTCCGAACTTCCCTCGCCGCAGCAACACGAGCCCGAGTGCGAGCAACACCGGAATCGCTTTGAGCGACTCCTCCGCGCAACCCGCACCGAAGAAATACGCGACGAAGAGTTCGAGCGACGGCGGCGCGTTTTCTTGCGGCCGGCCGGGCAGCAGGTCGCGGAAAATGTGAAAGTCGAGCGCTTCGATCGGCGACTGCGGCCACAACAGGACCACCGCGGTAACGATCGCCGCTGCGATGAGAATCCACCACGGCCGCGGATGGCGCGCGAGCGCGTCGATGATCGCAAGCGCCCCGAATCCTAAGAACGCCGCTACGACCGCCAAGTAGGTTCCCTGGTGCGCCGTCGCGCCGGTAACGAACAGGGTCACGACGCCGAGGGCGATCAGGATGCTCGGCAGGAGATATCGCCGCAGCGACGCGCCCTGGTCGCGGCGCGAGAGAAACGGCAGCAGTTCGCTGATGAATCGCGGCTGGTCCGTGAGCGCTCCGCCCGGCCGAATCACCTTGGGTTCGGCGCGGACGACGAAGGTCGCGTCGTCGGCGAACGACAGCCGGTCGCCCGCGCGCAGCGGCTGCGATCCCGCGACGCGCGCACCGTTG